>ERZ767114.1448-NODE-1448-length-11364-cov-2.115708_pt1 | contig 11364 bp, 10 predicted proteins | sample MGYA00374952_ERZ767114 | MGnify/ENA primary metagenome ERZ767114 (study PRJEB28939, sample SAMN06267156) | marine metagenome | isolation source: Columbia River Estuary | place: USA:Columbia River Estuary, USA | collected 2012-05-05 ...
TTACTTACAGTATCTTCTAGGGAAATTAGCAGAGAAGGTAAAAGAATTAAATTCGCTAACATTGCAAAAAGTAAGGTGACAGAAACTAGTCCTCCCAAGGCCACGGTTCCTCCAAAATTGGAGCTCATGAATACAGCAAAACCAAAGAACAGGACAATAGAGGTATAAAACATACTGACTGCAGTTTCCCTCAAGGTATTGTATACAGCCGTTTTTATTTTCCATTTATGGGTGATCAATTCCTGTCGGTATTTGGCCAAAAAATGGATAGTGTCGTCTACAGAAATTCCAAAGGCAATGCTGAAAACCAATATCGTAGAGGGTTTAAGGGGAATGCCGGAGAATCCCATCACCCCTGCTGTAATGATTAAAGGGAGCAGGTTGGGGATGAGCGAGATGACAATCATCTTAAAGGAACGGAACATATAAGCCATGAAAAGGGCAATGAGCAGTATGGCCAATGATAAAGAAATAACCAGATTTCGGATCAAATAATGAGTTCCTTTGAGATACAACAAAGCTTTTCCTGTCAATTTAACTCGGTACCTATCTGAGGGAAATATTTTATCAATTTCTTTGACCAAGTCTTTTTCAATTTCCTCAATTCGTTCTGTTGGGATGTCTCTCATAAAGGTGGTAACCCTATTGAATTGGGCAGTACTATCAATATAATTTTGCATCAAATTTTTCGATTCTTTTACGTTTTTCAGATAGCGGGAGATAAAAGGGTTCTCTTGGTAAGTTGGTAATTTGTAATAATTTGGATTACCATTGTAATAGGCTTGTTTAATGAACTTAACACCACTCACGGATGAGATAGGGTAGGAGAGTTCTGGAATTTCTATGATGAACAATTCCAGTTGATCAATCTTTTTAAGTGTTGATAACCTTGTGGCTCCTCCTTTGCGTTTCGTGTCTACTATAATTTCAAGTGGTACGATACCGTTGAATTCATTATCGAAAAAAAGAATGTCCTTAAAGAAACCAGATTTTTTTGGCATGTCTTCAATAATACTTCCCGATATACTGATTTGATTGATACCGATAACACCGAATAACAAACTGATAATGGAAATTATGAAGATATTGATTCTTTTGTATCTCACCTTATTTTCCATCCAAAACACAAAGGTTATAAGCTAACGACTGTTCAGATGCTCTAAATGCTTTTTTCTTGGCTGACCCATGAAACTATAGATGACGGGTATGATTAAAAGAGAAAGAAAGAAAATAGCAATGATATTGATGGAGGCTACGATACCAAACTCTTTAAGAATTTTACTATCGGTTAAGATAAAAGTTGCGAAACCCGAGGCGGTCGTCAGGTTGGTCATTAGGGTGGCATTCCCAATTTTCATAATCACTCGCTGTAAAGATTTGATCATGTTACCGTGCTTGGCAACCTCTTGCTGGTATTTGTTGATCAGAAAAATACAGTTGGGTACTCCAATGACAATAATTAAAGGAGGAATGAGAGCTGTTAAAACCGTAATTTCATATTTCAACAACCCTAAAATTCCAAAGGCCCACATCACCCCAATGATTACGACAAACATGGATATAAAAGTAGCCCTAAATGACCTGAAAAATAAGAAGAAAATCAGGCTGGTGAGCAACATGGCTGAAAGCACAAAAACCCCTATTTCGTCAACTATATTTTTGGCATTTAGTGTTCTGATGTAAGGCATGCCAGATATTTTGACATCCAGACCCGAAGCTTTTTCAAAATCAGTAATCAGCGGGATGAAGGTTTTAAAAATAAAGTTCTTACGCTGAACAGTATTGACAATTATTTTGTCGAGATAAATGGCAGTTCTGATGGTTTGTCTTTTTTCATCATAAAGAATATTGCTGTAGAAAGGGAGCTCATAGAAAAGCTTTTGTCGGAATTTTTCAATGGCAGAGAGATCGTAGTCATGAGGGTTAAAAACCGATTGTAAAATAAAATTTTTGAGCTTTTCGTCTTTGACCAATTCTTGAACATTATTCGTAGATAGGGTAAAATCTACTTCAGGATAAGTTTCAATCTTGTCATTCAGAGCAATCCATTGGTCGAAAATTTCTTTTTCAAAAAATCGTTCGTCTTTTATGGCAATAACGATCAAATTCCCTTCCTCTCCAAAGGTATCAACAAAGGCATCGTATTGTAAGTTCTCAGGATGCTTATTGGGTAAAAGATTAGCTTCCGAAAAAGTGAAACGTATATATTGCCATTGTGTCGCTAAATAGAGAGTAATCAAGAAGATACTCCCTATTATTAAAAAACGATTTCTGAGAATTAGGTTAGCTGTGGCGCCCCAAAAGTTTTGTTTACGCTTCATTGTCTTCAGGCACCACTATGGGATGAGCTATACAGTTAAAATTTCATTTTCTTTGACATCGAAAATATCATCTACCTTTTTAATTAATTGGTTGGTGAGCTCCTGAACATCAATTTCAGCATTTTTTTGAAGGTCTTCGGAAGTGTCAGTTTTCTTAATATCATTATTAGCTTCTTTACGGGCATTTCGAATACTGACTTTTGAATTTTCTATTTCTATTTTAGCCAATTTGACCAGCTCCTTCCTTCGTTCCTCTGTCAATGGAGGAATACTAATAATTAAAGATTCTCCATTGTTCATGGGATTGAAACCCAGATTGGCTTGAAGAATTCCCTTCTCTATTTCGGCTAATAATGTTTTTTCCCAAGGTTGAATGCTTAAGGTTCTCGCATCAGGAGTGTTGATATTGGCGACTTGACTCAGTGGTGTAGGGGTACCATAATATTCCACGAAAACGCTTTTCAACATGACGGGATTTGCTTTTCCTGCCCTTATGTTGAGTAGTTCTTTTTCCAAGTGTTGCAAAGACAACTCCATGCTTTCCTTTGCAGTTTCAGTAATGATGTCTAATTCTTCATTCATTTCGAAAAAAATTTAAAGATCAACTCGGGTTCCAATACTTTCCCCTTTGATAATTCGACTGAGGTTTCCTTTGGTATTCAAATCAAAAACAATAATGGGTAGTTTGTTCTCCTGACTCAAAGTAAAAGCGGTAGTGTCCATTATCTTTAGTCTTTTATTTAGTACTTCATCAAAAGAAAGTTTATCAAATTTGACAGCGGCTTTATTTTTTTCGGGGTCTTCATTATAAATGCCATCCACTCTTGTTCCTTTTAAAATCACATCAGCATTTATTTCTATGGCTCTAAGGACAGCAGCCGAATCTGTAGTGAAATAAGGGTTACCTGTTCCTGATCCAAAAATGACAACCCGCCCTTTTTCTAAATGTCGGGTGGCCTTTCTTTTGATAAAAGGTTCTGCGATAGCTTCAATTTTTATAGCCGTTTGTAATCTTGTAGGAACATCATTGTTTTCCAGAGCAGATTGAAGCGCCAGTCCATTGATTACCGTGGCTAACATCCCCATATAATCGGCTTGTACACGATCCATTCCTTTACTTGCACCAGAAACTCCTCTAAAAATATTTCCTCCCCCAATCACGATGGCAATTTCTGTACCTGTTTTTTGAATTTCTTTAATTTCTACCGCATATTCATTGAGTCTAATGGGATCTATCCCGTGGTTCTGACTTCCCATAAGTGCTTCACCACTAAGCTTCAGAAGAATTCTTTTATATTTCACAGATTAAAATTCAAGTTAAAGGATTGATATTGAATCATATTTTTCGCAGAATTTATTATTCTTTAAATCCCTTCGCAGAGGTTTCCCTGTTTAGAATCACACAAATATAGCAAATATAGAGGGAATCATTATATGGCTTTTAAACTCAAATCTATAGGAACTGCTCCATAGGTCAGCGCTCCCATTGACAAATAATCAACTCCTGTTTCTGCGTAGGGAACCAAACTTCGGTCTGTAATATTTCCTGAGGCTTCGGTCTCAAAATACCCATCGATTTTTTCAATGTTTTTCATTAGAACATCGGGAGACATATTGTCTAAAAGTATTCTATTAACCCAAGAAAAATCCATTACCTGATCTATTTCCAAAGCATTTCTAACTTCCACTATTACAGGTAGGTCAAGCTTATTTTGGTCCAGATAGATTTTGGTTTTTTGTAGTGCTTGGCTCACGCCTCCACAAAAGTCGATATGATTGTCCTTGATCATGATGGCATCAAATAAACCCATTCTGTGGTTATATCCTCCACCGATAGCAACTGCCCATTTTTCAGGATATCGAAAACTTGGTGTGGTCTTACGTGTATCGAGAATTTTACATGAAGTATGCTGTATCTTTTTTGTCAGACGGCGAACCAATGTTGCAATGCCACTCATCCTTTGCATGCAGTTCAATGTCAATCTTTCTGTGGCCAAAAGAGACTGTACTTTTCCCTTGACACCAAAAGCAATCGATCCCATATCAAGCTGGTCCCCATCTTTTACATAAGGGGCTAAAATCAATGAGCTGTCGTAACAATGGAAAATCTTTTGTGCCAGTGATATCCCTGCAATTACACAGTCCCCTTTGACTTTTAAGATTGCTTCTTGCTCCAAGGTTTCGTCAAAACAGGCATTACTGCTATGATCACCTGTTTCAAGATCTTCTTGTAAGGCTTGACTTATAAAACGATCAATGGCGGTTTTGTATTGCTCGTAAAAATTATTCAACGTAATCCTGATTATAAAACACTCCCATGTTTTGTTTTAAATCCTGAGACTGTTTGATCATCAAATAGGCTACACTGACCATATTTCTCAATTCACAAATACCCAGTGTTAATTTATTTTGTCGGTAAATAGCTTGTGTTTCTATGAAGATACTTTTCAGCTCCATTTCAGCTTCGATCAACCCTTGAGAGGTTTTGAAAATACCCACTTTAGCGGTCATCAGTTTTTGCAACTGTTTTTTCATTTTTCCGATCGCACTGATTTTTTCATTTGAAATATAATGTTCTTCTTTCCATTCAGGAAGGCGATTATAAAAATCTTTCGGTGGAAGCTTTCCCTTCATTTGTGTTATGGAGTTTAGCGCTGCCCTATGAGAAAATACCAATGATTCTAGCAGTGAATTAGAAGCCAACCGATTGGCGCCGTGTAGGCCAGTGTAACTGCATTCTCCGATCGCAAATAAGCCTTTCATTCGGGTTTCACCAAAGTGATTTACGCTAATACCTCCACAAAAATAATGAGCGGCAGGAATTACAGGAATGGGATCTTCTGGAGGGTTGATCCCAATTTTCTGACAGTTTTCTTTGATTGTGGGGAATTGATTCTCAAAGTCTTTTTCGCTGATGGTCTGGCAATCTAATTGAACAAAGTCCGCTTCTGATTGATTGACTACTTCGGCGATGGCACGGGCAACAATATCTCTTGGGGCTAGTTCTGCCTTTTCATGGAATTCAGTCATGAATCTTTTTCCAGATAGACTTTTTAGTAGGGCACCTTCACCTCTTACGGCTTCTGATATTAGAAAAGTATTTCCATTTATTTTAGGAAACAGTGCAGTGGGGTGAAATTGAACAAAGGGAAGTCGTTCCATAAATACTTTGGACCTGTATGCTGCGCCCAGCCCATCTCCTGTTGCGTTTTTAGGATTCGTCGTGTGGGAGAAAAGCTGCCCTGCTCCGCCCGTACTTAAGACTGTAATTTGAGCAGAGATTTTTATGATTTCTTGTTTTAAATTAGAAATGACATAAGCGCCATAGCATCTTCCATAATCACTTCCACTGTGGTGGTCTGTAATCAAATCTACAAGAGTATGATTTTCCAATAGAGAAATATTGGAGAAGGTTTTAATTTTTTTAATTAGAGATTGCTGAATTTCAAGCCCTGTCTTATCCTTGTGGTGAACAATTCTATTCTCAGAATGTCCCCCTTCTTTGGTTAGGTGTAATCCATTGCTTTGGGTGTCGAAATGAGCACCCCATTGGATTAATTCTTTAACCCGTTCATGACCTTCTTTTACAACAAACCTTACCACCTCTTCATCACATCCACCCGCTCCCGCAATCAAAGTGTCCTCAATATGTTTATCGAAGGAATCCTTCTCAAAATTAGAAACAACTGCAATTCCTCCTTGAGCATACCTTGTATTGCTTTCAAGGAGATTATTCTTTGAAATCATTACGATTTCCAGATTTGGATTTTGTTCTGCCATTTTTATGGCATAAGTCAATCCAGAAATGCCACTTCCAATAACGAGTATGTTGGTATTCATCTTTTAGCCCAACTTTAGCATTTTGGTGATGGGAAGCTTGGCTTTTTCAATAAGGCTTTCAGAAAGAATGACCTCAGGCTTTTCATGCTCCAAACACAGATATAGTTTTTCCAGCGTATTGAGTTTCATAAAAGCACATTCGCTGCAAGCACAAGTTTCATCTTCGACAGGTGCAGGGATAAAGGTTTTATCGAGGCAACGTTTTTTCATTTCATGAAGAATCCCCGCTTCTGTGGCCACTATAAAGGTGTTCGAAGTACTTTTTTCAACATAATTCAACAAACCTGAAGTGCTGCCGATATAATCTGCGATATCAAGTACTTGAGATTCACTTTCAGGGTGGGCAATGAACTTCGCCTTGGGGTATTCTTTTACAAGTGATACAATTCTTTCAAATGAGAACGCTTCATGAACGATGCAAGATCCGTCCCAAAGGATCATGTCCCTACCTGTTTCTTTAATGAGATACCTTCCAAGATTTTTGTCAGGAGCAAAAATAATGGTCTCCTCTTTAGGGATGGACTCGATAATCCTTACGGCATTACTCGAAGTACAAACAATACTGCTGAGCGCTTTGATCTCGGCAGAGCAATTAATATAGGTCACCACACGGGCTTTAGGGTATTGATCAATGAATTTTTTGAATTCATCTGGAGGGCAGGAATCGGCCAGAGAGCAACCTGCATTAAGATCAGGAAGGATTACTTTTTTATTTGGATTGATGATTTTTGCGGTTTCAGCCATAAAGTGTACTCCAGCAAAGACGATCATTTCAGCCTCGACCTTTTCTGCCGCTTGGGCTAAATAAAGACTATCTCCCAAGTAGTCCGCCAACTCTTGAATCTCAGCTTCTTGATAATAATGCGCCAACAATACGGCCTTTTTTTCTTTTTTGAGTCGCTGAATCTCTGACACCAGATCAAGTTCATTGGAAATTTCCAAATCGAGAAACCCCTTTTGATCCAATCGCTTCATTACCTCGGCGGAGGTGAGTTCCATATTCTACTGATTTGATGTAAAATTATTAAAATTCGAGGATTTTGAGTTCATCCTAGGGTGATATTCCGTTCAGTCGCTCGATTATTTGTTCTAGGGTAAGGGCATTATTTACATCATATTGACCAATTCCTGTTCTTCTCAGTTCACTCAGGTGCGATCCTGATTGCAATACTTTCCCGTAATCGTGGGCCAAAGACCTAATATAAGTTCCTTTTGAGCAATTCACATAAAAGCTTACTTTAGGAAGTTTGATTTGAGTCAATTCAAAACTATTGATGGTTACTTTTCTTGATTCAATTTTTATATATTCTCCTTTTCGGGCATATTCATATAAGCGTTTTCCTTCTTTCCTGACAGCAGAAAATAGCGGGGGATATTGTTCAATTACCCCTATAAATTCTTTTTTAGTTTGATTGATCAGTTCATCTGTTATGTGATCAATGGGGAAATGTTTATTGAATGGAGTTTCTAAATCAAATGAAGGAGTAGTGGCTCCAAGGGTTATGGTACCAGTATATATTTTTTCAAGGGCTTGAATTTCACATATTTTTTTGGTCATTTTCCCTGTGCAAATCAACAACAAGCCAGTAGCGAGGGGGTCTAGAGTTCCTGCATGGCCAACTTTCAGCTTTTTTAGATTGTATTTTTTTCTTAGTGCCCACCTCAATTTATTGACCACTTGAAAAGAAGTCCATTCCAAAGGTTTGTCTAATAAAAGCAGTTGACCTTCCAGGATGGATTCAAGAGATAAATTCATGTCAGAGACTCATTATGATGGCTAAAACACCTACCAAAACGCAATAAAAACTGAAGTATTTGAGTTGACTTTTTTTGACCAAGGCCACCATCCACCGACAAGCAAAAACCCCTGTAATAAATGCACTAACAAAACCGATTGTTAGAGGAAATAGCGCTACTACATCCTCAGATAAATCTCCGTCAATAATACTTTTAGCCATGCTACCTAAAATCAAGGGAATGACCATTAAAAAAGAAAAGCGTGCTGCTTGGTTGCGATCAATCTTAAGTAAAACAGCCAGTGCAATGGTGGCGCCACTTCTTGAAATCCCCGGCAAAATGGCAATTGCCTGAATGATTCCAATAGACAATGCATTACGATAGTTCAGCATATTATTGTTTTCATTGACTCGATCTGCCAAAAAAAGTAAAAAGGCAGTAAAGATCAAAAGCATACCTACGAGTGCAATTTTACCATCAAAAAGCGAAGCGATAAAATCTTCAAAAAAAAGCCCAATGAAAACCGCAGGAATCATGGAGAGGATAATTTTCAAACTAAAATCTAAATTTTCCCCTTTTTTAAATTGGAGTAAATCGGAAAGAATTTTAGTAATGTCTTTTCTGAACACAAAAATAGTACTGAAGGCGGTAGCTGCGTGCAGTGTAATTGTAATTATTAGGCCCTGTTGGTGTTTATAATTATCACCAAAAATAGCTTTTACTAACTCCAAATGACCACTTGAGGAAACAGGTAAGAACTCTGTTAGACCTTGTACAATTCCAAGGATCAGGGTTTCTATTGCACTCATTTGCCTTTGTTTGAAGGCGTTAAAATCGCGTATATGGCCATGCCAAAACCCAAAAGGACAATGGTTGGCGCAAGTCTGATTCTCCTAAAATTGAAAATTTCAGGATTGAAAACATTAGGATCATCACTTCCTCCGCCTGACATGATAATGAACCCGAAAGCTATTATTGCCAAGGAGAGGAGCAGTAAACGATAATTTCTTTTTCCGAAAAGTAATTGTTTTTTCTTATTTTCTTCACTCATGGATAAGGTTTTAATTTACGGCGTCAGATTTAAGGTTCAAATAACGTTGTGTAGCAAAGAAAGTACTTATCAGTGTTATTCCCAAACCGAGGACAAATACCCCTGCGAAAATCAAAGCTAATTCATAGAGATTATTAAATACTTGTAATTCAGGAAATTTTTTTTGCATTTCATAGATTACCGCAGCCATTCCAGCCATTGCAATAATAGATCCTAAAGTACTCATCAATAAATGGGTTTTGATGAAAGGGAGTCTTATAAACCTCTTAGTAGCCCCTACCAATTGCATAGTTTTGATGATCAGCCTTTTAGAGTAAATGGACAAGCGAATAGAGCTGTTAATCAACAACACGGCTACAAAAATGAATACCACACTAGCCAAAATCATCCCAAAAGTTATTTTTCTGATGTTTTGATCTAATAGTTCCAAAAGCGGTTTATCATAAACTACTTCACTTACATAGCTGTAGAGCTCGATGTCTTTACTCAATTTCGATACTACAGCGGGATTCAAAAAAGCAGCTTTAAAATGGATATCTATAGAATTGAGTAGGGGATTGTACCCCAAAAACTCAATAAAGTCTTCTCCAATTTCATGAGCATGCCTTTTAGAAGCTTCTTCTTTGGAAACATAATTCACCTTTTTGGTAGCAATATTTAAGCGTAATGTCTTTTGTAATTGCTTTAGCTCGATTTCTTTTGCAGAATCTTTAACATATATAGTCATTACGATTTGCTCCTTAAAATGATCTGCAACTTTTTTAGAATTGAGCAGCAAAAGCGCAAGCATGCCGGTTAAAAAAAGGACTAATGAAATACTTAATACCACCGAAAAATAGGTGGAGATTAATCTTCTTTTGTTAAATTTTTCCTCTGGTAATTGCCTCAATTGGGTAAAATGTTTCAGTAAAATTAAAAAACCCTTAATAAAAAGAACCTTGAGAGCTGGAAACTTTTTCCTTTCCCTCAATAAGCTTATTTTTACACATTAAAAAACAGGCCTTAAATGGATTACGATTTTTGTAAAATTGAAAAAAAATGGCAAGGTTTTTGGGCAAGCCAAAAAACTTTTAAGGCACACAATCATAGCGATCGACCCAAATACTATGTATTGGATATGTTCCCTTATCCCTCTGGTGCAGGCCTTCATGTAGGCCATCCTTTAGGATATATTGCCAGTGATATCATTGCGCGATACAAAAGACATTTAGGATTTAACGTTCTCCATCCTCAGGGGTACGATTCCTTTGGGCTTCCCGCTGAACAATATGCCATTCAGACTGGGCAGCATCCCTCGAAAACCACCACTACCAATATTAATAGGTATCGCAAGCAGTTGGATCGTATGGGATTTTCATTTGATTGGGATCGTGAAGTATGTACATCTGACCCAAGTTATTATCGATGGACACAATGGATTTTTTTAAAATTATTTGACTCCTACTATGATCTCGAAACTGATAAGGCAGTTCCCATTTCAACACTCATCTCTCGGTTCGAAAATGAAGGGAATGTAAAACTAAAGGCATATTGCGATAAAGACACTCCTGTTTTTGATGCCCAACAGTGGAGGACCCTAGAGACCGATCAGCAACAAAAGATATTATTGTTTTATAGACTCACCTATTTGTCTGAATCTCAAGTCAATTGGTGTCCTTTTTTGGGAACCGTACTGGCAAACGATGAAATTACAAACGGCGTTTCGGAACGTGGAGGCCATCCAGTTACCAAAAAGAAAATGCGCCAGTGGAGCATGCGTATTGGAGCCTATGCCAATCGATTGTTGGAAGGTCTTGAGGATTTGGACTGGTCCGATTCCCTTAAGGAAATCCAAAGAAACTGGATTGGAAAATCAGTTGGAGCAATGGTTTCTTTCAATGTGAAAAATCATGATGAAGTGATTGATGTTTTTACAACAAGACCTGATACTATTTTTGGAGTTAGTTTTATGACTTTAGCTCCTGAGCATGAACTAGTTAACAAAATCGTCACAATTGATAAATCAATAGAGGTTACAAACTACATTAATGAAGTCAGCATTAAAAGTGAGAGAGATAGGATTTCAAATGTAAAATCAATTTCAGGAGTTTTTACAGGTGCTTATGCAAAGCATCCAATAACCAAAAAACCAATTGAAATTTGGATTGGTGATTACGTATTGGCTAGTTATGGTACTGGAGCAGTAATGTGTGTTCCATGTGGAGATCAAAGAGATTATGATTTTGCTAAAAAATATGATATTAATATTATAAATATTTTTAAGGAAATTGACATATCAAATGAAGCTTTTACTAGTAAAGAAAAATTTAGATTATGCGATAGTGATTTCCTTAACGATTTGTCATTTAAAGAGGCAAACCAAAAGGCTATTGATTATATTGAATTTGAAGGTATTGGAAAGAAAAAGGTAAATTT
>ERZ767114.1449-NODE-1449-length-11357-cov-2.109220_pt1 | contig 11357 bp, 9 predicted proteins | sample MGYA00374952_ERZ767114 | MGnify/ENA primary metagenome ERZ767114 (study PRJEB28939, sample SAMN06267156) | marine metagenome | isolation source: Columbia River Estuary | place: USA:Columbia River Estuary, USA | collected 2012-05-05 ...
CTAAGGGGTCATGGTGCCCAGAGTGCTGGATGCCATCGACTTTAAAAAAGGCTAAGTCCGCCTGTTTACCGACCTGAATCTGCCCAAGCTCAGGTCGATTGATGGCTTGCGCGCCGCCGCTGGTTGCCCAACGCAAGGCATGTTCAATTGATACCCGATCACTGCCGTAGTGCAGTCTTTGCAGTAGGAGCGCTTGCCGTGTTTCAAGGATCAGGTTGGAGTGATCATTTGAGGCAGAGCCGTCAACGCCAAGACCGATTTCAACTCCGGCGGCCATCAAGTCCAAGGTCTTACAAATGCCGGATCCCAAAATCATATTAGAGCTCGGGCAATGGGTAATACTCGTGTTGCTGGCGCCTAATCGTTGCATCTCTGTATCGTTAAAATGAATGCCGTGGGCCAGCCAGGTTTTGGGTCCGAGCCACCCGAGTTCTTCTAAATAGTCGAGGGGTCTTTGATTATATAAATCTTGGCAGAACGCATTTTCGTCGAAGGTTTCTGCTAGATGGGTATGCAAGCCAGCCCCGTAGGCCGCGGCCAATTGCGCTGTTTGCTGCATAAGCGTTTTGCTAACCGAAAAGGGTGAGCAGGGGGCTAAGGCGATTTGGATCATAGCGCCTGGGTTTGGGTTGTGATGCGTTTCAAGCATATTTTGGCTGTGCGCTAAAATGTCGGCTTCATTTTGCGTGACCGGATCCGGCGGCAGTCCGCCTTGGGATTGACCCAGGCTCATCGAGCCTCTGCATAAAATACTGCGCAGGCCCAGGCTGGTAACGGCCTCAATCTGGATCTCGGTGGCATTGGTGAGCTCATCAGAAAACACGTAATGATGATCGACCGCGGTTGTGCAACCCGACAACAGGAGTTCGGCCGCAGCCAATTGAGTGCTCAAAAATATATCGTCTGGACTGAGGTTTGCCCAAATGGGGTAGAGTGCTTCAAGCCAAGGGAACAAGCCCTGGTTGCCAGCTGCTGGCACTGCGCGCGTGAGGGTTTGATAAAAATGATGATGCCCATTGATGAGCCCGGGGAGAACCACGAGCGCAGAGGCATCAAAACACTCATCAAAGTGCTCTGGGGGGCGGTCAAGGACTGCCGTGATGAGGCCGTCCTCGATGAGGAGCCCCGCGCTGGCATTAAGCCCCGGGGCAAAAATAGCGAGTGGTTCCTTAATCCAGAGTTTCATGATGGTCTGTCTCTTGGCGCAAGGCCGCAGCCTCGCAAAATAAACGCGACCAGAAAATCTGCGGTTTCAGTTAATACTGGGTCATCGAACTCTGCGCGATTGAGTAGGGACAAAGCCTGCACTTGAAAATCGGCATAATGCTGGGTCGCCGACCAAATTAGAAAAATCAGGCGCTCAGGATCAACGTCTCCGATTTTTCCGGCAAGCATCCACTGTTTAATCACCAGTGCTCGGTCCTGGACCCAGGAGCGCATGCTCGTATTCAGATAGTGTTTCAAATTCGGCGCACCCTGGATCATTTCATTGGCGAAGAGCCGAGATGCTCCTGGGTCTTGTTGCGCTTGCCTCAGTTTCTGTCTAATGAAGGCCTCCAAGGCTTCCGCTGGGTCTGATTCTTGGCTGACCTGATCGAAAGCCAGGTTCCAAGATTCGATAATGCGCTCTAAAACAGCCAAATAGAGCTGCTGTTTTGATTTAAAGTGGTAATGGATATTGGGCTTCGGCAACGCGGCGCGATCGGCAACGCGTTGCATGCGGGCGCCTTCAAAGCCGTACTGTGCGAATTCAGCTTTCGCCGCGACAAGGATGTGCGCCTTGATCGAGCCTGGCGCCGGCAACTCACGATGTGTTTTATTGACCATATGGATGATTCTAGACTCTGATATTATTTTCATAAAGGGCTATTTTTGTTGATCTTTATAAAAATTGCACTAAAATCCTAAAAACCTTGACCGTATGGTCAGTAATGTCCAAGCTATTTTGGCAGCCGATATCGGCGGATCCCAAGGGCAACAGAAAGCGCAATGACTGAAACGAATGACTGACATCAGTAACCCCATCCAATTTTGGTTAAACGGTGCGCTGCAGGCCCATACAGGCCCAGCGGATGAAACGCTGCTGGGCTACCTGAGGCACAGCGGGCGGGTGGGCACGAAAGAAGGCTGCGCGTCAGGGGATTGTGGCGCTTGCACCGTTTTGGTTCAAATGGATGACGAGCATGCTTACAAATCAATGAATGCGTGTATTTTGCCGGTGCAGCAATTGCATGGGCAGGCGGTGATTACGGTCGAAGGCTTGCCCGATAACGAGGCGCTGCATCCGGCTCAGGCTGCTCTGATCAAGACGCACGGGGCTCAGTGCGGGTTTTGTACGCCCGGTTTTGTGATGGCACTGGCTGGTTGGCTGGATGAACAGGCCTTCAGCGCAGGACTTGATGGTGATGGACCACCCAAACTCAACAACCAGCAGGCTGAAACGATGCGTCTTAAGGCTTGTCGAGAAGCCATTTCCGGAAACCTGTGTCGGTGCACGGGCTATCGGCCTATCTTGCAGGCTGCTAAGCATCTGGCTAACAGCCAGGGGGCGGCTTTATTTGAAACACATAAACGGCTTGATAAAGTGCTTTTTGATTCCCCGCCAGACCACTCAGGGCCCTATAACACTGGCTTTCGGGAACCGCAGACGCTCGGCGATTTAAAGGGTCTACTTCGGCAGCAACCGAGTGCGAACTTGATTGCTGGGGGGACGGACTTAATGCTTGAGGTCACTCAAAAACAAGGTCGCTTCGATCAATTGATTAGTTTGGCGCGTGTGCCAGCCCTGCAAAGTCTGCAGATCAGCACGGACAGCGCCATTATTGGCAGTGCGGTGACGTACCAAGACCTTCAAGCCGCAGCCGAATTGCACTGGCCTGCGCTACACCACTTCTTGTCTCGGTTGGGTTCACCACAAATTCGTAATCGGGGCACGATCGGCGGCAATCTCGGAACCGCATCACCGATCGGAGACTTGCTGCCGATCTTGCTCGCAATGGATGCAACGATTGTGATGTCCCATTTCGAAGCGGCGGACCAAAACGTTGCGATCTCTGAATTCTTGCAAGGCTATCGGAAAACGCAGTTGCAACCGGGCAACTTCATAAAAGAGGTCCAAGTGACAGGCCTGCAAGACTTTCTCCGCTATTACAAGATTTCGAAACGGCAAGAAGATGATATCGCCGCAGTGTCAGTTGCCGTTCGATTGAAACTGGATGCGGACCAAATCACGTTGGCCCGGATTGCTTTTGGTGGGGTTGCCGAACAAGCCTTGCGACTACCGGCGCTAGAGCAGGCGCTGCAAGGACAAGCGATTACCGAAGCACTCATGACGGCATTACACCAGCAGGTACTGATCGCGTTAAACCCGATCAGCGATGTTCGCGCCAGCCGAGACTACCGACGTGAGATGGCAGCGAATTTGCTGGTGCGAGCGCTTAAAGAAGCGCTCGGGTTACCCATGCCACAAATCTATGGATTGGATGATGCGTAAATTGGCGGCGACAGCAGGAGTAGGAGCAGGTGCGGTCGTCGCGGCGGTCGGTCAAGCGCTTGTGCATGAGTCCAGTGAAAAACATGTCCGCGGCACCGCAGCCTATGTGGATGATATGCCTGTGCCAGCGGGCACCCTGTTTGTTGCGACCGGTTGGGCACCGGTTGCGGTGGCCAAAGGCCTGAGTCTGGATCTTGATGAGGTCAGGCGATCCGAAGGCGTCATTGATGTTTGTACTGAGACTGATGTGCCGGGTAGCAATGATGTGTCTCCGGTGCATGAAGGCGATGTGTTGTTCGCGTCAGGTGAGGTCTGGTTTCACGGCCAAGTGGTTTTTGCTGTTGCGGCGACGAGTCAGTATTTAGCAGAGGTCGCTGTTAAAAAAGCAATCTTCACTTATGAGACCCAACCGGTTCAGTTGACCGCGGCCGCAGCGATGGCGGCTGAAGATTTTGTGCTGCCGACTCGGACCTTTCAGATGGGGTCACCAACGCTCGCAATGCAAAACGCCACAAGGCAAGTTCAAGGGGCGCTCCATATCCGCGGCCAGGAGCATTTTTATCTCGAAGGCCAGGTCGCCTTAGTGAGCCCAACAGAGGATGATGGGGTTGCTGTTTTGGTCTCGTCCCAACATCCCAGCGAAGTTCAGAAATTGGTGGCAAGCACCTTGGGTATCCCCCTCAATCGGGTGACCGTTAGCGTTCGACGGATGGGCGGCGCGTTTGGTGGGAAAGAAACTCAAGCCGCGCCGCTGGCCTGTATTGCCGCTTTGTTTGCGCGCCGCACCGGGCGCACGGTCAAATATCGAATGCCTAGGAAACAGGACATGATACAGACCGGTAAGCGTCATGACTTTGAAAACGAATACCGCTTGGGCTTCGATGACCAAGGAGTCGTTCAAGCAGCGGAACTCACTCTGGCGGCACGCTGCGGCTACTCAGCCGATCTCTCCGATAGCATTGTCGATCGCGCGATGTTTCATGCAGACAACGCGTACTGCCTACAGAACGCGCGAATCACCGGCTATCGCTGTCGAACCAATACGGTGTCGAATACGGCTTTTCGCGGCTTTGGTGGGCCTCAGGGTATGCTCACGATCGAAGCCGCGATGGACCATGTAGCGAGCACATTGAATATCGATCCGGTTGATGTGCGGTTGCGGAACTTGTATCGGCCCGGCAACGATGAAACGCCTTACGGGCAGAAAGTGACGGACTTTCGGCTGGGAAGAATGATGGATCAATTAATTGAGCAATCCCATTATCGAAAGCGCCGGCAGGACATTGCCGAGTTCAATGCCAAGCAATCCTATTTGCGTCGCGGTCTTGCGCTTACACCCGTGAAGTTTGGTATTTCCTTTACCGCGACGCATCTTAACCAAGCCGGCGCCCTTATTCATATTTACTCAGATGGGAGTGTGCACCTGAATCATGGTGGCACTGAAATGGGGCAGGGCTTGCTGACCAAGGTCCAGCAGATCGTTGCGTCCGCCTTTGGCGTGAGCACGGCGCTGGTTCAAGTGAGCGCAACGGCAACGGACAAGGTGCCCAATACATCGCCAACGGCGGCCTCGTCCGGGACAGACCTCAATGCGATGGCCGCGCTGGATGCCGCCAATCAAATTAAAGCGCGATTGATTGCGTTTCTGGCTCAAGGTGATGTTGTTGGGCCCGGTGAGTTTTCGGATGGCAAGGTCCGTCATGGTGACGTGATCTGGGATTGGGCTGATTTGATTCAAGCGGCCTACCTGAACCGGGTATCGTTGTCGGCGACGGGTTTTTATAAAACACCCGATATTCATTTCGATCGAGCAACCGGCAAGGGTCAGCCTTTTTATTATTATGCTTTTGGTGTGGCCTGTAGTGAAGTGGTGGTCGACACAACAACTGGAGAATATCGGCTCAGTCAGGTCGATATCCTGCATGACGTGGGCCGAAGTCTGAACCCGGCGCTGGATCAGGGGCAGATTGAGGGTGGTTTTGTTCAAGGGTTAGGCTGGCTCACAACAGAAGAGTTGCTTTGGAATGAGGCGGGTCATCTCATTTCCAATAGTCCGTCGAATTATAAAATACCAACCGCGTTTGATATCCCAGACCATTTTAAAGTGACCCTGTTCCAAGAAGACAACCCGGAAGCGACGGTCTTTCATAGTAAAGCGGTTGGCGAGCCGCCGCTGATGCTGGCGATTTCAGTCTGGTGCGCGCTACGGGATGCCTGTCGGCGGCCGATGCAGCCGTTACCGGATTTAGCGGTGCCAGCGACTCCCGAACAAGTATATTGGGCGCTCTCAGGACGAAGGGATGCGGCAGATTTAGGGCGCGGCCCATGACGTCCTGGCAGACCGCGATTGCCGAGTGCCATCAAGCCGCAGAAGGCTTTGTCGTGGTGACCTTACTGCAGGCCAAAGGGTCAACGCCACGCGATGGCGGGAGTAAGATTGTGGTGACGCAAACACAAACCTTTGACTCCATCGGTGGCGGTGGCTTGGAGCATTTGGTGATCACCCGTGCCCGCGACCTGCTCGCGCAAGGCGTGCCTGTTCAGTGCGTTGAACACTTCCCTCTGGCAGGCAAAGCGAATCAGTGCTGTGGTGGCAGCGTGTCTGCTTTGTTTGAGGCTTTCCCAGAATCCAAGCGTTCTGTGGTGGTGTTCGGGGCAGGTCATGTTGGCAAGGCCGTGGTTCAAGTATTATCAGAATGTGACGCTCGGATCGATTGGGTGGATGCTCGTGCGGAGCAGTTCCCAGAGGTGATCCCGGGCAATGTGCAACGCTTTATTCAGGAACATCCGGAAGTGCTGGTCGAGGATCTTCGAGCGGACGCGATCGTGCTTATTTTGACTCACGATCATGCCCTTGATTACCGGTTACTGAGGACGTTACTCGATGAGACGGAACTCTCATCGATTGGCATGATTGGGTCACAGACTAAAAGTGACCGATTTCGAGCACGCCTACGCCGTGATGGCATTCCGGAGGAAGCGGATGCGCGCTGGCGGTGCCCGGTTGGTCTGCCGGAAGTCGGCGGTAAACTGCCGATGGAAGTTGCGATCAGTATTGCGGCAGAGGTTTTGAGTCAGTCATTACCGCTAGATGGCGGAGAGATGGTCGGTGTGTCGTGGAAGTCGGTCCAAGCGGTATTGGGAAAGCCTTAATGCTAAAACGTCTTGAAACCTTTAATGCACTGCCTGAGAAAGATGCGTTGGCCGAGCTCCTTAGCGTTTGCACATCGAAGGTCTGGGCCTCCGCCGTGCTGGATCAGCGCCCTTTCAAAGATCAAATGGCATTGCTCACAGCCTCAGAGGCGGCCTGGCAATTAACGAGTGAAGCAGATTGGCTCGAAGCCTTTGAGGGACATCCAAAGATTGGTGATGCCCAAGCTTTGCAAGGGGGGGCTGAAACAACGGCGATGCAAGAGCAGGGGCAGGTTAGTATGGCGTTGGCTTCGACCCGGGAGGCGCTTGCGCGCTTGAATCAAATATATTTGGATCGATTCGGGTTTATTTTCATTATTTGCGCGTCCGGACGTTCAGCCGAGGCGATGCGCGCCGTCTTAGAGCTGAGTCTGGAGCGGTCTCGCGGCGACGAATTACAGAGGGCGGCAGGCGAGCAATTGCAAATTATGACGCGCCGATTACGGGCCTGGTTTGAGTAACCATGAGGCGGGCGAGCGCCGCCGCTTTGAGCCGCATGCCATTGAAGTTAAAGCCATGACAGCGCTTGACGCTGGCATTGAGCCAAGTCAAAGCAAGGAAATAACATGACCCAAACTGCTATTACGACGCATATCCTTGATTTAGAATCCGGCGAACCCGCTCGCGGTGTTCTGGTGACGTTGCAATGCCCCGAGGGTCAAACGCTTCAGGCAACGACCGATGCCGATGGCCGGATTAGCGAGTGGCAAGGCTTGTTGGCGCTGACCACGGGAACCTACGAAATGCGCTTTGAAGTGGGCGATTATTTCTCAGCCCGCGGCGCTGAAACGTTCTTTGATGTGATTCCGGTTCAGTTCCATACAGCGACTGCTCGGGCACATTACCATGTGCCGTTGTTGCTCAGTCCTTTTGGTTACTCGACGTACAGGGGGAGCTAAAGCCGTGCGTTTGATTCGAAGCCGAATACTGCATTGGCCAACCGACCAGTGGCATCAACCTGAATATTTTGAAGACGGGATCTTACTGATTGAGGCGGGCCGTGTTTTAGATTTGGGGCCTGCTGAACGCTTTATGACAGAGGGGCTCGACGTGACTCGCTGCGAGCATTATCCCACGCGGTTGGTCTTACCCGGTTTTATTGATCCCCATCTGCATTTCCCTCAGGTGGATGTGATGGCAAGCTTTGGTGCTCAGTTATTGGATTGGTTGAATGACTACACCTTCCCAGCTGAAGCACGCTATAGCGACCCGGTGTTTGCAGCGGCCGCCGCCGAATCGTTTTTAGATCTGCAACTGCGTCATGGCACAACCTCGGCATTTGCCTTCTGTAGCAGTCATCGCAATTCCGTTGAGGCGTTGTTCGATGCGGCTGAGCGGCGTCAAATGCGCATGGTCGCAGGCAAAGTGTTGATGGATCAAAACGCCCCTGACGCGATTTTGGATACGGCCGAGTCAGGCGCCCAGGATAGCGAAGACTTGATCCGTACGTGGCACGGGCGGGGTCGCCTGGGATATGCCTTGACCCCAAGATTTTCAGGGACTTCGTCGAGTGCCCAACTTCAAAAAACCGGCTTGCTCGCACAACAGTACCCGAGTGTTTGGTTGCAAACGCATTTGTCAGAAAATCTTGCGGAAATTGCCTGGATTAAATCAGTGCACCCGCAATACCAAGACTATTTGCAAACCTATGAAGCGCATGGCTTGGTCCCGAAAGGGGCGTTGTTCGGGCACTGTATTCATCTGACCGAATCGGAAACCGAGCGGTTGGCCGATGCAGGTGGTGTGGCGGTCTTTTGTCCGTCGTCGAACCTGTTTCTCGGCAGTGGTTTAATGCCCTTTGAGGCGCTGCAAGCGGCGGGCGTAGACTTGGCGATTGCCTCCGATATTGGCGGTGGCACGAGCCTTAGCATGCTGAAAACCCTTGCTGACGCGTATAAGGTCTGCCAGTTGCGTCAGTACGTGCTGCACCCCTTCGAAGCGTTCTACCGGATTACGCGCGGCAATGCGCGTGCCACCGCCTTAGAGGGGTTTATTGGTGATTTTCGAGTCGGGCAAGAAGCCGACTTCGTGATGATCGACCCAGAGCGCGTACCGTTGGTTGCGCGCCGAGTGCAGTCTGCCAAGGACCTTCAAGCCGAATTGTTTATTTATATGACCCTTGGCGATGAACAACTCATTGTTGAAACCAGTATCTTAGGCGAACCGGCTTATAGGGCGAGTGCGTCATGATGGCGCCGTACTGGTTAGAGTGGCTTGAACTGCTGCTGCGCTGGCTTCACCTTCTGGTCGGCGTTGCCTGGATTGGGGCGTCCTTGCACTTCGTTTTGGTAGATCGCAGCCTGATCAGTGACCCTGAGGATAATGCCGTAAAAGGCCGGTTCTGGGCGATTCATGGTGGGGGCGTCTATCAGTTCACGAAATATAATCTCGCGCCGCCCGAATGGCCGGCAACGCTGCATTGGTCGAAGTGGGAGGCCTACTCAACCTGGTTAACGGGCATGGGATTGCTGACGCTTATCTATTATCTGCGAAGTGATGCCTATTTGGTTGGCGCGGGGAAATGGGTGACCGAGCCTACCCAGGCCATTTGGGTGAGCCTTGGGCTGATCGCAAGCAGTCTTGCCCTGTATGAAGGGCTCATCCGCAGTCCCTTGGCGCGCCGGACTGCGCTTTTTGCCGCGCTCATTACGGTCCTCGTCTTGATTCTGTGCTGGCTTTCCGCACAGCTCTTGTCGAACAGAGCCGCGTTCATTCACGTCGGCGTCATCCTGGGCAGCATCATGGTCGGCAATGTCTTTTTTGGCATTATTCCCGCGCAAAAAGCCTTTGTTGTGGCCGTTCAGGCGGGACGAGATCCGGATTTGGCGTTAACGCTCGCTGCACGGCATCGGTCGTTCTTTAATAATTATCTGACGATGCCTGTTTTGTTTTGTATGGTCAGTTTGCACTTCCCGCTGTTGTATCAGCACAGTCTGAATTTCTTGGGTCTGTTTTTGGTGATGTTTGCCGGCGCGGTAGCGCGCCATTTTTTTAATTTACGGCATTTGAACATCCTTCATTGGCGCTACCTTTGGATCGCGGCAGGTTTGATTGCGTTGACGATGCTGCTGCTGCGCCCGCCGGTGCCGGACGACGTCAATGCGCTGGGTGCCTCGAGCGCAACGCTGGAAACAATTGAGCCGGCACTCACGAAGGCCGAGATTGATGGGCTTATGATGACCCATTGCGCAAACTGTCACAGCGCGTCGCCAACCCATCCTGGGTTTGCAACAGCGCCGGGGGGCTTGTACTTTGCGAGCCAGGAAGACTTGCTGCGCCAGAAGACGCGCGCCGCATCGGCGATTGGTTCCGGTTATATGCCGCTTGGGAATATGACGAAACTCAGTCGGGCCGAGCGGGCGCGATTGATGCGCTACCTAATCACGAGTGAGGCGAAGGGTGGCGCCTGATTCGGGTGCGATTTAATTCGGGAAAAGGATATCCGCCATATCCGGTTTGCCCAGGCGGATTTCAGCCTCGGTGAGACCGTTAATCTCATGGGGAAAGACCAGCCATTGGTCCGTTTCATGAACATAGTAGTCTGGGATAACCTCGGTCTGATTTTTTTTCGGCTTAAACCAAGGGCAGGCAATCCGGATGGTTTCGGGCAGGTTGCGTCGGGATTTTTCCTTGAGCTCGCGGAGCACCGCGGTAATGCTGCGTCCGGAGTCAAAGACATCATCCACGATCAGTAAGTGGTCGTCGTGATTGGCGCGATCAATAATATATTGCAAGCCGTGGACGCGAACGTCTTTGTCCTGCTGGTCAATGCCATAGTAAGAGCTTGTGCGGATCGCGATGTGATCACTCTCGAGACCCTTGTATTCAAGGTATTCTTGAACTGCGATGCCGACGGGCGCACCTCCCCGCCAGACGCCAACAATAAAATTAGGCCGGAAGCCGCTCGCATAAATCTGTTCTGCTAATAGGAACGAATCCCTGAGTAAATCGGCGGCTGAAATAAAATGCTTATCCATAGGAATCCAAAACGTTGCGCGATGAAATAGGGCTTAAGATCGATTAGGCCGCCGAGTTAAAGACTGATATCTTAGCGGAGTATTGTCTACAAAGAGGGTGATCCGTGTTCCGTATCTTGAAGTATCTAGGCTATCACGAAGCTGCGCAATCACCCAAGACAGAAGTATTGGCGGGCGGCACTACCTTTCTTGCTATGGTGTACATTGTTGTTGTTAACCCGTCTATTTTGTCTGATGCAGGGATGGACTTTGGAGCCGTTTTTGTTGCGACGTGTTTGGCTGCAGCCTTCGGAAGTTTAATGATGGGGGTGCTTGGCCGGTATCCGATTGCACTTGCGCCGGGCATGGGTCAGAACGCTTTCTTTAGCTATGTCATCGTGCTTGGGATGGGATATCCCTGGCAGACGGCGCTGGGCGCCGTGTTCATCTCGGGCATTATCTTTATCGTTTTGAGCGTGCTGCCCATTCGGGAATGGCTGTTTAATGCCATTCCGATGAATATCAAATATGGCATTTCTGCCGGCATCGGGTTTTTTATTGGTTTCATCGCCCTAAAGAATGCGGGTATCGTGATCGATAACCCCGCAACCCTTGTAAGCCTTGGTCCGCTCACTCAGATTGAAGCAGTCCTGTGTTTAGGCGGGTTCATCTTGATTGCTGTTTTGAGTACCCGAGGGTTCGTGGGCGCAATCATT
>ERZ767114.1456-NODE-1456-length-11301-cov-3.377495_pt1 | contig 11301 bp, 11 predicted proteins | sample MGYA00374952_ERZ767114 | MGnify/ENA primary metagenome ERZ767114 (study PRJEB28939, sample SAMN06267156) | marine metagenome | isolation source: Columbia River Estuary | place: USA:Columbia River Estuary, USA | collected 2012-05-05 ...
TTTGAAGTGATTACAGGTGGTGCATTTTGAAGTGATCCGTGACACTAGCGAATGAAGTGTCAACAGGGTGTCGCTTACGGCTTTTTCGTTGGCTTTTTCATTCGCCGTGCCGTCGAGGACGTCTGCGCTCCCAGGTGGCTGGAGCGTCTCGCCCGGAGTCAGAATGCGTGAGGCGAGATGCCTCCGCAACGGTCTGGCGCGAGACGCGCCAGCCACTTTCCCGTCATGGGCATTTCCACAAATCCTCATCGACGGGGTCAGTCCCGACTAACAAGCATCAAGGATTATTTTTATTTTATAACAGACATTGGCGGCGCTTCAAAGGCCCAACAAATCGCGGAGTGCGGTTTTGACCTACGCCATCTGGGCGGGTCCGAGTTCGCCCATGCGGCGTGTCAGTTTGCGCTGATCGAAACTGGCAAGGCCCTGCACATTCACCGCCGAATGTTTGGGCAGCTAACGCGGTTTACCCAGATCCACCTCGCCCCTCATCCCGCGGATTTGGGAAGTCAGCGGCGCCACGACGGTGAGGGAACGGGCATCCTGGTCACCGGGAAATGCCAGAACCAACACCGGACGGCTTTTCTCCACCATGCCGAGTTCGGCAAACCAAATTTCTCCGGGTTTGGGATCAGTAGGCACCGAGAGCCTCCTGCCATTCGGTGGCTTGTTGTTCGGGAGAAAGAACGGCCGGAGGGCGAGTGGTGACTTCGAAAGGGAGTCCTTCGCGGAGCTCGATCTGTGCGAGCAGCATGTTGAAGGCGTCGCCCGGCTTCATCCCGAGGCGGGCAAGGATTTCCTCGGCCTTGCGCAATCGCTCGGCGGGAACCCGCGCTCGGAAGAGGGAGGTTGCTTCTGTTGTCATGCTCAAAAAATGCTCGGAACGGTCCGAATTGTCAATAAACGGCACCTGGGTTCGAGGTCGTCGATTCGTGACGGCTTAAAACAAGCTCGACCTCTCGCCTGACGAGCTTCGGGGTCAGTCCCGGCTAACAAGCATTGGAGGAAATTGGATTCATTGGACCTTGTCTCGGTCTTTGCCAGACGCGGTCGTTTCCCTAACTTTCAGGCACCCGTTGGCTGGCGAATGAAGTGTCAACAGGGTGTCGCTTACGGCTTTTTCGTTGGCTTTCTCATTCGCCGTGCCGACGAGGACGTCTGCGCTCCCAGGTGGCTGGAGCGTCTCGCCCGGACTCAGAATGCATGAGGCGAGGCGCCTCCGCAACGGTCTGGCGCGAGACGCGCCAGCCACTTTCCCGCCATGGGCATTTCCACAGATCCTCATGCGCGGTGGTATAGCGACAGTCACAGACAGCCGCTCCAGTTTCGGGGGAAGCCGGTGGAGCCGGCGGCGGTGCGCCGCCCGTCAATTGGCCGGCGTGATGTCGAGCATCAGCGAAATGTGCATGGCGGTGAGCTCGCCCATCGAGGTGCAATCGCCGAAGCCGCTGGTGGCGTGCATCCGGTCGAGCTCGCGGGCCAGCGTGACGACGTGCTCGCGCGGCGCGATGTCCTCGCGCCGCATTATCCCGAGCAGCGCCCGCAGCCGGCCGCTCTCGACCTTGGCGCGGCGGGCCATCTGTGCGTGTTCCTCCGCCACGTATTGGTCGATGCTCTTGCGGTTGAGCACGTCGAACGCGAGGCGGGTGACCTGGCGGTTCGAGTTGAAGCGGAACGCCAGATAGATGTTGCCGTTCCCCTCGTACGACTGCTGGTCGAAATCGATGGCCCGCACGCGGTATTGGACCTCCTCGAAGTCCGGCGTGATATCGACCACGTAGTTCACGCTGCGCATGTCGCCGAGCAGGCGGATGAAGCTGCGCTCGGTGAATTTCGTGAACTCCTTGGCGATCCGCACCTTGTTGATTCCGGGCTGGTTGAGGTAGTCGCGGATGAACACATCGCCCGGAACCCCCGCGATGTGCTCCTCGATCAGGGTGTTGCCGTTGACCAGATAGTTGATCCGGTTAGGCGAGAGGATGTGTTCGAGCTCCAGCCCGTAGATGCGCGAGGCGTCGGCTTGCTTGACGTAGAAATAGTCGGAATTGTCGTTGAAAAGATTGGTGACGCGGATGCGGAAAGGCTTCGAATTCCCGAAATCCCCGAAGTCGATGCGGTCCACCACGAGGTGCTCGTGCTGCTCCACGTCGCGGCCGAGTTTGAGCTCGGTATAGATGCTGGTGAGCCGCGGCCGGAGCTCCTCGAGGACCTCCGGCGGATACATCACGGTGAGCCAGAGGGTTTCCTTGCCTTTGGGGTCCTCGTAGGGAATCGCCCCGCTGAATCGGCAGAGCTCCTCATAAACCCGCGGGATTTCCCGGTAGCGGTCGAAGTGATAGAGATACTGCCGCAACGATTGGGAAACCGGATACTTCGTCTTCTGTCGCGCGATCACGGCGGTGAAAATAAGCACGCTCCGGCCCGAAGGCGAGCGCTGCCTTAATGCTGTCCCGGCTTCGGCAACGGCTCGTCGCCCAGGATTTTATCCAAATCCGCCACCCGCTCCCACGGGCAGCGCTTGCGTTGGTATTTCTTCCAAACCACGTCGCGCAGCTCGCGCCACACCGCTTCCGACGGCGGTTTCAGGTCGGTCCACGTCGGATTGCGCTTCTCCCGCGTGGTCATGATCGTCCAGCGCGTGCCGAGGTAATTCGCCCGGTAGAAGACTTTCCCGTCGTCGGTGTTTTCGAACCATTCGTGACTTTCCATGGCCGGAGACTGGCGGCGGGGCAAACCAGAGACAAGCGGCGAATCCGGCACAAATCGCCATCGACTCGCCATCCCCGCGAGTGCATCGTGCCGCCATGGCAACCATCGGCGAGCGCGCGTCCCTTCCCATCCTCCACGAGAAAAGCTTCGGGCTCTTTCTCGACGGCGGCGAGCTGGGCGAAATCCTCCTGCCTCACCGGGAAATCCCCCGTGGTTGCAGCATCGGCGAGTCTCTCGACGTTTTTCTCTACACCGATTCCGAGGACCGCCCGGTCGCCACCGTCAAGTCGCCCAAGGTGATGCCCGGCCAGTTCGGCCGGCTCAAATGCGTGGCCGTCACGGGTGTCGGCGCGTTCCTCGACTGGGGCTTGCCGAAAGATTTGCTGGTCCCCTTCCGCGAGCAGAAAGTCCGCATGGACGTGGGGAAAAACTACCTCGTCCATGTCCACGTGGACGACCAGACCGGCCGCGTCATCGCCTCCAGCCGCATCGCCCGGCACATGGATCTGACTCCGCCCGACTTCCGGTTGGAACAGGAAGTGGACCTCATTATTTTCGGTAAAACCGACCTTGGCTACAAGGCGATCATCAACGGCACCCACAGCGGCCTGATTTTCGCCAACGAGGTTTTCCAGCCGCTCCAACCCGGCGAAGCCCTCAAAGGCTACATCACCGCCATCCGTCCTGACGGGAAAATCAACCTCAGCCTGCACCCCGCCGGCCGCGCCAAGGTCGATGACTTGGAAAGCCGAATCCTCGCCGAACTCGCCGCCCGCGGCGGATTCTGGTCCATCGGCGACCACAGCCCGGCCGCGGAAATCAACGACGAGCTCGGCGTCAGCAAGCGCACTTTCAAGCAAGCCACCGGCGCGCTCTTCAAAAAAGGCCGGATCACCATCGACAACAATGGCATCAGGCTGGTGAAGGACTCCGACTGAGGCGCAGCCGTGTGAGCGGCCGTTGCCGACGCTTCACTTCCGTTTCTTGACCGCTTTTTTCTGCTCGAAACTCACGGTTTTCGGATCGAACGCTTCGGGGTCGTATCCCGGATGCGCCCACTCGATTTCGCCGTGCAGCGCCTGCATGTATTGGAAGGTCCCGCCGAAATCCTCCGGCGGGCAGGCGCGCGCACCTTCGAGCACTTCCGGCCCGCCTTCGCCGGCGGCCCATTTTTCAAACACGATCTCGTGGATCCACTCGTCGGCGAAATCGTAGCGATAGAGGATGCGGATCGGCAGCCGGCGTTTGCCGAGGAATTCCTTCACCGTCAGCACCGCCTCGTCCTGGAACTCGCCGGCCGTCTGGTCTTCGAGGCCGATCGGCCCGATCACATCGACGAGGCGCTTGCCCTTGCCGTGGCGGAACTCGTGCGGGCTCTTGTTATCCCAACCCATCACCGACTGGATCGCGTCGCTGAACGCGATGAAAGTGACGTCCGCGGAAATCGAAAACCGCCGCCAGATCTGCGGTTGAATCCCGTATAGAAACACCTTCACCACCACCCGGTTCTCGTCCTTTGCCTTCGCCATGCCGCGAGCTTGTGAACGCTGCGCGGAAAAAATCAAACCGGAATTCCTACGATCTCCCACGCCGCCGCGCCAACAAATCCCTTGGCAGGGTGGGCGGGAAAGCTACGCTCCCCGATACTTCCAATGACCCGTTTCCTTTCCGCCCTCGGCCTACTCGCGCTTGCCTCGTCCGCCTTCGCCAAACCCATCGACTCGCTGCTTACGGCCGACAATCTCTGGGCGCAGACGCCCGACGAGTTTTTCGCCGCCGCCGACCCGCTCGACTATGAATGGACGTCCAACAGCCGCGATTCCCTGCGGCTGGCCGGGAAGGAAATCACCGCTTACGGCCTCCCCGCCGTCGAGAGCATCGTCCGCTTCAAGGATGGAAAACCCACCGAGATCACCGTCATGCTTTATGCCCGCGGCGATGCCGGGGAGCTGGCCAAGGAGAAATTCGACGCCCTCGTCCGGACTGCCGCCGAGACGCTGAACAAGATCACTAACACCAAGTTCACCCCGCGGGGACAGGATCCGAAAAACGCCGTGAAAGCCGACGGATTGATCTGGCAGACCGACCAGGCGCACTACCTCCTCGAGTTCAGTTTCACCAAGGAAGTGAAGAGCCGCGACATCCCGTTCCGCGCGGAATTCTTGAGGCTGGAAATCACGCCGCCGCAAATGAACGGCGATCGCGTCGCCCCGGTGAGAAGCATCTCATCCACGAAGTTTTCCGGTGCCGCCCACATCAAGCGGGACACCGCCAGCGGCGACGTCTGGCTCGGCGACGTGCCGATGGTGGACCAGGGGCAGAAGGGATATTGCGTCGTCGCGACCACGGAGCGGGTCATGCGCTACTACGGGATTTCCGTGGACCAGCAGGAGCTCGCGCAGGCGGCCAACAGCTCCGCGCAAAGCGGCACGAGCAGTGATGCGATGCTCGGCGTTCTCAAAAAACTCAGCACCCGCTTCAAGGTCCGCGTGCGTGAAGTCGAGAAATCCGACGTCAAACAGATCCTCGGACTCATCAGCGATTACAATCGGGCCGCCAAACGCGCCGACGCCGCGACTCTTCCCGAGCAAAGCAACATGATCGACGTGGGCGAGATCTATCGGGCGATGAATGTGGACGTCCTTCGCGAGGTGCGGACCAAAAACAAAGCCGACCTGACCCGTTTCCAGCGGAGCGTCCAGGCGAACATCGACCAGGGCACTCCCCTGTTATGGACGGTGATGCTCGGCAAGGTGCCCGAGCCCCACATCCCGCAAAACGCGGGCGGCCACATGCGCCTGATCATCGGCTACAACGCGAAAACCGCGGAAATCCTCTTCTCCGATTCGTGGGGAGCCGGCCACGAACTCAAGCGCATGTCCGCCGCCGACGCGTGGACGATCACGACCGGCGCGATGAGCGTCGAGCCGTTTTAAGCCGCCGCGGGGGTCGCGCGCCGTCAAATTTACCGCTTTGCCATTTCGCGGAACGGCGATAGCATCTCGCTTTTCCCGCGATTTCATGACCACTCCCGATCTCTACGCGAAACACGTGCTGCCCACCTACGGGCGGTTTCCGTTAGTCCCCGTGCGCGGCTCCGGCTGCCGGCTCTGGGATGAGGCCGGAAAGAGCTACCTGGATTTCTGCATGGGCATCGCCGTCTGCTCGCTCGGCCACTGCCACCCGAAACTGGTCGAGGCGATCCGCCACCAGGCGGGCGAGCTGATGCATGTTTCCAACCTCTATCAAAACCCGCTGCAGGCCGAGCTGGCAGAGGAAATCAACGAGTTCCACGTCCGCCTTCCGGGGAAAATCTTTTTCTCCAACTCCGGCGCCGAGGCGAACGACGGCCTGATCAAGGCCGCCCGCCGCTTCGGCCTCAAGCGCCCGCAGCCCGACGGCTCGCAGCGCTACGAGGTGCTCACGTTTTTGCAATCCTTCCACGGCCGCACGCTCGGCTCGCTGGCCGCCACCGGCCAGGCGAAGATCCAGGAAGGCTTCGATCCGCTGCTGCCCGGCTTCCGCCACCTGCCGTTCAACGACATCGCCGCGCTCGAAGCCGCGATCCGCCCGGAGACCGCGGCGATTCTGTTGGAGCCGATCCAAGGCGAGGGCGGCGTGAACGTCGCGACGCCGGAATTCATCCGCGCGGTCGCCGGGATCTGTGAGAAACACGACCTGCTGTTGTTTTTCGACGAGGTCCAAGCCGGCTTCGGCCGCTGCGGCGACGCGATGGCCTGGCGCATGATCGCGCCGGAGATCGAGCCCGACGGCATTTCCTGGGCCAAAGGCATGGGCGGCGGCGTGCCGATCGGCGCGTTCTGGCTCAGCGACCGCGCGATCGACGATGACGGCACCGCGGCGTCCTCGCTGCTAGGTCCCGGCTCGCACGGCTCCACCTACGGCGGCAACCCGCTCGTCTGCGCCGCCTCGCTCGCCGTGCTCAAGGAAATCCGCGAGAAGGAACTGCCGATGAACGCGATCCTCCAGGAAGTCCGCATCCGCGAAACCGTGCGCTCGTGGAACCTCCCCGTCGTCACCGAAGTCCGCGGCCAGGGCCTGCTGCTAGGCATCGCCCTCGACCCCGCGCTCATCCCGACACCGGAAGGCAAAACCCCCGCGCTGGTGGTGGTGAACAAGCTGATGGAACGCGGCCTGATCGTCCCGCCCGCCGGTCCATCCACCATCCGCCTGCTGCCTCCGCTCAACGTCACCGACGACGAGGTGGACGAGGCGCTGGCGATCATCCGCTCCGTTCTTGAGGGGCTGGGGATCGGGGGCTAGGGGCTGGAAAGAGAAGACCATACCGACGCCATGCACATTCAATATTACCGTGATCTGCTTGTTTGGCAGAAGGCCATGGATCTTTGCGTGGAGGTTCACAACGTGACGCTGGTTTTTCCCAAGCAGGAGCTTTTCGGTTTGAGCGCGCAGCTGAACCGATCGGTGGTATCCGTCCCGTCAAACATCGCGGAAGGGCATGGCAGACGCACCACGCCCGATTTCATCCACTTTCTCTCCATCTCCCGCGGCTCCATGAACGAAGTCGAAACGCAGCTGACTCTCGCGATGCGCTACAACTACCTGAGTGAGGCCGACTACGACGCACTTCTCGAACGTTGTGGCGAAGTCGGCCGCATGCTCAACGGCTTGATCGATGCCTTGGAACGCCGCCTCGCCTCTTCCTGATCCCTTCTTTCTCTTCCACCAGCCCCTAGCCCCTGGCCCCCAGCCACTCATCTTTCCATGAAACACCTCATCTCCATCGAGCAACTCAGCGCCAAGGAAATCCAGCGTTTGCTGGAATCCGCCGCGCATCTGAAAAGCCAGCGCGGCCGCGAAGGCCAGCCGTTGGCCGGGCAGACCTGGGCGCTCATTTTCACCAAGTCGTCCACCCGCACCCGCGTCTCGTTCGAGGTCGGCATCCGCGAGCTTGGCGGGTTCCCGATGTTTCTATCAGGCAACGACATCCAGCTCGGCCGCGGCGAGCCGATCAAGGACACCGCCCGCGTGCTCGGCCGGATGGTGCACGGCACCATCATCCGCACCTTCGCCCAGCAGGACGTGGTGGATTTCTCGGAGTATTCCGGCATCCCGACGATCAACGCGCTCACCGACGACGAGCATCCCTGCCAGATTCTAGCGGATTTGCTGACCATCCAGGAAAAGCTCGGCACTTGGGAGGGCAGGAAAGTCGCGTTCATCGGCGACGGGTTTTCCAACATGACGATTTCCTGGATGTGGGCGGCCAAGCGTCTCGGCTTCGAGCTCGCCGTGGCCTCGCCCGCTTCCTGCCAGCCGCCCGCGGAATTTCTCGCGAAACTCGACGCGCCCAACGTCAGCATCACCACCGACCCGGCGGCCGCCGCCCAGGGAGCCCACGTGGTCAACACCGACGTCTGGCTTTCCATGGGCCAGGAAGGGCAGAAGGAAAAAGAGCAGGAGTTCGCCGGCTTCCAAGTCGAGGCCGGACTGCTCGCGCACGCCGCGCCGGGCCACATCGTCCTCCACTGCCTGCCCGCCTACCGCGGCAAGGAAATCAGCGAGGAAGTGCTCGAACTCCACGCCGACACGATTTTCCAACAAGCCGAAAACCGGCTCCACGCGCAGAAGGCCATCCTCGTCGCGCTCGCCCGCTGAGAAGCGGCGCAAGCTAGGGCGACGCATCACCCCACAAGGAGGGGCGATATCTGATCGCCCAGCCCATGAGATGCCAATGAGATGAGCCAAGCCTTTGGCAACTTCTCAAACGCCTGTGGCAAACTTTCAAATGCCTGTGGCAAACTCTCAAGCGCCTCCGGCAAACTTTCACATGCCTCCGGCAACTTCTCAAACGCCACCGGCAAAAACTCAAATGGCAACGGCAAACTCTCAAACGCCATTGGCAGAAGGTGACGGGTCTCCGGCAACTTGCCATGCCACCGCCGCTCCCTGCCGAAGGCATGGGAATTCCCAAACCGCCCGGGTTCTCCCCGGATCTTCCCGCAAGGGGAGTCATCCGAGCCTCCCGATCTCCTGATTCCAGCCGTCTCCCGCTGCCGCGGGCGCACGCCGGCTCGTTCCCAAGCCAAGTCGCGCCAACGTCGGTCGCCCCTCACGTAAAGCCTGCCAATGTCACGAATCTCTGTCAGAAACCCCTTACTCATGCGACGCAAAGCGATCAAAAAAGCCATTCTCGGGATCGCGATTGGTAGCGGATTGATCTTAGGCACATGGGTTCTTAACAATCGGATCCGAATAGACCGTGAGGAGCGTGAGAGGCATTTTGTGTCGGTGCACTTTGTTGCGATGGAAGCCATCGGTGCGCCAGATGACGAAGCTCCAAAGACAATGGAAGAGCTGATGGCGCGGTATGCCGGGGGGCCGGATTCAGCCTTGCTGAAGCCTTTCCGCCATGGGCTGACCTACCGGCTCGTCAATGAAGGTTTCGAACTGAGCGAGCCGACGAAACTATTTGTGAGCCTGTTACGCCGGGATCGTCTGATTGCTTCGAATCACGCTTGGCCACATTGGGAGTCGTCAGGGCGCAAGGTTTGGAAGTTCTCAGGGCAGAAGATTCCACCGAACTACCTGCGACCTAACGCTGAACCCGTCGTGATTGGCAACGGGCGATAATATCAGTTGGCGACGATGTTGAAGATCTTGCCGGGGATGAAGATGATCTTGCGGACGGTCTTGCCTTCGAGGTGCTCGGCGACCTTGGCGCTGGCGAAGGCGGCGGTTTTGGCGGCTTCCTCGTCGGCGTCCTTGGAGATCATGAAACGGTCGCGCAGCTTGCCGTTCACTTGGACGACGAGTTCGATTTCGTTTCTAATGAGTGCTTCCGGGTCGTAGGCCGGCCACTCGGTTTCTGACAACATCGCAGTGCCGCCGAGGCGGGCGTGGATTTCCTCCGTGAGATGCGGCGCGAAGGGATTGAGGACGGCGAGGAGCTGGGTGAATTCCTTCAACGGCACGACTTCCGCCTGCGTGAAGGCGTTGGTGCAAATCATCATCTGCGAGATGGCGGTGTTGAAACTGAGTTTCTCGATGTCCTCGCCGACTTTTTTGATGGTCTCGTGGACGACGCGGAGCAGCGATTTGTCGGTGCACGGGATGTCCTGGATTTTTGCAGAGACGTTCCATTGGCCATCCTGCTCTTCAAACGCGAGACGCCAGACGCGGGCGAGGAAGCGGGAAACGCCTTCGACGCCTTTCATCTGCCACGGCTTCACTTGTTCGAGCGGGCCCATGAACATTTCGTAGAGGCGCAGCGCGTCGGCTCCGTATTCGGAAACGACGTCGTCCGGGTTGACCACGTTGCCGCGGGACTTGGACATTTTCTGGCCGTCCTCGCCGAGGATGAGGCCTTGGTTGACGAGTTTTTGGAACGGCTCGGGCGTGCGGACGTGGCCGAGATCGTGGAGGACCTTGTGCCAGAAGCGGGCATAAAGCAGATGGAGGACGGCGTGCTCGGTGCCGCCGACGTAGAGATCGACCATGCCCGGCTGGTCGCTGGTCCAGTAGTTTTCCGCCTCGCGGGAAATGAAGCGGCCGGTGTTTTTCGGGTCGCAATACCGGAGGTAATACCAGCACGAGCCGGCCCACTGCGGCATGGTGTTGGTTTCGCGGATGGAACCGTCCGGGAGTTGGACCCATTCGGTGGCTTTGGTGAGGATCGGGTCCGGAGTGCCGCTGGGTTTGTAATCGTCCAGCGGCGGGGCGAGCAGCGGGAGCTCGGACTCGGGGATCGCGGAGTGCTGGCCGTCTGTCCAAATGATCGGAAACGGCTCGCCCCAGTAGCGCTGGCGGGAGAACAACCAGTCGCGCAGCTTGAACTGGATGCGGCGCTGGCCGATGGCTTTTTCTTCCAGCCAGGCGATCATTTTGGCCTTGGCGTCGGCGGTGGGGAGGCCGTCGAGGAAGCCGGAGTTGATGGCGGTTCCGTAGGCGGTGTAGCCTTGCCAGTCCGAGTCGTCGGTTGGCTGGACGACTTGTTTGATTGGTAAACTGAATCGCTGTGCGAACTCGTGGTCCCGCTCGTCATGGGCGGGCACCGCCATGATCGCGCCGGTGCCGTAGCCCATCATGACGTAGTCGGCGATCCAGACGGGGATTTGCTCGCCGTTGACGGGATTGGTCGCGAAGGCGCCGGTGAAGACGCCGGATTTGTCCTTGTTGAGGTCGCCGCGGTCCATGTCGGACTTGGAGGAGCAGGCTTTTTGGTAGGCCTCGACAGCGGCTTTTTGTCCGGCCGTGGTGATTTCCGGGACGAACGGATGCTCGGGCGCGAGCACCATGTAAGTCGCTCCAAACAAGGTGTCCGGGCGGGTGGTGAAGACTTCGATCTCCAATTGGAAATCTGAAATCTGGAATTTCACCGACGCGCCTTCGCTGCGGCCGATCCAGTTTTTCTGGAGCAGTTTGATGCCTTCCGGCCAGTCGAGCGTGTCGAGTTCGTCGATCAGGCGCTGGGCGTATTTCGTGATCCGCAGCATCCATTGGCGCAGCGGGCGGCGCTCGACGGTGTGGCCTTTGGATTTCCATTCCTCGACTTCTTCGTTCGCGAGCACGGTGCCGAGGTCGGGCGACCACCAGACCGGCGTGTCGGCG
>ERZ767114.1463-NODE-1463-length-11254-cov-2.393039_pt1 | contig 11254 bp, 10 predicted proteins | sample MGYA00374952_ERZ767114 | MGnify/ENA primary metagenome ERZ767114 (study PRJEB28939, sample SAMN06267156) | marine metagenome | isolation source: Columbia River Estuary | place: USA:Columbia River Estuary, USA | collected 2012-05-05 ...
TGTAGAGTGGATCTAGGAGTCGGTTGGAGCCCGAGAGGTACAGTGTGCATGAACCAACATTGTGTGGACAAGCTCTGCCACTTAACCAGTCCAACCACCTGTTGCTATACAGGTTTGAAAAATAATGACTTTTAAATGGAGCATAACATGCATGCTCTTTATTTTTAGATATGAATTAGATTCATAGTGTATTTGATTTTAACTTTTGAAGGGCAAAGGCCCATAAGATCCCACCAACCGTTACTGCAAAAATCAGTAGTCGAATGATATCCTCTGTATAAACAGCTTTTCTTGCTTTATAAATTTGTTGCATTAGTTCCGGCCCCATAGCCTGGCTGTAGTAACTGTCCGAAGCACCTTCAAAAGAAAGCATTCCTTTGACCAAAAACAACGCGGTACCAAGACCAAGAAAACTGAATATCGTTTTTTTGAGTGCTTGAATTTGAACCTCTTTAGAAGCATTGAAAAATTCGTAAAGACCGAGGGATGCAAGAACAGGAAAAGCAAGCTCCAGAAGAACCTGAATGGAAGAAACAGCCCTAAACTTGCTGTACAGGGGAACATAATCTATAAAAAACTGGGTGAGGAATGAAAAATTCTTTCCCCAAGAAATTGTAAGTGAGAGTAGGATTCCAAAAAACAACCAGCGTTTATTTGTATTCCATCCTAAAAACAAAGCCAAAAAGGCTAAGAAAACAACCACTACTCCAACATAAGCTGGAGCTTCTAGGATTGGCTGATCGCCCCAGTAAGTAGGTACATTTTGACTAAAACCTTTTGCTTGCTCTCTGCTGGCGCCCTGTTTTATAAGATATTCGTAAATTTCTGATGAGGTACCCAAGTCTTCACGAGAGGCACCCCCTTGTATCCGAGGGGCAATTAAGTTTAAACTTTCAAAAATCCCGTAACTGAACTGGGTAATATACGAATAGGAAAGGCCGGAACGAATCTCAACAGGCTCAGCTGTTGCAGACAAAGTCAGTTCGCTTGTACCACGAGTACTGAAGGCTGCGTATTCTGAAGTGGCCAGCAGTGCCGTAGCATTAAGTCCAAGTGCTAAAATCCCAGCTGCAGTTAAAATACCAACTTTTTTAAACAAATCGACCAGGGCGTTGTTCTTGTAATGCTGCCATAAGTGAACAAGCCCGAAAACCAACAAAAGCAATAACAAATAATAGGTCATTTGATAGTGATTGGCTCGAATTTGTAATGAGATCGCAAAAGTGCTGAATGCAAAGCCCCAAAAGTATTTTTTTCGAAAAACCCATTGTACACCAGCTAATACGAAAGGTAAATATCCTAAAGCCTGAGCCTTGGTGTTATGTCCAACTTGAATGATGATCAAAAGATAGGTAGACAACCCATAAGCTAAGGCTCCAAAAACGGCGTATTTCATCGGTACACGCATAGCGAGTAAAAAGAAATAGCAGCCGAGTAAGTATAGAAAAACAAGGAATGTTGGATGAGGCAAGAGTTGGAAAATCTTGTGAATGGGGGTTAAAAAATCAAAAGGATATTGAGCTCCTAGCTGATAGGTTGGCATGCCACCAAAAGCATTGTCTATCCAGTACAACTCTTTCCCCTCTTTTCGAGCATCTTGAAGTTGTTTAGACATTCCTTTATACTGCTGTATGTCGGATTGCAGTAGCTTTTTCCCTTGTATAACGGGATAAAATACAGCAAGTGATACAAGCACAAATCCAAAAACAACAGCGAGCTGTGGGAGTATTTTATTCAACTGAATCGATTCAATCAATTTCTTCATAATCAATATATTCCCCTAAGTCTTTGGAAGAAGTCTTTGTTTTTTTGGGATTAGTAGCTGTCTTCGTTTGAATCAATACAGCAGCTGCACCCTTACTGCTTGCCAGTAAATTGGTAAAAAGACCCGGAGGTAATGTCCGTTTGGTATATTCGCTTAAGTTGGTGAAACTTTCATCGATAAAATCCATCGGGATGCTACTCCAATCGAAGATGACTTGAAAGATGGTCAACAAAATCATAAAGAAAATAATATAGCCCCAAAAACGATGAATAAGTACCCGATCCAATTTGGAACGATAATCCGTTGCTTTGGACTTGTCTACCGCATAGGTTTCTTTTAGTGATTGATTGATGTATTGGTACCGCTTTATGGTTTCTTTTTGCTGTAAGCGTTTCAGATGAGAATCTGATTGTGTTTTATAGTCGGTTGCATCTTCGACTTTTTTGCGTTCTACTTTGGCAAAGTTTACATCTTGAGTAATCACCAACCAAAGCTTGTAGAGCGATTGATCTGGAAATACTTTTTCAAGGTTTCCGAAATAGGCTTCGTCTATTAGGCGAATGTCTGTACAGTTTTCTTTCGATAGGGATCTATAATCGAGCAAGCAAGTCTTGAGATAATCAATTCCTTTATTTTCTCGGGTACTAATGAGTGCGATTTTAGTTTTTAGTTTTTCTTCGAGTAAAGGAATATCTAATGTTATTCCTTTACTCGACATGCGGTCCGACATATTGATCACCAAGAGTGTAGGAATCTCAAGATCTTTTATTTGGGTAAAAAGAAGTAAGTTTCTTTTAAGGTTTTCAATGTCAGAAATAACTACAGCTACATCAGGATAATCTTTATCGTTTTTATTGAGAAGCAGTTCTACAACCACACTCTCATCCATAGACGAAGCGTTGAGGCTATAGGTCCCTGGGAGGTCTATGATGTGTGCTTTTGTAGTATGGTTAAGACGGCAAACACCTTGTTTTTTTTCAACTGTAATCCCCGGATAGTTCCCCACTTTTTGGTTGAGACCGGTAATGGCATTAAAGACAGAAGTTTTTCCTGTATTGGGATTTCCGATCAATGCAACATTAATGGTCTTGCTCATCTAGATTAATTCTACGGTTATATTTCTAGCTGTTTCCGTTCGAATTGCCAAATGGCAGCCATCAATCACAAGGTACATCGGATCTTTAAGCGGAGCATGTTGTTCTAAATGCACTTCATTTCCAGGCAAACATCCCATTTCGATCAGTTTAAGTGGCAACAAATCCGTATCAATTGATACAATTCGTGCACGTTGATTTTTTTCAATGTAATCTAAAGTGATCATTATTTAGAATGATTTTAAAGAAGCAAAAGTAATTAAAAAAAGGACGGGAAGCCAAAAAGAGGAGCAGTTAATTTGAGTCGATTGGATACTCTTTTTGAAGCACTTGAATATCATCCCAAAGGGTCTCCATTGTTTCCAGATCTGTTCCGTCATAATAACCTCGGATTCGGCGATCTGGATCTACTAAAACAAAATTTTCGGTATGAATCATATCAAAAGGACCACCGTCGCCATCGTCTTTTACAACAAAGTACGATTTACGGGCTAGGGTATAAATTTCTTTTTTATCTCCAGTCAGCAGATTCCAATGTTCGTCCAATACTCCTTTTTCTAGGGCGTATTTTTTGAGTTGCGCGACCGAGTCAATTTGTGGGGTTACACTAAAAGAAAGTAGTTTGATTTGGGCCTGTTCTTTTATTTTGGTCTGAATACGAACCATATTATCTGTCATGATGGGGCAGATGGACGGGCAAGTTGTAAAAAAGAAATCGACCACAGCAATCTTATCCCGATAGTCTTTTTGGGTTATTGTTTTCCCGTTTTGATTGGTCAAACTGAAATCAGAAACGCGATGGCTTTTTTTGATGTGTTGCAGGGTACTGTCAACCAATTCGAAACTGAGTTGAGCCGGCTGGTAAATTGGAAGTATACGAACAGGCTTGAGGGCATCGTAGAACAAGATCAAAATGCAAATAGAGATCAGCCCAAACACAATTAAAAAAGTTTTATAGGTTTTAAAAAATGCTTTCATAGTTGAAATTCAGAACAAAGGTACTCTCTTTTTTTATGTTAAAAGAAATTAAAATCCTATTGGATGGGAGGTTAGCTCATGGAAATTAGTATTTTTGAAGCTTACTTTAAAATCGCTCATGAGCCCAATTATTATAAAAGGAATTCAATTACTCCTCAGCTTGTCGCTGTTGGTTGTCCTCCACGAATTAGGACATTTTATCCCCGCTAAATTATTTAAAACACGTGTAGAAAAATTCTATTTGTTTTTTGATGTCAAATTTGCATTGTTCAAAAAGAAAATCGGAGGAACAGAATACGGAATTGGATGGCTTCCTTTGGGGGGCTATGTTAAGATTTCTGGAATGATCGATGAAAGTATGGATACGGAGCAAATGAATCTTCCGCCTCAGCCTTGGGAATTTCGTTCAAAACCGGCTTGGCAACGTCTCATTATTATGTTGGGTGGTGTTATTGTAAACCTAATTTTAGGTTTTTTTATCTATATGATGATTCATCTGGTTTGGGGAAAAGACACCCTTACTTCAGAAGCCCTTCCCAATGGAATAGACGTTTCTGTATTGGCTAAATCTGTTGGTTTTCAAGATGGAGATCGCATTTTAAAAGTTGACGGAGAAGTACTCGATAACGTTTACAACCTGAATAAGTACTTATTTTTAAGATCGGTAAGCGAAGTTGAAGTTCAGCATCCCGAGGGCACCAAAGAAACCCTGCAGATCCCAGAAGATTTTGGAACACAAATGTTCGAAAGCGGAGATCTGAGACCTGTAGGCATACTCCTCCCTGCTGTAATAGAAGTTAAACCCAACAGTCCCGCTGCAACAAGTGGGTTAGAAACAGGTGATCTTATTTTGAGTACCAACGGAGTTGCTATATCCGACTATTCGTTTTTAGTGGATCACCTAAGAAAAGAACAATACGATACGCTTCAAATTGAGTTGAGAAAACCAAACGACCGAATCATCACAAAAACCATTTACCCCCGTGAAGATGGAACCATTGGAATTGGGATTTACCCCAATTCTATTGAGTATACCCATGTAGATTTGACTTTATCAGAAAGTATATCCGCTGGTTTCACTTATGGATATTGGACCTTATACGACTATGCCGCTCAATTCAAATATGTATTTACCAAAAAAGGTGCAAGCCAAGTTGGAGGTTTTGCTGCAATAGGAAACCTTTTCCCTGAGGTTTGGAACTGGAGGGGTTTTTGGTCGAGTACAGCACTCATATCAATCATTTTAGCCTTTATGAACATCCTCCCCATTCCCGCTTTGGATGGTGGTCACGTAATGTTCCTGCTTTATGAAATGATCAGCGGTAGAAAGCCAAACGATCGATTTATGGAATACGCTCAAATGTTTGGATTTTTCTTATTACTAGCTGTTTTATTGTTTGCCAATGGTAATGATGTTTATCGAGCAATCTTCGGATAAGCCCTAATCAGATGATATTTGACAGGGTTTTCTGTGAAAATCATCCCTAAAAGCGAAACTTCTTTTTATATTTGATCCTATATTAAAAAATACACACTCATGAAAAAGTTCATATCCCTTATCATAATCAGTTTTTTTGCCGTTCAGTTTTCGCAAACTTCAGCCCAAGAAACTAAAGTTACTATAGAAGATTTTATTACAGAACACAATGGTTTTGAAGTTAATCCCGATGGAGAAATTAAGCCGATCAATAATCGTGAAATTAATAAAAAGATTCGATTCTTTATTGAAGAAAAATACCTCAACGTAGAGTATACTCGTAATGTGATCTGGGATTCTTATGAAACGTTTTTAAGCCCATACGACATCCACCACATGCACACTTTTATTGTTCAGGTTAAAGTAGCGGGTATTGATCGTCTCAAATACCTTGAAATTTCTTACAATCCGAAGACTCTAAAAGTGACTAGTGACTTTGAATGGAACGAAGAAGAAGGTGAGTTTGTTAAGAGTGAAGTAGATAAAGAAGTAGAGGCAATTAATTCATAAAAAATATTCATTCAGCTTTGGAATATTTTTAAATTAATATATATTTGCCAACTGAATGAAACATTCCTCCTTAGCTCAGTTGGTTAGAGCATCTGACTGTTAATCAGAGGGTCCTTAGTTCGAGCCTAAGAGGAGGAGCCATATTAGACAAGAGGTCATTTTTGACCTCTTTCTTTTTTTTAATACCTTTCAAAACCTTACTGGCCAACATAATAGATTCGATCTCCGGAGTGAAAATGTTGTTGCAACTCTCGAAATCAAAATTTTCGAATTTTTAGGTAAAGATGCAACCAAGAATCTAAATCAATTGGGAAATATGAATATAGTGTTCAAAATTTGATTTTTGTTCTATTGGGTGATCTGTACTGAGAGTGAATGCACTTACCTTAAAACTTTCTCTTCCAGTTCGCCTTCAAATATTCTTGTAAAGTAACCTAAAACCAAATTTAGATACAATAGAGACGAAACACTCCTATTTTACTAACTTTTTGAAAACGCTATCATAATACTCTTGGGTAAGGACTTCTGTCCAAATGGTCGGTTTTTCACCACCATACAATGCAAGATAAGTCACATCGCTCTGTTTTGAGGAGGAATGCCAATGTTCCGTGTTTTTTTCACATTTAATAATATCCCCAGCTTCCATAAGCAGGGGTTCTTTTCCTTTTTCTTGATAATAACCTGTTCCCGCAATTACAATTAACACCTGTACTGTTCCGTGTTTATGCCAATCTAACGTGGAATTTGCCTTAAAGGTTGCTTTGGTAATATTGTATGTTAAATGATCATCAGCTTGGAGCAATCTATTTAACCATGCTTCACCTATATAATGTGTGTTTGGTGCCTTAAACCCTTCATCAAGGTAGGAAGACACGGAATAATCTGAATCTTGAGCAGAAACACCAAGAGAGATAGTAAGTGCTAAAAAGTAAATTGCTTTTTTCATAAGAATAGAATTTTAATATATTACAGGTTTAACCAGTAAGTCATTTTTAGGTTAATAGACCGAAATCGGGGGGTAAATTCTGTACTGTTATAATTGTCGTTATACACCAAAAACAAATCCGATAAGGGTGCAAAACGCCATTGAAGGCGGGCATTAATACCAAAGTTTTCACGCTGGTTACTATACTGCATCAGAGCGTTAAAAAATAAGGATTTATTAAATGTCACATCCACACGAGGCGTAATCAACCAATAATTTGCACTTTCATAAGGTTCGGGTAATTTGATGCCATCGTAATTTACATTCAAACTGAATTGTCCCCAAGGTTGCCATCGATAACCTAAAGTTCCACCTACAGAATATCTATTCCCGTTAAAGAATTGACCTATAGTTGTATTTAATCCATAGGAGAATAATTTTGTGTTATTAGAAGTAAATTCAATATTTGTATAACTGAACCTATAACTTTCATCCCCTGGTAATGGAGTACCACCATCCGTTCGTGTGGGATCAAAATCATCTGTCAGCAATATGTATTGACTGAATACATTTGCAGTAATCTTAGCATTGCTAGCAAACTCTGTTTCCCAAGTACCTCTCAATATGTAATCCGTAAGTTTAAAATCGAGCTTTGGTCTAAAATAATTGATGAACAACAACTGCACATTATTTCTATTTATAACTTCCCTGTTTTTTGGAAAAAAGAAACGTTGTGCAAAATTACCCATCTTAAAAATATCAGTTCTAGGTACGAAGCCTAAATCTGCAGTAAAATCATTATCCACATAGGTCCAGTCATTAATAAAAACCCAATTATTTTTATTGTAAGTGGTAATTGCTTGTGCTGAAAAATTACCACCTTTATCGTCAGGATTAACAGACTTATGAAGGTAATAACGACCAGCCCAAGTGTTATCCTCAGATGCTAGATTGTAATCTACACCGAAGACTCTATTGTATTTGTCATTTTCTTCTGAAAAGTTATACTCCTTAAGGCGTTCTCTATTCACTATAAAAGCCCCGATGTTTGAGCGTTTCCCTATTTTTTTCTGTAGGGTAATCATGGAGTTATTATTGGATGCAACTTCATTGGATTCGTCTGCAGCGGTTTGAATATTCAGAATCCCTAATCGCCAATCTTCATTAAGTTTGCCGCTCAGTCTTACCCCCGTGATAATGTCGTTTTGAATGAGGTTATTATTGATGTCACGCGCTAGCCCTATACGTCTTGAGAAAAACGGTCGAGCTTCATCAAAGAAGTTTCCGAAAGAACCAAATAAATCACTGTTATCAATAAAAAATTGCCGTCGTTCAGGTAAACGTAATTCAAAACGCGTGAGGTTGGTAAAGATATCATCCACTTCTACATTGGAAAAATCAGGGTTGAACGTTAAATCTAAATTCAGTCCGTCACCAATTGCAATTTTGGCATCTCCACCAACTAAAATTGAATTATCCGCAGCGTTGTCTTCAAAATCCTTTTGTGCTAGACCATTCACATATGGAATTAATGTCATAGGGGTTCTTGATTTTCCAAGTGGTTTTTCAAAAATAAGATCGTCGGCAAATGCTAATGTTCCTAATAATTGTGTTTGGGGTACCCGAGTCAAAGTACTCGTCTCATTGGATTGAATATTAAACCGATACGGACGAATACGCCATTGGGTTGTCCCCTCTTCAAATTTTAATGAGGTGAACGGTATCCTAATTTCCGATGTAAAATAGGTGTCAAATATTTTACTTTCTCCCTGCCATTTGACATCCCAAGCAAAATTGTAATTTTCACGAGCTGCACCACCAGATGATACTAGAAACTCTCTTCGAACACCATAAGGAGTGATCCCAAAACCAAATGCATTTGTACCGTCGTTAAACGTATCAAATAGTATGGTTACATTATCATTACGAAGTCCACTAAAGTCGCGTCTCAATGAACTAACCACAAAATTATTATTTACTGCTTCTGCTTTAATACCAACATACAAAGCGGTTTCATCGTATGCAAATTGAACGGTGGTTTGGTATTGGGCAGCTTTACTATCAGAAGGGAAATACTGCCAAAAGTTGGTGGTTTTTTGTGCCGTTTGCCAGATGGGTTCACTCAATTCTCCGTCTAATTCAATGACTTCTGTCATGTGTTTTGCCTGAAGTTCTTCCGTGGTTTCTTGTGCAGTAACATTTTGAAAGACAAAGGCGGCTAAACCCAATAGTAAGGGCTTTTGAATTAGTCTAAAATTTTGTTGTCTTCTCATAAAAAATTGAATTTTCGGCTATAAATAAACTTGTTCCCATCTTGTTTTATATAGCGGTCATCATATCTAATATCATAAATAGTCATTCTGTTTTGGTTACCATCTTTATGGATGCTTGTTGCATTTGCGTATGCAATACCATTGCCTTTTGGCCCTTCAATAGGGACCAACTGTTGCCCCTTTTGACGAACAACGGATTCAAAAAGATTGAGGAAGTTCGAAAAAGCTTCTTTAATGTCTTCTCGACCTGTATACAGTAGGTTTTGTATACAAGCCGTTGTCGTTAACGGGAACACAAAATGTAGTCTATAATTTTTCATAGGTTTAATAGCAAAAATAGCCTTTATTACACCCCTTGACTTACCTCAATTACAGATGTTTGTACCATTATTACTGATTACATCGCTATCCTATTCGAGATGTATTATATTTACCTAAAGAATCGATGTGAATTTATGGAAAATTATTTAACCATTGATAGTGTTGGCACCTATTTCAAATTGCGAAACCATGAGCTATTACATCCTTTGGTAGGCATTTTAAATTTTGATGATTTTAAGCCGAATCCCAATTCATTACCCGTACACAAAGGGTTTGCTTTTGAATGCTATGCCATTTTCTTGAAGGATAATAAGTCTTGCAAAATGAAATATGGTGGGAAGTCGTATGATTATGATGACGGTACAATGGTATTTATAGCTCCACAACAATCTGTTGGTTTTAGTTACAACAAAAATTATGTCCCCAAAGGATACGCCTTACTTTTTCATCCTGATTTACTCTTAGGAACAGGTTTGGATAAAAAAATAAACAGCTATTCGTTTTTCTCTTATGCTGTAAATGAAGCCTTACATCTGTCTTCCAAAGAAAGAAAACTCATCCTTGGGGTACTAGGTAATATTCAATTTGAATTGGAACAGAATTTGGATAAACACAGTAAACAGTTAATTGGTTCTAACCTGGAATTATTGCTCAACTATTGTTCGCGATTTTATGACCGCCAATTCCTTACAAGAGAAGCCACACATAATACCGTATTAGAAAATTTTGATGTACTATTAAATGATTACTTTGCTTCAGACAAACCTCAACTATTTGGATTACCATCCGTTACATATTTTGCAGAACAATTGCATTTATCTTCTAATTATTTTGGTGATTTGATTAAAAAGGAAGCTGGAAAATCAGCACAAGAATACATCCAATCCAAACTTATTGACCTTGCTAAGGAAAAAGTTTTTGAACGTACTAAATCTGTTAGTGAAATTGCCTTTGAATTGGGTTTTAAATACCCCCAGCATTTCAGCAGGTTGTTCAAACAAAAGGTTGGATATTCACCTCAAGAATTTCGGTTTTTGAATTAAAGCCGTATTGTTTTCTAAAATTCTAAAGAATTCAACTCCTTAAATCACGGTACGGTTTTTCTCGCAATTAAGAGCAGCTGCACGAGTTGGAGTCTGCTAAATACAAAGCATCGGAACAAGATCAATTCGAAAAAATAAAGGGAACCTGCTTTGAATACAGATCCCCTTTAAGTGGATTAAATTTGTTAATCCAGCAGCTAATTATTGAGCGTAGTTTCTAACTTAGTTTACAAACTGACCTGCAGACTCCATAATTAATTGCGCTTGTTCTCCGCTAATATCAAAGACATTACCCCATTGACCGAAAGCTACATTATTACCTTCTGTGTCCTTTTCAATCCACTGACCGTGGGCTACTGCAACCGATTCGCTTAGTTTTTTATATCCCAAAACTGTTGCCTGCAAGCTATTGTCCGAATCCATCATCAATGATTCTTTTATTTGCTCGCTACCGATATGAATTCCATCAGAGCTACTAACCGATCGTACGCCATTCTCAATAAACTCACTTGTAAGGCTTTCGGAATCTTTTTCATTGTAAAAACGAGAATAGCGTGCAACAGAAGCATAAATTTTATCTAACGAAGTATCTCCATCTTTGGTAAATTCTGGCAAAGAAACAGCTTCGATATTGTTCGTGTTTTCTCCAGTATTATGGGCAGACTCCATTACCATACGTGCTTTACCGTTTATAAGCTTGTAAGTATTACCCCACTTTCCTTTATCCAGCGATTCATCTGCGTTGTTTAAAATGTCGAAGGTTCCACTACCAATTACAACATCCTCCGAAAGAAAACGAGCATCAGTAAGCGTTATAATAATATGTGATCCTTGAAGTGGACTTCCTGCTGCGTGTTTAGCAGTAAAG
>ERZ767114.1464-NODE-1464-length-11252-cov-2.118031_pt1 | contig 11252 bp, 9 predicted proteins | sample MGYA00374952_ERZ767114 | MGnify/ENA primary metagenome ERZ767114 (study PRJEB28939, sample SAMN06267156) | marine metagenome | isolation source: Columbia River Estuary | place: USA:Columbia River Estuary, USA | collected 2012-05-05 ...
GTAACGGGGCTAGCGTAACTAAAGCTGGCGCTGGTCAATATATTGTGAAGTGTACTCAACTTGGAAATGTAATGGTGAATGTGAATGATGGTAAATTATCTCAAAAAATTAATATACCTGTTAAGCGTGTTCCAGATCCTATTGCCATTATTGGTGGAAGTGCAGGCGGTAATATGACCGCCAATAAATTTAGAGTGCAACAAGGGGTGATAGCAGATTTAAGAGACTTTGTATTTGACGGTATTAGATTTAATGTCGTTTCCTTTATTGTCATTGCTACAGGAAAAGGTTTTGATGAACCTGAAGTAGCCGAAGTGAATGGGGCTGCATTTGCAAATGGGGCAAAGGATTTAGTAAGAAGATGTCAACCAGGAACAACCGTTACCATTGGTGAAATTAAAGTAACAGAGCCAGGCGGCGGCACTAGAAAATTAGATCAAACAATTACTTTTATATTACAATAAGTTGATAAAACTTAATTATAAAAAAAGTAGAAAAATATAAGACATGAAAAAATTAATATTCCATACTTTGTTTTTAGTGCTAGCACTAACCATAGTGAATAACGCTCAAGCGCAGTTCAATTATAAGAAAAAAGCTGGTCCTGCTACCAAGGATACTATTGCAGCAAAGCCAGTTGAAGTAGTGCCAGTAGTGGTTTCAACGGTTGCTATTGATACCAATATAAAATCTACTAAAACTGTTGACACCACCATGGTGGGCGGTTTTAATGCAAATAATAGAAAAAGTTTAAGACCTAATTATGGTTTCTTTACTGAGAACAATACAAGAAAAGCAGTTCAGCAAAGAACGCCGATGGCTTATGAAAATTTAAGAGAAGAGGATGCCTTGTTTAGTGAGTTTGTTTGGGAAGAAATTGATGGCAGAGAAAAAATTAACCGCCCTTTTATATACCAAGCTTATGATGATGATGGTGACCAACGCTTTTTCGCTTTATTATTAAGAGCTATTGAAAAAGATGGGGTAGTGCCTTTTTCTGCTGAAGGAGGAGATGATCGTTTTACCAAACCATTAGGTGTGGACGAAGTGAATGCCATGTTAAAAGGAAGTTTAGATACGCAGTTGGTGCAAAATATTAATAATCCCAATGTATTTGATACGAGTATTATATACAATACCAAACTAGCACCGAATCCCGATTCTATTTATACATTCAGATTAAAAGAGCAATTCATTTTTGATAATAGAACTAGCAGAATGTATTGCAGAATCATTGGTATTGCGCCTGTGGCTACTATTGTCATTAATAATAAACCTATTAAGCGTACCTTATTTTGGATCTACTATCCAGAGTTAAGAGCAACACTAGCCAAGAACGAAGTATATAATCCTAAAAATATTTCGAATAGAATTACTTGGGAGGAACTGTTTGAAAGCAGGTACTTTAATGGATATGTTGTAAAGTCTACACTAGACAATTACAATGATAAGATGTTGAATGCTTTGTATAAAGATCCTACTAAAAGATTATTAGAAGGAGAGAAGATCAGACAAAGAATCTTCGATTATGAGCAGGATAGATGGGTGTATTAATACACTCTAATATATCCTTTATTATTCATCCAGTCTTTTTTCAAAAGCTGCTTTTAAAATTTGCGCCTTACTCGGTCCTATAATTTCTGATAGCAATGCCAACTTTGCTTCTTTAATTTTTTGTACCGATTTAAAATAAATCAATAACAAGTCTTTGGTTTTAGGGCCTATGCCTTCAATTTGGTCTAAGCTATTTTCAAGCGCTCCTTTAGACATCTTGCTTCTATGAAACTGAATGCCAAAACGGTGTACTTCATCTCTGATATTTCTAATGAGTCGGTGTGCATCGGACTGCCAGTTTAATTTCAGGGAGTCTTTATCGCCTACAAAGAAAATTTCTTCTAAATTTTTAGCAAGTCCAACGGTGGTGACCTGTTGTTGAATACCTAGCTCCGTTAAAGCCTCAATAGCGGCATTTAATTGCCCTTTTCCACCATCAATAATTATAAGTTGAGGTAGTGCCTGCTGTTTTGCAAGTACCGATTTATACCTTCTATACACCGACTCCTTCATGCTGGCAAAATCATTAATACCCACCACTGTTTTAATATTAAACTTGCGGTAGTCCGATTTACTAGGCTGTCCATTTTTAAAACAAACCATGGCCGACACAGGGAAGGCGCCTTGTATATTGGAGTTGTCAAAACATTCAATATGCACAGGCAGCGCACCCAAATGTAGTTGGTTTGTAAGTTCCAGTAAAACGCTATCATCCTTGATAGGATTCACTTGTACCAGCTTTTGTTTATACTCCCAATCCTTTAAAGCATAGTCGGCATTTTTTTGAGACAGGGCTAAAAGCTGTTCTTTATCTCCTTGTAAGGGGATAGTATATTTTACACCTGGTAATGTATCTTCCAATTCAATCGGTAAAATAATTTCTTTGGCATCAGAGCTAAGATTCGTTCTGAAATAATGAATCGCAAAAGACAAAATAGTTTCTCTGTTTTCTTCTAGCGGAACTGTTAAGGGCAAAATATGTGTTTGTATAATTCGGCCTTCTTGTATCATTAAATAACTCACATAGGCTTGGTCTTCCTTGTGTGCAATACTAAAAACATCCATGGGGTGTTGATGTTTTGTATATACTACCGATTTAGTTTGGTAGGTTTCTAGCTCTTCTATTTTTCTTTTGGTAAATCCTGCTTTTTCAAATTGCATTGCAGCGGCCTGCTCTTGCATTTTTGTTTGCAATGTTTGAATAACAGGTTTGATGTTACCTTTTAATAAATTTTGTACCTGTTCAATAGATTCATTATAATTAGTTTCTGACTGGAAATTTTGACAAGGCCCTAAGCAGTTGCCAATATGATATTCTAAACAAACTTTAAACTTACCTAGTTCAATATTTTTTTTAGTGAGCGGAAGGGTACAGGTTCTTAAGGGAATGGTTCGTTTAATATGGTTCATTAATTCTCTTACTGCAAGTGGATGCGTAAAAGGGCCTATATAAGTAGAGCCATCTTTAATTTTTCTTCTTGTAATATACACCCTAGGAAAGGACTCATTTTTTATAATAATATAAGGGTAAGTTTTATCATCCTTTAAATTTATATTATACTTGGGCTGGTAGTTTTTAATAAGTTCATTTTCCAGTATAAAGGCATCGTGCTCTGAATTGACAATGGTAAATTGGATATCCTTTATTTTTTCAACTAGTTCAATTGTTTTCTGATTTTCCTGGACGGATAAGAAATAAGAGCTCACCCTTTTTCTTAGGTTTTTAGCCTTGCCTACATATAATAAAGCGCCCTTTCCATCAAAATATTGATAGATGCCCGGTTCATGGGGTATACTTGACTGAATTTCTTTGAACTGCTCTTTTTCCATAATAGCCGCTGTGATAAAAAATACTATCTAATTAGCCATTCTTCTTTCTCCAATTTGTTGTCTCCACATGGCATAGTACAAGCCCTTTTCTGATAACAATGAATCATGGGTTCCTTTTTCAATGACTTGACCTTTCTCTAATACATAAATTCTGGTTGCATGAATAATGGTAGATAGCCTATGCGCAATCATAATGGTAATTTGTTCTCTTTCTGCCGATAGCTGTCTGATGGTATCGGTAATAGATTCTTCTGTGATACTATCTAAAGAAGAAGTGGCTTCATCAAATATCAATAAATGAGGATGTCTTAATAAGGCCCTCGCTATAGATAATCTTTGTTTTTCTCCACCACTTAATTTTAAACCGCCTTCTCCAATTAAGGTAGCTAGTCCACTACCACCTTTGTCTAAAATATTAGAACAACTTGCCTTGGTAAGTGCCATTAACATATCTTCTTCTGTAGCATTCGGTGCCACAAAGGCTAAGTTTTCTTTAATAGTACCTGCAAATAATTGTGTGTCCTGGGTAACAAAACTAATTTGATTGCGAAGTACAGTCATGTCGATATTATTTGAATTTACATCATTGACTAAAATTTGCCCCTCTTGTGGTTGATATAATCCTACTAATAATTTTACCAAGGTGCTTTTGCCTGCCCCTGAAGGTCCCACAAAGGCAATGGTTTCGCCCTTCTTTGCTTCAAAACTAATATTATCAATAGCTTTAAAATTAGCCGTTTGATGTTGAAAGCCAACCTGGTTGAACGCTAAGTGTTGAATTTCTCCAATAGCCGTGGGGTTGCTAGGCGTTTGATCGATCGGCTTTTTCATCAAGGCTTCAAAATTATTTAAAGAGGCTTCTGTTTCTCTATAACTTAAAATAATACTTCCAATTTCTTGTAAGGGGCCAAATATAAAAAAGCTATAAAACTGTAAAGAGATTAACTGACCCACAGTTAAAATTTCTTTGAAGATGAGCCACATTAAAGTAAAAGTAATAACCTGTCTTAAAAAGTTCACCATGGTGCCTTGGATAAAACTCAGGGAACGAACATTTTTTACTTTTTTTAATTCAAGTGCTAAAATTTTATAAGTATTATTATTTAATCTTTGAATTTCTTGTGTGGTTAAGCCTAAACTTTTAATTAATTCAATATTGCGTAAACTTTCTGTAGTGGTACCTGCTAAAGAAGTGGTTTCTTTCACAATGGTTTTTTGAATGACTTTAATTTGCTTGCTTAACAAATTGGTAACATAGGCAATCAAGCTTGCTCCGCCAATATATATAGGAATAATAGACCAATGTAATCTAGTGGCATAAATAGACACAAAGATGACACTTACAATGATGCCAAATAATACGTTCACTACATAGCTAATAAATTTTTCACAATCGGCTCTTGCCTTGGTTAAAATAGACAAGGTTTCTCCACTTCTTTGATCTTCAAAAGCCTGATAGGGAAGTTGCATGGAATGCTTTAATCCATCGGTAAATAAGGCGGCACCAAATTTTTGAATAATTACATTCACTGTGTAATCTTGGAAGGCCTTGGCTATTCTACTTACCATGGCAGTACCTACCAGTAATAATAACATATTGCTAACGCCCCGTAAAAAATCGGACTGTGTTCTTTTATGACCAGCTGCATCCACGATAGGGTTTTTGGCAAATTCATCAATTAGGTTACCAAAAATCATGGGGTCGAATAAAGAAAAGGTTTGGTTAATAGCTGCTAAAATAAAAGCTAGTAAAACAAGGCCTTTAAAGGGTTTAATATATTGGAATAAAATCTTCATAATGGGCTATCTATTAAGTAATCAAAGGTAATAAATATAGGCGGCTTTTAGCTAAAAGGCGGGCTTATCCACTTGCTGTTGAAAACTGCTGAGTCTATTAAAAGGGGCATTCAAATCTATTACACTACTTTAGGGTAGTTATATATTTAACTAAACCAGTAGACCCTATAATATTTACATTATGTTATGGAGAAAATTCAATGGAGAAAAAATAGTACTACCTATTAAAGAGGCTGTCAAGCAGGCTATTATTGCCGAGTCTGAAAAAAAGACAAAATTAAAAGTATGTATTGGCACAGATAGTCAAGTAAAAGCCAATGTTACAGAATTTGCGACAGTGATTGTTTTTTTAAGAGAACATAATGGTGGTTTTATGTATATCCATAATGACAAAAGCACGCAGAAATATCATTTGAAAGAAAGAATGCTTATGGAAGTGGCTAAAAGTATTGAAATTGCTTATGAGCTATGTGATCTTTTCATTGAACATAATATTGAAATGGAAGTGCATGCCGATATCAATACCAATCCCCAATTTAAAAGCAACGATGCTTTAAAAGAAGCCATGGGGTATATATTAGGAATGGGATTTGCTTTTAAAGCAAAACCAGAAGCCTTTGCTAGTAGCTGCTGTGCAGACAAGGCAGTAAATTAAAAATTGAATGTATAAACAGTGCTAAAGGCCTTCCGCGTCTAGTTTATTGTATTGGTCGATGCAGGCTAATACTTCATCCACACCTGTTTTTTTCTCAGCACTTGTTACAAAACCTTGTGGTAAAAAAGGAAGTATTTCGTTGAGCTTCTCAAAAAATGATTTTACATTTCTTGCCACCACAGCTGGTTTCTCTTTATCTGACTTAGTGAATATAAGGGTGAAGGGAATTTCCCATTTGAATAATTGTTCTACAAATTCTAAATCAATTTTTTGGGGAGCATGTCTGCTATCAATTAAAACAAAAACACGGTTTAAGTTTTCTCTTTTTCTTAAATAATTTTCAATCATTTGCTCCCATCTTCTTCTACTACTTTGGGATACTTTCGCAAATCCATAACCGGGTAAATCTACTATATACCATTTGTCTTGCTTGCCCTTGGCAACACTATTGCTTATAATTTCAAAGTGGTTGATGAGCTGTGTCTTTCCGGGCGTACCCGAAGTTTTAGCTAAATTCTTTTGAAGACATAGCGCATTAATAATAGAAGACTTGCCCACATTGCTTCTTCCAATAAAGGCGTATTCTGGCGCTTTTAATGCAGGGCATTGATCAAAACTGGGACTAGAAATTAAATAACTGGCTTTAACAATTTTCATACTTTAGAAACCTTATTGAGTAGCGGCTTGTGTTTGGCTTGGTTTTTTTAATATAAGACTATCGGCAGGATAATTGGCTTTCAATGTATCCATAATGTTTTGACACCATTTAGTCAATGTTTCTTTTTCTGCTTCTGTTAATTTTGCTTCTGTATGAATGATAGTGTAAGAAGGTAGTGGCATTTCACCTTCTTTAATTTGCTCAATCACTTCTTCTAATTTATGATTTTGCTTGGCTAATCTATAACTTGCAAATTCATTAAAATTAAAGTGGCGCTTACCATCATTAACATGATCTGCTAACCAAAAGCTAATAGGCTGAATGGTTGCGTAAAAAGGATATTTTGTATTGTTGGTATGACAGTCTGCACAAGCTTTTTCAACAATAACTCTTACGCTATCAGGCATAGGATATAAGGTAGTAATATCTTTAGTAATATCTGCAGAATTATTTTTCGCTGGGCGAATAAATTGAATGGCTACTAAAATTACAAGTAGTCCAATAAGTATTTTCTTTATCATAATATTTTTTTTCTTTCTTTGATTATTTGAACAATATAGTAATTCTTCAATTACTAAACTATGACTTGACTATTGATTAAAGATAATATTAATTAACAATTTTCTTAAATTAATACGTCACCTGTCATTTCCGCAGGTATCTCTAAGCCCATTACCTTTAAGATAGTAGGGGCTAGGTCACCTAATTTACCAGGTTTTATGCTGCCTTTCCAGTCTTTATCTATAATAAAGAAGGGTACTAAATTAAGTGAATGGGCTGTGTTCGGGCTTCCATCCTCATTAATCATATAATCGGCATTACCATGATCTGCTGTTAAAAAGATAGTATAGCCATTTTCCAATCCGGCAGTTACAATTTTTTCAACGCAGGCATCTACTGTTTCCACCGCTTTCATTACTGCAGTAAATACACCTGTATGTCCTACCATATCGGCATTTGCAAAATTCAAGCAAACAAAATCGGTATTACCTGCTTTAATTTCAGGCAATAATTTCTCGGTTAATTCGGCGGCACTCATTTCAGGTTGCAAATCATAGGTAGCTACTTTTGGAGAAGGAGCCATAATTCTTGTTTCACCTTCAAAAGGTAATTCTCTGCCACCACTAAAGAAAAAAGTAACATGCGGATACTTTTCAGTTTCTGCAATTCTAATTTGTTTTTTATGATGCTTTGCTAAAACCTCACCCAAGGTATTTTGTAAATTATCATTTTCAAATATGATATTTACTTTTTGAAAGGTCTCGTCGTATTTAGTAATAGTGGTATAATGTAAATCTAATTTCTTCATACCAAAGTCTGGAAAATCTTTTTGGCTAAGCACTTCCGTAATTTCTCTACAACGATCGGTTCTAAAATTAAAACAAAGCACTGCGTCGCCGTCTTTAATAGTAGCAATAGCAGCACCGTTTTCTGTTAAGACAGTAGGTTTTATAAATTCATCAGTAATATTATTAGCATAGTTTGCTTTAAGGACATCCATAGCAGCACTGGCTCTTGGCCCTTCTGCTTTAACGAGTGTATCATAAGCTAGTTGAACTCTTTCCCATCTTTTATCTCTATCCATGGCGTAGTATCTTCCACTAATACTTGCTATTTTTCCTGCTGAATTTTTTAAGTGATTGTCAAGATCTTCTATATAGCATAATCCACTTTTAGGATCGGTATCTCTTCCGTCGGTAAAGGCATGAATATAAACAGCGCTCAAACCCTTGGTTTTACATACATCACAAATGGCTTTTAAATGACTGGTATGAGAATGCACGCCACCATCACTTACTAAACCTAATAAGTGTAAAGGTTTATTATTTTGTTTTGCATAATCAATGCTTGCTAATAAAGTAGGGTTGCTCGCTAATTCACCTGTTTTAATGGCTACATTAATTCTTTGTAATTCTTGGTACACTATACGACCAGCCCCTAAATTTAAATGCCCCACTTCGCTATTGCCCATTTGGCCATCGGGTAAGCCAACGGCTTCACCACAGGTAACTAAGGTAGAATGAGGATAATTCTTATATAAACTTGTTACGAAGGGTACTTTTGCTTGTTGTATAGCATCGGAAGCAGGGACAAGCCCAAGACCCCAACCATCCATAATCACCAACATTAGTTTTTTTGACATAATTCTTCCTTTATTTTAGCCTTAACTTTGTTTTTATTAATTTGTACCACAAAGTTTCAAAATACTAGGCAGACTACAAACTTTATACTGTTATAATACCTGAAAAATGAGCAAAAAAGGCAAATCAAATCCATCTAGTCAAAATAGTTCCCCTTTAGTGTATAGCACTAATCCCGATTACATGCTGCCCAAGGAAGAAGAGTCAGTAATTACTTTAGCGCCAGCAGATCAATTACTGAGAGTTATTTTAGAGACCAAGCACAGAGCTGGAAAAACTGTAACCATTGTGTATGGCTTTGAAGGTTCCTTGGATGCTATGAATGAATTAGGCAAGGCTTTAAAAAATCATTGCGGTACTGGGGGCTCGGTTAAAGATGGAGAAATTATTATACAGGGCGATCACCGCCAAAAAATATTCCAATATTTAAAGCAGAAGGGATACGCAAAGGCGAAGCTCTAATTGTAAAAATTATAATTATAAAAATTCTAATAGTAAATCTGTAGAACTAGAATTCTAATCTTAAAGTTTTAGTAATAATACTTTAATAGTAAATCTCTAGTAGTAAATTTCTAGTAGTAAATCTCTAGATTCAATCTTGTTTTTAATTCCTGCACCAAAGGATACTGTGCTGCAATGCGCTCGTATTTTTGTTTGCTATTCAAACTTAAATGTAAGGGCACGTCTTCTTTTTCACTAGCGGCTACTAGTATGCTAAATTGAATGGCACGATTATGAAAATGCTCCCATACTTTTTCTAACACATTCATACGTTCTTGTTCCACAAATTTTTGTGCCGTTAAGGCAGGAACTGTAATGGTGAAATGAGTTTCATTTTCTATATCTAGTTGTGCTAATTTAAAAGTACTAGCGGCTGAATGTTTTAAAGCAGTTTCTAAAGTAAGGGTGAAATCATCCCAACATTTTTTTAAATCTTCCATGGTAAGTGGAACAGAATCGATGACTTCTTCAATCTTGTATTTTTCTCCGTATTTATTTTGGAGTACGGCTAGTAAATTTTTATTGCTGCCTTTTTCAGTAGGCGTCTTATTCGTTGGAACGCTATTTTCTTCTTTGGATAATTGCGCTGCTGCAGCTGCTGGCTGCTGTTCAATAATTAATTTAGCCTCAGCAGTGACCACTGAATTACTTAAAGGAATAATTTTCTTTAATCGAATAGGGTAATGACTATCCACTAATTTTTTTTTTACAACTTGGCTGTCTTCCATGCTTAGTTCAATAGCTTGTTGTAAAAAATTAAGTTTAATGATGGCCATTTCTACATGCAATCTTTTATTGCGGGCCATTTTAAATTGTATCTCGGCTTCGTTTAATAAGTTAAGTGCACTTACTAAATAAGGAGTGCTTATTTCTTTGGCAACACTTATATATTGTTCTCTCCATCCTTCAATAGATTCTAATAATTTAGCACTGGCTGGGTCCTTGCATACTAATAAGTTTCTAATAAAGCTGGCAAGCCCGTATAAAACCATATCACCCTCAAAGCCTTTTTGATTAATCTCATCATACAATAACATGGCCTGGGTGAGGTCTTGTTTAGTAAGATGGTCTAGTAATTTAAAAAAGTAAGCCTCGTCTAAAATATTTAAATGCTCAAGTGTGTTTTCATAAGTTAAAGCCCCATTAGAAAAACTTACTATTTTATCTAAAATACTTAATGCATCACGCATACATCCTTCACTTTTTTGCGCAATCAATTGCAATGCATTTTTTTCAGCCTTGATATTTTCTTTGCCAATAATTTCTTCTAAATGTGCTACGGTATCATTAGAAGTAATGCGTCTAAAATCAAAAATTTGACAACGACTTAAAATGGTGGGAAGAATTTTATGTTTTTCGGTTGTCGCTAAAATAAAAATCGCATAGGGTGGGGGCTCTTCTAATGTTTTTAGAAATGCATTAAAGGCACTGGCGCTTAGCATGTGGACCTCATCCACAATGTACACTTTGTATTTGCCAGCCTGAGGTGCAAAACGAACCTGTTCAACTAGTGCTCTTATATCGTCTACAGAGTTATTACTCGCCGCGTCTAATTCATGGATATTTAAGCTTGCCCCTTTTTCAAAAGACACACAACTTTCACATTGGTTACAAGCTTCGCCTTCCTTTGTGATTTGGGTACAATTGATTGTTTTTGCAAGGATACGCGCGCAAGTTGTTTTACCTACACCTCTTGGTCCACAAAACAAAAATGCATGTGCTAGATGTTGGTTTAAGATCGCATTCTTTAATGTAGTTGTGATATGTGCCTGACCCACAACGGTATTAAAGTTTTGAGGACGATACTTTCTTGCTGATACGATAAAATTCTCCATACTTGAGCTGCAATATAATGCATCAAAAGGTAATTTTCTGAGCTAGGGCGCAAATCTTATCCCCTATTTATGAAATCCTTAACTGGCCTGACTTGGGCTCTTATATTCCATTACAGGATGACGCTCAAAAGGGTGTTTTTGGGTGTCAAAAATATGTCTAAAGGTGACCATGCGTCTGCTTGGATCGGCGGCAAGACTTTTATAAATATTGACCATTTTAGGATTCCAATCTGCAGCCCATCCCATTTCATATTCATTGTAGATTTTGAGTTCATGCAACA
>ERZ767114.1467-NODE-1467-length-11238-cov-74.740794_pt1 | contig 11238 bp, 12 predicted proteins | sample MGYA00374952_ERZ767114 | MGnify/ENA primary metagenome ERZ767114 (study PRJEB28939, sample SAMN06267156) | marine metagenome | isolation source: Columbia River Estuary | place: USA:Columbia River Estuary, USA | collected 2012-05-05 ...
AAGGCAGATAAGAGCAGATAAGAGCAGAGAAAGGCAGAGAAAGGCAGATGAGAGCAGATAAGAGCAGATAAAAGCAGACAAGAGCAGATAAGAGCAGATAAGAGCAGATAAGGGCAGATGCGGGATGCGAAAAAAGCAGACAAGGACAGGACAAGACTATTCAGACAAAATTAAACCAATATAAAACCCTTGGAGGTTGTATATGAGTCGGTCAATATCAGTTCGTAATGAGATGGTAAAAAGCGGCGTATCCTTTGGTACCGCATTGGCAATCGCCATATCTTGGACCACAAACCAGTCGATACTATGGGCCATTATTCATGGGATATTTAGTTGGTTTTATGTGATCTATTACGCCTTGGTGTATTGAGCAGGCATTATTTCAATGCGCTGGACTCACGCACGATAAATTTGGTGGGCAATACGGTGTTGTGGTGTTTATCTGGTGCCATCACCATTCTGGCAGCTAAGCGCCCTTTCTCTAAACTGGGCTGATAAACGGTACTTAGGCTGGGATGGGACTGCTGTGCAGCAGGGATATCGTCGAACCCTACGATCGCCACATCCTCTGGCACGCGTAATCCCTGACTTCGAGCCACGCTCAACGCCGCCAGTGCGAGTTGGTCCGACATGCACAGTAATGCACGAGGCCGTGGCTGGGTCTGTAAGGCCAATTCGGCTGCCTCTACTCCATCATTCCATGCACTGTCGTGTGTATGCCACACAAGGCTGTCAGGAAGCGCACAACCCAAGTCTCGGGCTGCTGCGCGAAAGCCGTCCAATCTCACACGCGATATCGACACATCTGCCTCAAACAGGGTGCGGCCTGCAATGGTACTGATGGCCTGTTGATCCAGTAAACGCAAGCCCACCACCGCGACCGCAGTGCTGTCCAATGTGCCGTCAACTGTGCCGACTTTTGAAAACACATGATGGGCCGCTTCGTAAGCACCTTGGTAATTGTCAATATTGAGCGACAAATGATTGGGAATGGTAAAATCGACCGCAACAATGGGCTTATGTTGGCTCTGCAATCGCCCCAACACTGACCGGTCATTTGGCGGGCCATAGAGGATAAAACAGTCTGGAATGGTTTCTAAGGCTTGTTGATCAAACGAGGATTCACCGCCGGGCATTAACAGCAAATTAACCCGTTGGTTATCAAGAGATTCTGCAACACCCCGCATAAACTCGATAGCACAGGGGTCTTTGAAGTTATAAGCCAAACTATCGGCCAACATGACGCCAACAATCCCCGACTTGCCTGTGCGCAAGCTACGTGCGGCATGATTTGGCCCGTGGTAACCCAAGCGCGCGCATTCCTTCAAGATACGAGCCCGCAGATCGGCTGATAACTGATCAGGCCGGTTAAAGGCATTCGAGACAGAAGCCGTCGACACATCAAGGCGCTGTGCAATAGATTTGAGTGTCATACGCATATTGCTCACACTGCCTCTCTTGAAATTATTCGACATTGATTGTGATTAACGGCTAAAAGCCCGTTAATCACTGGGGGATTAGCTTCGTGTCCAGGCTTTGACCTGATAGGGCCCAATGCTGTCGTTGCTGCTGGCATCAAATCCAGCGATTGCTAGAGGGGTGCCTGATATCTCTAGGCCATGTGATTGATCGGTTAAATTGATCGCGATAACGAGCCGTTGTGTTGGCACAGTCCGCACAAACACCAGCACATTCGGATCACTGTCAATCCAATCAAAATCGCCGCCATGCAATGCCGGCTGGTCTTTACGCCACCTGAGCAATGATCGGGTGAATTGCAGCGTAGAGGCCGCAGACTGTTCCTGAACCGCCGCCGACATGGCGATATGCTGTGGATCTACTGGTAGCCAAGGTGTGTCACCGGTAGTGAAGCCCGCATGTTTAGAACTATCCCATGGCATGGGTGTTCTGCAACCATCCCTGCCCTTGTATTCTGGCCAAAACTCGAGCCCGAACGGGTCTTGTAGGTGTTCAAAATCCACCTCCCCTTCTGGCAAACCCAGTTCTTCACCTTGGTACAGGCAGGGGCTGCCACGCAGGGTTAACAACAGCGCTAGCGCCGCTTTGATATAGCTATTGGGGTCCGTTTCTTCCGACGCCCAACGGGTCGCACTACGGACCACATCGTGGTTACTCAACGAAAAACACGGCCACCCATCGGTTAACTTGTTTTCAACTCGGCTGATGGTATCACGAATGTAGGCCACATCGTGCTGGGCGGCCAACAATTCAAAGGTGTACGCCATGTGGAGCTTGTCGCCGTCAGCGGTGTATTGGGCCATGAATGTCATGCCATCGGGGGCGCCAATCTCGCCAATTGTTGTGGTACCGGGATATTCATCCAATACCGCTCTGAATCGTTTCAAAAAGGCCAGGTTGTCATCACGGCACATTTGGTTAATGTGGTATTGGCGGCAAAATGGAAAAGAAGGATCAATGCCAACAAACAATTGCTCTGGCGCTGATACGACGGGATTGTCTTTCAACTCGACATCATGGAAAAACATGTTCACCACATCAAGCCTAAAACCATCAACCCCGATATCGAGCCAAAACCGCGCGGTTTCCAAAACGGCATCTTGGACTTCAGGATGGTGGAAGTTGAGATCCGGCTGGCTGTCTAAGAAATTGTGCATGTAATACTGGCTGCGTTTGCTGTCCCAATGCCAGGCTGGTCCGCCAAATAATGACAACCAGTTGTTTGGTGGCGTTCCATCGGGCTTGGCATCCGCCCACACATACCAATCGGCTTTGGGGTTGGTTTTGTCCTGCCGACTCTCAACAAACCAAGCATGTTGGTCGGAGCAATGACTATAGACTTGGTCAATAATGACTTTAAGCCCCAAACCATGGGCTTTATCCACCAGTTGCTTAAAATCGGCCAGGTTGCCAAACATCGGGTCCACGTCGCAATAGTCAGCGACATCATAGCCAAAATCTTTCATAGGCGAGGTAAAAAAGGGTGACAGCCAAATAGCGTCAACATTCAGGCTGGCAATGTAATCCAGCTTATTCATGATGCCTTGTAGATCACCGATACCATCGCCATTAGCGTCTGCATAGCTGCGTGGGTATATCTGATAAATCACGCCACCACGCCACCAATTCAATTGCTCGTTCATACCTTAACCACCCTTTACTGAACCTGCGAGCAAACCGCGCACGAAATAGCGCTGCATCGACAGGAATACCACCAGAGGCACTACAATTGTAATAAAGGCCCCACTCGTTAAAATTTCCCAGTTTGCGCCACGCGAACCCAATAACTCTCGAAGCTGCGCTGTTAACACAATTTTTTCAACACCCTGTCCCAAATACACCATGGCGACCAACAGGTCATTCCACACCCACAAGAACTGGAAAATCGCAAAGGATGCCAGTGCTGGGATAGACAGCGGTAACACGATCTTTAGGAAGATATCGAAATGGCTTGCGCCATCCATACGGGCCGATTCCATGATTTCGCGCGGTAGTCCCGCCATATAATTTCTGAGTAAATAAATCGCCAACGGCAACCCAAATCCTGTATGCGCCAACCACACGCCCACATAGGATTTTGATGGCACGCCCAAAATTGCACCGACTTGATTATAAAGCTGCAATACCGGAATCAATGACATCTGTAAGGGTACAACAAGCAAACCCACTACCCCTGCCAATAACCAATGGCGACCTGCAAAATCCATCCAAGCCAAAGCATAAGCGGCAAAGGCGGCGATGAGGATAGGAATAAAGGTGGCCGGTAAGGTTACGGTCAGGGTGTTGATAAACGCCTGTCCTACGCCTTCAGAGGCCAATACTTCGCGATAATTATCAAAGGTGAACCGTGGCGGGATGCGCGCATCAACAAAAACACGGATGCCACGCGTGTGGGTGAATGGCGTTTCAGAAAACCAATCGAGCTCGCCACTTTCCAAAACCGATATCGCTGAGCCATCGTCGAGTGACACTTTATCACCGGGGAGATTCAATCCAATTTCATCGGCTCTCAATCCCCAGCTGCCGATGCTACGATCACTGCCTGCCTCGAATAATGGCATGTATATACGCCACCCGCCCTCAACAGCGACCTGTTCGTCAGCTATCGGGGTTCGATAGACTTCATTGCGCTCGGTTGTCACCAACGCTGTCCACCAACCTGAGGCTGTTAATTGGTCCTTGTCGCGCACAGAGCTCACTAACAAACCCAGTGTAGGCAATGTCCAAATCAACACCAAAAACAATACCGTGAGGTGCTTGAGTATCAGACTGAACGAAAATGTCGATTTCTTTTTCATAGCGACCTCCTATTGCTCGTCTTCGCGGGCACGTTTGATGTTCCAATACATGATGGGCAGTACGGCTATCATGATCACGACAGCAATCGTGCTACCACGGCCAAAGTCACCACCACCCCGAAACATCCAATCGAACATGAGGTTCGCTAACACTTCGGTATCCCACTGACCATTCGTCATGGCCAATACAATATCGAATACTTTTAAGACCAAGATGGTAATGGTTGTCCACACCACAACAATGGTCGGTACAATTTGAGGAATGACGATTCTAAACAACATCTGCATGGGGCTTGCGCCTTCCATTTGCGCGGCCTCTAGGGTGTCTTCAGGCACACCGCGAATGGCAGCGCCCAAAATTACCATCGCAAAACCGGTTTGAATCCAAATCAAAATTACCATGAGCAAAAAGTTGTTCCAGAACGGCAATGAAATCCAGGCTTGCGGCTCTAAACCAAACGCCACCAATATGGCATTCATTAAACCGATTTGATCACCCTGAGTGCCACGATAGTCATAAACGAACTTCCAAATAACCGACGCCCCGACGAATGAAATCGCCATGGGCAGAAACACCAAAGACCGCGCTATTTGGCCCCACCACAACCGGTCAGTCATATAGGCAATTAATAAGCCGAATCCAGTAGAGAGTGTGGGTACAACCAATAACCACAACAAATTATTACGAATCGAGATACGAAACTCGGGGTCCGTTAGGGCCCACTGATAATTCGATACGCCAACAAAACTTTCGCCATTGGCATCGTGAAACGATAACCAAAGGGATTTAAATACGGGGTACACCAAAAATATCGTTAGTAAGGCCACTGCAGGGCCAATAAATATCCAAGGTCTAATGGATTCTCGAAGGCTGTCTCGCTGTTGCCGCTGCAAATCGGTCATGTGACCACGAGAACTGAGCGTGCGATCTAACAGGACATTGGCGCCTACAAAAAACAGTGCGCAACCCCCTACCGCAAACAAAATGGCCATCAGTGCGCTGGTGATTTGTCCAATCACTGAGAATCTCCTTGGCTGGCAATGTGCACCACCTGAGAAACCAGGTGGTGCGAATTAGGCAGAGGTTGTCTGCCTGTGTGTAGTTACTTAATTTGATCCCAGCTAGACTGGATCTTGTTGGCTACAGAAGCAGCAGATTCGCCACTGGTGTAATCAACCATACCTGTCCAGAAAGAACCCGCACCGATCGCACCAGGCATCAAGTCAGAGGCATCAAATCGGAAGGTGGTTGCATTCAACAGAATGTCACCTTGGCGACGTAACGCGTCGGATGCATAGGCTGCAGTGTTAACGCCTTTGTGTGGTGTTAAGAAGCCACCAAAGTTCATCCACAACTCTTGTGCTAATGGTGTTGTTAGATAATCCATCAAAGCGCGCGTGGCCTTTGAGTCTTTGGTGATACCGTATAATACGCCGGCACCCAATACAGGATTACCCAATTTCTTCGTTGCAAAAGATGGGAAGTAGAAGAAGTCAGCATCTTCACCCACTACCGTACCTTCTGGGAAGAACGCAGGGATAAAGCTGGCTTGGTGATGCATCATACAAGCTGCAGGTACTGAGAACAGACCCTTAGGTGAATCACGGAAGTCAGTAGTGCCGACTGCCTTAGCGCCGCCTGCCACATATTTGTCATTCTTCGCAAACTTACCAAACACTTCTATGGCATCAACAATACGAGGATCGTTGAACGGAATAGAGTTATTCACCCAACCGTCATAGACGTCAGGAGACTGTGTACGAAGCAAAATGTCTTCTACCCAGTCAGTTGCTGGCCAACCGGTGGCTGCACCTGAACCCAGACCGATACACCAAGGTGTATTACCGTCTTTTGACATTGTTTCCGTCAACGACAGTAGCTCTTCCATAGTGTCAGGCACCTTATAACCCGCATCTGCGAAGTTGTCAGGTGAATACCATACCAAGCTCTTCAAATCGGCCTTATAGGCAAACGCAAAGTACTCTTTCTTGCCTGCTTTGTTGGCATAGGTACCCAGATCGACCCAAGACTTACCAGCTGAATAGTTCGCTTTGGTCCAGTTTGCTAGGTCATTGCCCAAGGGCACTAATAGACCCTTTGACGCCAAATCGGCTGCCAAACCTGGCTGTGGGAATGCTGCAATGTTTGGTGGGCTACCAGCTTGGGTATCAATAACGATCTGCTGTTCAAAGCTATCAGATCCATTATATTCAACTTTGGCGCCAGTGGCTTTTTCAAAATAAGAGAATATATCCCTTACCAATGCATCTTCAGGTGCCAAGAACGGCCCAGAAACGACGACGGTTTCGCCTTTTAAGTTCATGCTTTTAAACGCTTTTAGGCTATCCCAGCTAAAAGGACCAGATCCTTCAGCAGGTTTTTCCCATGCTAAAGCACCTGTTGCCATGGTAGCAGCGACTGCCACTGCTAATAGTGATTTACTTAATGTCAGTTTCATTTTTATTCTTCCTTCCGTGTTGAAGTCGGGGGACTTGGTTTGATTACGAATCAAAGTTCGCTCGCATCCAACTTCAGCTTAAACGTTTAAGATAGATTTTGTCTCCCCCCTTTTAAGATCATTTTGGTCTTTAAAATAGGTTTTGAAAACCTCAGGTTCTTAGACTAATTGAAATATTGACGTGGCTCAAAATGAAAAAAACTACTGGTTTACAGGCACTGAAAAGGGCAAGAAAAGTGCAGATAAAGGCGGATGCGAAAAGAGCAGGTAAAAGCAGATGAGAGCAGAGAAAGGCAGATAAGGGCAGATAAAGACAGATGCGGGATGCGGGATGCGAAAAGAGCAAAAAAGAACAGAGAAAGGCAGAGAAAGGCAGATACGGTATGAGGGATGCGGGATGCGAAAAGAGCTAAAAAACAGGTAAAAGCAGATAAGGGTAGATAAAGGCAGTGAAAGGCAGATGAGAGCAGATGCGAGGCTTCTAGGTAAACGGCGTCGATGTCACCAACGCCGCCTTGAAGCCTGTCAGGATTGACGGCTGTTTAGAAAACCTTTTTCAACCAATCCAAGGTAAGGCCAATACTCACCATCGACCCTAATTTCAGCAGTGCTGCGGTGTCACCTTTTTCTTTTACATCTGCCCCGCACCGAGGATCGGTACGCTGCAATGCACCGGTCATTTTGTGGTTTATCGCAATAGGCTCGCAGCCATGGTCAGATTCGCAAATAAAATCCCAAGGGGCCCGCGCTGGTGCATGACAACCGAAACAGTTGCCACCAAATCGGTTTACCACATCTACGAAGCCACGCTTCTCGATTGTGGTACCCGAGTCGTTCACCTTTAATTCAAAAAACTCCCAGTCACCAGTCGCAGGAAAGGTGCCTGCCTCTCGTTTTACCATGGCTTCGGTCGGCACTAGCTGCACAACCGACCCAACCGGATACACCGCTCCTTCAGGCGTTTGCGCTGCTGCCAAGGTGCTGTCTAGGTCTCCCAACAGGTTATCGACATAAAAGTGGCGTACTGGCGCCATGTCTCTGATGCAGCCAAAACTGCTGTCGTCTATGGCGACCAGTGGCGCATCAACGGGTACACCCTCAGAGCCGGCAAGCGCGTTGCCCGTCTCGGCCTTAAGCGACACAGCCATGACGCACAGCAGAGCGAGAGATATCGCCTTACGAAGGACCTTGATGGGTGAGGTTATTGAACGATCTATAGTGAATTTTTCCAGATTGAACTTAGCCATAGTGAACTTATCCATATTGAGCATTTCCAGATTGAACTTTTCCAGATTGAACGTTTTCAGATAGAATTTAGCGCGGTGTGGGCGCTAATGCACCCCGTCTACAACTGCAACAGAGTTGTGCGGAGTGTGGTCACTCTGCCTCTGACAACACAGCCAATAGGCGATCGAGTTGCTGCAATAAAGCGGGTATATCACCTAACAGCGGTTGGGCGCCGGGCAAACAGGTGACGGTTTCAGGCACTGCTGCTGCTTGTGATTTGAGCGCTCTGCCTTTTGGGGTCAGCATCACCATCCACAAACGGGCATCGGTTTCACCTGGGGATTTGATCAACAGGCCAGCGGCTTCCATCCGTCTGATTAGGGGTGTCATGGTTCCGCTATCTAGTGTCAGGCGGTTTCCGAGATCCTTGATCGAATGCGGCAAGCGAGGCGTTTCTGCCTCCCATTGCCATAGGGCGAGCAACACCAAGTACTGCGGATAGGTGATGCCCAGACTATCTAAGACGGGACGATATTGCCGTTGAATGGCCCGTGACGCGGCATATAGCCGAAAACACAGCTGTCGGTCTAGCACCATGTTATCGGCCATGTGCGGATCCATTAGGCTGCCAGCGCTTTCTTAATGGCCTTTTCAATTTGTGCCGGCTTGGTGGTGGGCGAAAAACGCTTAATCACGGTGCCGTCTTTACCAATCAAAAACTTGGTAAAGTTCCACTTAATGCGACCAGATCCTAAAAAGCCAGGGGCTTCTGCTTTTAGATGCTGATACAGGGGTGCAGCGGTATTGCCGTTGACATCAATTTTGCTAAACATGAGGAAGCTGACGCCATAATTCTTCAAGCAAAACTCTGCAATCTGGCTGTTATCGCCTTTTTCTTGCTCTGCAAATTGGTTACATGGAAACCCAAGTATTTCTAGGCCGTCGCTCTTATACGACTTATAGAGCTGTTCAAGACCTTCAAACTGCGGAGTGAGACCACATTTACTGGCAGTGTTCACAATCAGGGTTACCTTGCCTTGATACTGGGACAAAGGCACATCGTTTTCTGCAATGTCTTTCATGGTGAAATCAAAAATAGTGCGATTCATAGCTACCTCACAAAGGGTTAATGGCAGCATCTTACCACAAATTAGCTTGTGCACAAGGCATATAAAAAAGATAGGGGAAGGGAAACGGATGCCTTATATCGCTACCACCAAAAAGCCACAATAGGGTCTCTATTTAATGGCGTTTTCACTGGCATTCTCAATAAACTGCGCGATCCAACCGGCGAACACCTTGCTGTCGTCTGGCTGCACCATTGACTGCGTAAACTTTGCAATCTGTGCTGGGGTCAACGAAGCAGATTCTATCTGGACAATGTGTTCGACAAAGGCCTTTTCCATTTCTGGGTGATGTTGGGTAGCAAAAACCCTGTTGTCAATGCTGAATGCGGCGTGCGGGCATTCTGCAGTCTTCGCCAATAAACGGGCACCTGCTGGCAGTTGCAGCACCTGTTCGTTGTGTGAGGCAAAAAGTCGCAATGTTGGGAGTGCTGGGGTCATCCATTCAGTGTGATCGGTGTAATCGGTTGTTACGGTGCCGATGCTCCATCCCAAAGGCGAATAGTCCACGCGACCGCCCAAGGCTTTAGCGATTGCCTGGTGTCCAAAGCACAGTCCCACTTGGGGCTTTTCGGCTGCAAATACCGTCCGAATATAATCAAACATGCCAGTCAGCCAAGCGTCATTGTCGTTTACAGACGATGGACTGCCGCTATATACAAAGGCGTCGAAAACCGCAATATCTGGGAACTCGCCGTTAAAGATATCGAAAAAATGGTAGTCCCAGGTTGGGCGTTCTAACGCCATCATTGACCTAATCTGTTCAATTTCACGCGGAAAGGCTTTGTATTCTTCAGTATTGATGGCACAGGTTGAGATAATGGCTACTTTTTTAGACATAGGGAATTTCCGAAATCGCAGGACTTTGGATCAAACACCGCACTACTGGCTTATCGATCACAGTCTTTTTTATTTCTATTTTTATTTTTTTTAGGGGTACAAAAAAGGCCATTATCGCTAATGGCCTCCAGTCTTATTACTGCGGCGTATCTATACCCAGCAATTCAACTTCAAAGATCAAAACTGAGTTTGGTGGAATGCTACCAGGAGGATTTTCACCATAAGCCAATTCAGGCGGGATAACCAATTCCCACTTGTCACCGATCGTCATCAACTGAAGTGCTTCAGTCCAACCCTCAATCACACCAGCCAATGGGAACTGTACTGGCTCACCACGATCAACGGAGCTATCAAATACAGCACCATCCATCAACGTACCGTGATAATGGGTCGTGACGCTATCTTCGATCGTTGGCTTTTTGCTACCTTCGCCAGCAACCAATACACGGTACTGTAAACCCGACTCAGTGGTCACAACGCCGTCTTTCGCGCCATTTTCAGCCAAATAGGCATTCGACTGCGCTTGGAAAATTTCGAATTGTAACGCGCGTTTCTCTTCCTGCATTCTTTGCAGCTCGGCAAACGCCTCTTCAATCTGAGCGGCATCAATCGCCATCGGCACGTTGGCCATACCGTCTTGTAGACCAGCAATAAATGCGTCCACATTTAATGTGAAGGTGCCATCGTTTAAAATCTGTGTGCCGATGTTATGACCAACACCGTAGTTAATGATTTGTGTGTTGCTGGTCAGTTCTGCAGCCTGAACGTTCAGACTAACTGACATAGCAATGGCGCTTGCCAGTGCCAACTTCTTCATATCTATTATCCTTATTATGAGAGAAAAAAAGCCTAATCGCGAAGGCATGATATCGCCAACTACTATACCAGTTTCACATTGGGGTAAAACCATCACTACAGCATATTTACATAGATATTTCAGATACTTAATGCGGAAGGGACAAAAGTGGAAAAGATCAGATGCGGGATGACGGGTGTGTTATGTAATCGCCTGCCCAGCGGGGATTTGGTTTGGTCGCCTATCCAGCGGGGATCTAACTGTTCACCTGTCCGGCGAGGATATACCTAATCGCCTATCCGGCGGGGATCTAACTGTTCACCTGTCCGGCGAGGATTTACCTGATCGCCTATCCAGCGGGGATCTAACTGTTCACCTTTCCGGCGAGGATTTACCTGATCGCCTATCCGGCGGGGAGTTTAATATTTACCTTTCCGGCGAGGATTTACCTGATCGCCTATCCGGCGGGGAGTTACTTCTTTTACTCGCATAAAAGAAGTGACCAAGAAAATGCG
>ERZ767114.1468-NODE-1468-length-11237-cov-2.273566_pt1 | contig 11237 bp, 8 predicted proteins | sample MGYA00374952_ERZ767114 | MGnify/ENA primary metagenome ERZ767114 (study PRJEB28939, sample SAMN06267156) | marine metagenome | isolation source: Columbia River Estuary | place: USA:Columbia River Estuary, USA | collected 2012-05-05 ...
GGGCCAGGGCCAGGGCACCAACACCAACCCGACCAACGTGGAAGCGTATGGGCAGTTGGACTTGGGCATCACCTACCGCGCTACTGAGAAGCTAACCGTTTATTTCAGCGGTCTGAATCTGACTGAGGAAACCGTTCACGTCTACGGCTTAACCAAAGATCAAGTTCTGCAGGCGGTTCAGGGTGGGCCACGCTATGACATTGGCCTGCGCTACCAAATCAACTAGTCAGCTTAATGACTGAAAAAAGCCGCTCTCAATGAGCGGCTTTTTTTTAACCAACGTATAGACTAGGGTTAGCCTATTTTACCTCGCCCTGCCTTGGAGTTTCGGTCTCAATTATGTCTTCGGCCATTCGCAACATTGTCATCATCGGCGGCGGTTCCGCAGGCTGGCTCGCGGCCGGTATTATTGGTGCGACCTATGCGCCAAATACTCAGGGAGCGGGCTTACGCGTTACGTTGATTGAGTCACCCGACATCAAGACAATCGGGGTTGGCGAGGGCACTTGGCCCTCCATGCGTCGAACTTTAAAACGCATCGGGTTATCCGAAACCGACTTCATCCGTTTTTGCGACGCCAGCTTTAAACAAGGCACCGCGTTTTACGGCTGGATGAGTGACCCCAGCGCCTGCTACACCCATCCCTTCATGCCACCCAACAATTTTGACACCTTAAATCCAGTCGATGGCTACGTGTCAGCGCGCGCCAGTGCACGGTTCGATGAAACGGTCTGCCCACAGGTCGCCTTGTTTGCAAACCACTTGGCACCAAAGCAAATCACAACACCGGAATATGCCGGACAAGCCAACTACGGTTATCATCTGGACGCCGGAAAATTCGCAACAATGTTGCAGCGGCACTGCACCGAGCAGCTCGGCGTGCACCAGATTGTCGCCAACGTCACGGAGGTTCTGTGCCGGCCCAACGGCGACATCGACCGACTTAAAACCGACCGAACTGATGACCTTGAGGGCGACCTTTTTATCGACTGTAGCGGATCCCAAGGCCTTCTGATCAACGATTTGTATAAGGTTGGCTTTATCGGCCGTGATGACGTTTTATTTAACAACCGTGCCATCGCCGCGCAAACACCGTACCTTGATGAAACCGCCCCCATTGCCTCTTGCACCCGCTCAACGGCTCAAAGCGCCGGCTGGATCTGGGACATCGGGCTGCCAACCCGGCGCGGTACGGGATATGTATATTCAGCTCAACATCAATCAGATGATGCAGCGGAGCAGACGCTTCGGGAGTACATCGAGCGTACCAGTACGCCCGAGATCGCCGCATCTGTTCAAACTCGAACCATTGTCTTTGAGCCCGGTCATCGAGAACGCTTCTGGCATCGCAATTGTGTTGCCCTGGGTATGGCCGCAGGTTTTATCGAGCCGCTCGAGGCATCGGCTTTGGTTTTGGTTGAACTCGGCGCCACGATGATCGCCGATGAACTGCCCGCCGACCGCAGCGATATGGATTCGGTTGGCAAGCGATACAATGATCGCTTTCGGTATCGCTGGGATCAAATTATCGATTTTTTAAAGCTACACTATGTGTTGTCCACTCGGACAGAAGCTTATTGGGCCGACCATAGAAACCCGTCGAGCATACCGGAATCACTGCAGTCGCTCATGAGGACTTGGGCCTATCGAGCGCCATGGCACCACGAAGGCGACCACAAGGCTGAGATGTTCCCCTCGGCAAGCTATCAGTACGTTTTGTACGGCATGGGGTTTCGTCCGAGTCGAGCCCTACCGACACATCGACACCACGAGAAAAATCTGGCGGCAGCCCATCACACCTTTGCTCAGGTGACGAAGCAAGCTAACCAGCTCAGAAATCAAATGCCGAGCAATCGAGACCTATTAAAGACGCTCAAGCAATACCGGTTTCAGACCGTCTAACTCGAACTGAAAAGGATTACGCGCGCATGCCCAATTTTGAAGTCCTTGATCCAAAGCAGCATCAAACCCTGCGCGTTAACACCCAGCCGGGCGCTGCCTTTGGAGATGATGTCATGTCGGCCATGGTGTTCCCATTTGAATTCCGAACGCTGCAAGCTGAATATCCGATTCTATTTCGAAAAGATGGCCAGACCGGGCAGTTTTATGCCTTGGCTCTATTGGGTCTGGAGCCAAAAGAGAACCTGTATTTGGACGGCGCCCAATGGATTGCCAGGTACCTGCCGCTATCCGCCAGACGCGCACCGTTTTTGATCACAGAACGAAAATCCATTGACGATCAAAAAGCCGCTGAACTACTGGTATCGATTGATCTCGATCATCCGCGAACCCATCATCCAGACGGCGAACTTGTCTTCAACGAAGACGGATCCAACAGCGCACTACTCGACAGCACCATTCAATGCCTCGGCGATATCCATGCAGGCCATGAGCAAACCCAGCACTATTTTGACGCTTTGAGCGCTTTGAACCTCATTACGCCGATGAGCCTTGAAGTACCGCTGGAGGCGCCATTAGAGCTCACTGGCTTTTATGGTATCGATGAAGACCAACTGGCAGCCTTAAACGACGCCGATCTCAAACAGCTTCAAAGGGCGGGCGGCCTTGAACACACCTATATGGCACTTGCGTCACTCAGCCAACTCTCTGGCTTAATCCAAAAGAAACACCACCGTATTTTAAACGCCTTGGATCACTGATCCGATGCAATCCCTGCCCGAACTCACATGTGATGCCTTCAACCAGAATATCAGTCATCACATTAAGACGGCCGCGCCCCTTGTCGTTCGCGGCCTGGTTGATCATTGGCCCGCAGTGCTGCTGGCAAAGACAAGCCAGAAGGATTATGTGGACCTCATAGCGCGCCAGGCTACCAGCAAACCGCTGACCGCCTTTTCGATTTCGGCCGAACACGAGGGCCGGATATTTTATAACGATCGATTTGATGGGTTTAATTTTTCGCGCGTGCAACTGACCCTGCAAGCGGCTTTGGCGCAATTTGACGCGCTGGCACACCAAACGCGCTCTGATACCCTCTATATTGGCTCGACCAATGTTGACCACTGGCTGCCCGAATTCGGCAGAGACAATGTTCTCAATATTGACCTGCCCAATCCCATGGTTAGCCTTTGGATGAGCAATCACAGTGTCGTTGCGCCCCATTTTGACTTTCCCAACAATCTTGCCTGCGTGGTCTCGGGCACCCGGGAGTTCACCCTCTTTCCGCCTGATCAGCTATCGAACTTATATGTTGGGCCATTAGATCTCACGCCAGCCGGTCAACCGATCAGTTTGGTCAATCTTAGCCGCCCGGACCTAAAACGATTCCCACGGTTCGAAATTGCCGAAGCGCAGGGTTTTAACGCACGACTCGGACCCGGAGACGCTATCTTGATTCCCAGCATGTGGTGGCATCAAGTCGAAGCCATTGGCGATCTCAACACGCTCATCAATTATTGGTTTCGGGATCCTGCCGGTGCCGAGCATCACGGCCCACCGCTCGCCGCATTGCAACACGCGATGCTCGCTTTCAAAGATCTCGAACCCCACCAAAAAAAGACTTGGCAGGCCTTACTCGATTACTATGTTTTCAATCAGGACCCAGCGCAATTTGATCACATTCCAAGAGCCGCCAGAGGCATTCTGAATCCGATCGATCAGAGCCTTGGTCAAACAATTCGATCGACCATCCGACGACTTCTACGATGACGAGAAAGCCATGACAAACCCGAACCCCCAATCCAATGTCGTCATCGTCGGCGGCGGCACCGCCGGCTGGATGGCCGCTGCAGCCCTTTCAAAGCTGTTGGGAAAGACCCTCAACGTTCGCCTTGTTGAATCCGAAGAGATCGGCACCGTCGGCGTTGGTGAAGCCACGATCCCGACCCTCATGACCTTGCACCGATTGTTGAAGATCGATGAAGCTGCCTTTTTAAAAGCGACTCAGGGCACCATCAAGCTCGGCATTCAATTTGAAAATTGGCAAAAAGAGGGCCACCAATACTTCCACTCCTTTGGCTATACGGGTGAAGGTTGTTGGGCGGCCGGCTTTCAGCATTTTTGGCTCAAAGGGCAACAGTTGGGCTTTGGCGATCCAGATTACGGCCAGTATGCCCCTGAACTCGTCGCGGCACAGGCGGAAAAATTTGGGTTTCTAAAACCGGCAGCCCTTAACTATGCTTATCACATGGATGCATCGGGTTACGCACGGTTTCTTCGTGAAATCGCTGAAGCCAATGGTGCAAGCCGTATTGAAGGCAGAATCGTTGACGTCTTACAACAAGACAACGGGGACATTGCATCCGTCGTACTTGCTAATGGCGATACGATCTCGGGCGATCTCTTTATTGATTGCAGCGGATTTTATGGTTTGCTCATCGACAAGACGCTCGGTGTGGGCTTTGACGATTACGGCGATTGGCTCCCCTGCGACCGGGCCATCGCCGTTCAGACGCAAAGTACCCGGCCGCCCAGGCCCTATACGCGTTCGATCGCGCATTCAGCTGGCTGGCAGTGGCAAATCCCACTCCAACACCGAGTTGGCAATGGCCTCGTGTTCAGCAGCCAACACTACTCAGAGGACGAAGCCCTTCACAGGTTGCGTCAGAACATTACGGGTGAAGAACGCACCGATCCAAGACTGATCAAATTTCAGACGGGCCAAAGACAAGCGCATTGGGTTAAGAATTGCGTCGCAATCGGATTATCCGCAAGCTTTATTGAGCCACTGGAATCCACCAGCATTCACCTCATAATGCGCGCCATTATAAGGTTGATGCAGATGTACCCCCATCAGCAAACGAGCGCATCGGATATCCAAGAGTTCAACAACCAGATGCGGGCAGAAGTTGAGTTCGTGAGAGACTTCATTATCTTGCACTACCATCGCAATGATCGAACCCGTGATCCTTTCTGGCGTGATATGGCCAACCTGCGAATTCCAGACACACTGCGTCATCGCTTAGATCTGTTTCAAGAAACTGGGCGCGTTTTCCAAGCCCAAGGCGATGTATTTGGCGAGAACAGTTGGACGCAAGTCATGCTCGGTCAAGGATTGCGGCCCAAGCGTTATCATCACATTGTCGACATGATGCCGGACGCTGAACTGAAAGCGTTTTTAAACACCCAGCGAAGCCGGGTTGAGGCGATGGTCAAAGTGCTGCCGAGCCATCAAGACTTTTTATCCGCTTACTTATCACCTTAACCTAAATCAAGGGCTAGCCCGCTTGGTCACCTTGCCCCCTTACACACCCTAGCTTGCGCACCTTGCCCGCTGGGCATCTCACGGGCTCTTAACCGCTTCTGCATAAGCACTAAACTACAGGCAATAAAAAAGCGGCTTAAAGCCGCTTTTTTATTGACCTATTAGGCCCTACTTCACTAAATCAAAGGTCCAAAATACACCGCTACCTGACTCAATATAAACCGTAATAGCGGAACCATCACTCGGTAAGGCCTCAACCACATAGGTCAGCTCATCCGGGATCGCGGCGCCATTGTTGATCTCGCCAGTGTTGACTGCTTTGGGAATTCCAACGTGCGCGCCCTTACCACTGATGGTCAAAGTGCCTGCATCTGCATTATAGACATAAGTCGCTTCGACACTGCCATCATGCGGCGCGACCGGCGCACCACACGCGTCAGCATCAACACCTTGCCATGTTTCGAGGAAGGTCGAGCCACCCTGGACATTGGCGAAAGTGCCATCCGCGCCAAAGAAAAAGACGTCATCCATTAAGCAACCACGCGCCGCTACCACGTCGGCATCCGGACTAAACCAACCGCCGTCAAGCGCCGCAGGTCCTACTCTAAAGGAGCCCTCACCGGCTAGTTTCCAACTCCCTACGATCGGGGCGTCGCTGACTTTCACTAGATCAAATGTCCAGAACACACCGGCTCCAGATTCGATATAAACGGTCATGGCAGACCCATCGCCCGTCAAGGTATCGACCGTATAGACTAGCGAGTCCGGAATCGGTGCACCATTATTGATTTCACCCGTATTCACTGCTTTCGGTATACCGACATGCGCGCCTTTGCCGTCGATGGTCAAGGTACCCGCCGCCGCATCATAGGCGTAGGTTGCCGCGACGCTGCCGTCATGCGGCGTAACCGGTGCGCCGCAAGCATCTACATCAACACCTTGCCAAGTTTCGAGGAACGTAGAGCCTCCCTGAACATTGGCGAAAGTGCCATCGGCGCCAAAGAAAAAGACATCATCCATTAAACAACCACGCGCTGCTATCACGTCCGCATCCGGGTTAAACCAACCGCCATCGAGCGCCGCAGGTCCCACTCTAAAAGAGCCTTCTCCCGCTAATTTCCAACTACCAACGATGGGCGAATCGCTGACTTTAACAAAATCGAAGGTCCAAAATACGCCTGCGCCCGATTCAATATAAACCGTCATGGAAGCACCATTGGCGCCAAGGACTTCAACGGTGTACACAAGCCGGTCTGGAATCGCAGCGCCGTTATTGACCTCACCTGTATTAACGGCCTTTGGCAGGCCAAGATGCGCACCCTTGCCCTCTAGGGTTAGGGTGCCAGCAGCTTCATCCAACGCGTAAAAACCCTTAGCGCTGCCATCGTGCGGTGCAACCGGCACGCCACAGGCCTCATCAGCGCCCCCATTCTGCCAGCCTTCTAGAAAAGTCGAGCCGCCTTGAAGATTTGAGAAAGAGCCGTCTTCACCGAAATAAAACACATCATCCATCAGGCAATCGCGAGCTGCGATAATCGCCGCATCCGGGTTAAACCAGCCGCCATCGAGTGGCGCCGGACCAACCCTAAAGGAGCCCTCACCTGCAAGCTTCCAACTACCTACAATCGGCGGTCTAGATTGTGCTTTTCTAAATTCAAAAGTCCAAAACACGCCAGCACCCGCTTCGATCACAACAACCAAATCGGTGCCACTTGCCGAAAGCGTTTCAACGGAATACGTTACGGACTCTGGTACCCCAACGCTCGGAAGTTCCCCGTCGTTGACGACCTTGGCTAACCCTAAATGCGCTCCCGATCCCTGAATTGTTAACGTGCCTGCGACATCATCGTAATCCCAAAATGCGGTTGATGAGCCATCGTGTGGCGAAACAGGCAGACCGCAAGTGCCGTCGTCACCCCCTCCCTGCCAACTTTCCAACCACGTGTCGTCCTGAAGAATATTTTCAAAAGAGCCGTCCGCATTGAATCTAAACACATCATCGAACTGGCAAGCTCGCGTCACGACATCGGATGCACTCACACTGTACCATCCGCCGTCTAACGGAGAAGGGCCCACTCTAAAGGATCCTGCGCCGGCCAATCGCCAATCACCAACCAAAGGATTGTCATTTGGATCGGCACATCCCTCGACGCAGTATTCTACGGCACTGCCATCTGTTGATTCAGATACAGACTGACCCGTTTCACCACTCACATCTTGGTAATTGATCTCAAAAGAGACGACGCCATCCACATCAGCATCATTCATTTCCCGCTTTGCAGACCAATTTTGAATACTGCCTTGAACGGTCGCGGCTTGGCCATTAATCAGGACCACTGGCGTCAAAAGCCCTTCGCTCGCGGTAAAACTTAATGAGACGCTTTGCCCCAGCTTAGCAATCCCGGTCTTGGATCCAACCTTCTCTTTTGCCTGCTTGATGGAAACCGCCGTCAGAGTTGGCGCAACACCGTCCAAACCCGGATCAGGAAGATCGTTTTTGGTAATCTGGCTTGAACTCCCTCCACAGGCTGACAGCAACAGAACGCCGGCCAGCGCGAGCGCTGAGGCAACACCATTTTTCTTGCCTAAGTGAGCAACCCGACCCCACGAATTGACTTTAGTTTCCTGTTGCATGTCTTCCCCTAGCTAAGTTGTATACGATCGCCCAGATCGTTCCATAGATTTTTAACCCTTACATTCTCTGCGCGGCACAGGACCACCTCCAGCCTAAAACGGTGAATAGGGAGATATATGCGGTGAGACGGAAAGGCTAGCTCGGAAATGCCAGATTCGCCCCTAGGACCCCCAAAACAGCGCGCCTGCATCGAAAGACCCTGAGCGTCCCTGGCCTCGGCTTCGACTTTTTAGGGACCGATGCCTTAATCTAAGCCGGCGCTATTCACCTGCCCGGGGGGCATCGGTAAAGCTGGCAATTTGCGCCCAGTCAAACCGAGCTCATTCGGAATCCGGGGGCATTGCAGCGTCCGGCTCAAGTGCGTACACCCGCACATAATCCACTTCCATTCGAGCAGGCAACGCGCGATTGTCGATTGGCCCACCAGCTCGCCCCCAGTTGCCACCCATAGCCAGGTTTAAAATCAAATGAAACGGCTCTGAAAACGGCCACGCCGCCCAGTCCTGCGATTCACGGACATAACTAAAGTAGGGGATATCATCGACCAACCAGGTGATTTGATCCACTGTCCAGATCAGCTGATAGCGGTGAAATTGATCGAAATCAGGCAAAACAATACTGCCTTTGTGTTGATTCCAGTTTGCCCAATAATAGGCTTTGGTATGGACTGTGCCGTGTACGACACCCGGATCAAACCCGACATGTTCCATGATGTCGATTTCGCCGCTGTTGGGCCAAGCATCGCAGTCAGCATTGCCCTGCCATTCCGGCACCGAGGCATCACAGGTCGTGGCAAACTTAAAAGGATTAGACGGCAGCATCCAAATCGCGGGCCAAGTGCCCTGACCTCGGGGCAACTTAGCCCGTACCTCAATCTGCCCATACTGCAGATCCAGTAAGCCTTTGGTATGAACTCGTGCGGAGGTGTACTGCGCGTCCTGGTAAGCCTCCTGATGCGCCTCAAGAATCAAAACACCCGATTCAACTCGGACATTTTTGGCGCGTCCGGTATAGGCCTGATCTTCATCATTGACTTTCCGAGCAGGCCAAATATCGATTACCCAGCGGTCTGAACGCGGTGCCTGACGGCCACCTTTGGGGGCGTCGTCAAACTCATCCGACCAAATAAGCCGGCCTGCCGTGTCCGGCAAGGGAACCTTTTGAAATGCCTCGATCGCACTGAGAATCGGCGCACCCTCCACCGCTTTGAGCTCAACCTCAAGCTGACCATCACTGACAGCAATATGATCGACAGTTCGGGATAATGCGGCCTGATGATGCCCATCTCGATTTGCGCGCACATCGAGCTGCTGAAAGATCGGCTGACCTTGAATCCGCACATCAAATACGCGCGACCCAACAGCTTGATCAAAGGGCTCAGCGAAGTGCAACGTGACCGCATAGTCGCCGTCTGGCACTTCAAAGTCATAGGTTTGCTCGCCAAGCCGGTAGGATTGATAGAGCGGGATGTGCTGAGTGCCCTTGATGGACGCCATGTTTGCGCACGCGCTGTCTGGCTGCTCGACAGCGCAATCATCACCGCTAAAATGCCGCCCGTCGCTGGCAACATAGGCTTTGCCGCCAACGTTCAGCGAGACGACCCCTTGCAGGGCCGAGGGCGGGGGCCGGGATCCGTCAACCGCAGCCATCGCTGCGCCGGAGAAACCGAGCAACGTGACCACTTGGGCGCACAATCCCACAAGGCCTGCTATAACCCATTGCTTTGAACCCATTGATTCGGTTTCCTGTTCTTAAATTGTGTATTGCGCCCTCAGGATCAGGCTGCAACCACGAGGCGTTCTGCCTGCCCCATCACCAGCGCTTGATCAAGCATACGATTCGAAAAGCCCCACTCGTTATCATACCAAGCGAGCACCTTGACCAATCGCCCCATAACGCGGGTATGATTGCCATCAAAGTTGCACGAAAATGGTGAATGGTTGAAGTCGACCGAAACCAAGGGTTGATCGTTGTACGCCAAAACCCCTTTTTGATCATTCTCTGCGGCTTGTCGCATCAGATCGTTAACCTCCGGCGCCGTTACCGCCCGCCGAGCCGTAAAGGTTAAGTCAACAAGCGACACATTCAACGTTGGCACTCTTACCGCCAGCCCATCCAACCGACCCACCAATTGCGGCAAGACTTCCCCAATGGCAACCGCGGCCCCTGTTTTGGTTGGAATCATGGATTGCGCCGCAGCTCGGGCTCGATACAAATCATCATGCAGCGCATCGTTCAAACGCTGATCCGAGGTATAGGCATGGATCGTCGTCATTAACCCGCTCTCAATGCCAAATGCTGCGTCAAGCGTTTGACACAGAGGCGCGAGACAATTGGTTGTACACGACGCATTGGAGATTAACCGGTGCTCGGGTTTGAGCATCTGCTCATTCACACCATAAACCAGCGTCGCGTCCAGATCCTTGCCTGGCGCCGAGACCAGTACCCGACCCGCGCCGGCCTGGAGATGCTGCTCAGCTTGAGCGCGGGACAATAAGGCGCCACTACATTCGAGCACCACATCAACCGCAAGGGCGCGCCACGGCAGCATCGTCGGGTCTGCAATCGACAACAACTGGATTTGATCCTCATTGATACAGAGCTTATCCCCTTGGAGAACAACCTGGCGGTCAAACCGCCCGTGGGTCGAGTCAAACTGTGTCAAGTGCGCCATCGCCTCAAAGCTGGCCAAATCGTTAATGGCAACAATCTCAATACTGCTTTCATAGCGGGGATTTTCGTACAGCGCTCGAACAATATTGCGGCCAATTCGGCCATAACCATTAATCGCGATTCTTAATATCATTGACTGACTCCTAAAACTGACTGCCTAACCTTCGACGTCGAGGACTCTTATCGACCGCCACCTCGTAACCCGTTGCAATGTCATACGATAAATATGTAATAAAAATACATTTTAAAGGAATTATTACAAATATTTAGTGAAAATTACCTAATTTAATTACATAAATGCGATTTAAGGACGATTAACACCGCTCAGTGGGCATTAATTGGCTTATTATGTTGTCGGGTTACATAATTTGATTTGTTGACTCGAGCCCCACACCTTGACTATTTTGAGCCCAGCCATGACAACACCCCAAAACCTGCTATCCCATCTGGCCCAACCCACACAAGCCTTCAGCAAGGCCGAGCAAAAGGTTGCCAATGCGATTCTTGCCAATCCAGAGTTGACGACCCGATCATCGATTGCGCGCTTGGCGCAGTCCGCCGCGGTAAGCGAGCCCACCGTCAATCGGTTTTGTAAACGCCTCGGCGCTACCGGGTTTCCAGATTTCAAATTAAAGCTCGCGTTGTCCTTGGCATCCGGCGCACGGTTCATCAACAGCGCTGTTGCCGAAGACGATACCGCCCCAACGTTCACCCCTAAAATTTTCAACGCCAGCATCCATGCCCTTGAAAAAATCCGAGATAGCA
>ERZ767114.1470-NODE-1470-length-11220-cov-1.769093_pt1 | contig 11220 bp, 7 predicted proteins | sample MGYA00374952_ERZ767114 | MGnify/ENA primary metagenome ERZ767114 (study PRJEB28939, sample SAMN06267156) | marine metagenome | isolation source: Columbia River Estuary | place: USA:Columbia River Estuary, USA | collected 2012-05-05 ...
GGAGTTCAGACGTGTGCTCTTCCGATCTCATACCTAAAATTAAAGAAAATAATATATAATAAAGATATTATATAGATGCTATTCTCAGCAAATAAAAAAAGCCAAGTTCAATTAAGAACTTGGCCTTTTTATATTTTAAAGCAGCTCCTTATTAATACCCAGGATTTTGCTCAATTCGAGGACTTGAATTATCCAACATCCCTTGTGGAATGGGTCTTAGGTAATGTTTTGCTGCAATTTGTTGCGCGCCAGCCCTTCCCCAAGCGGTCCAACCATTGAATTTTGTTGCACGTTCAATTAATTTTCCAGTACGTTTTAATTGATACCAACGCTCATTACCCTCTCCTAAAAATTCACGACCATACTCATCCAATATCATATCAATATTGATAGTTGCAGGGGTTGCTCTATAGGAGGTAATGTTCGTTAATGGATCTAATACATTACCTGGATTAGTAGCACGCATAGGTGATTTTCCTTTGTTAGAAGCCAAGGCTCTATCTAATACAATATTGTAATAAACATCAGCTGTTCCTAACTTCGCGCCAGTTGCACCTTTAACGATTGCTTCAGCTGCCATTAAATACAATTCAGCAGAACGGAATAATGGATCATTGAAGGTAGAAAAGCCATCACCATAAGCTATACCTGGTTGGAAAAACTTCCAGAACATCGGACCACCCCAACCTAATGGATCTGTAATTTGTTGCGTGGCTGTGGTTTTTCCTAACCAAAATAAATTCACTACATTTTGAACAGAATATTTTTTAGTTCCCCCTGGTATATTAACGCCCAAGTTTTTTACATCGCTCATATCTGCATTCCAAGGCAATACAATGGCAGTCGTATCATTCGCAACAAAGTTAAGTGTAAGTGCTTGTGGATATGGCTTATTGTTTGCAAATGAAACCGAACCCGTTAATGTAGCATAGGAAACACTATTAAATGTACCCTCATATCTAATATCCATTACAGGATCAAATAAACGGTAAGCACCCCAGGTTACGCTGTGCGCTGGCAACCATCTGTTATAAGTACCAGTTCTTGCTTCCTGTGCAACATCATTTGGTCCGCCACTAAAACGAGTATGTAAGTCATTTCCAATGGTTCCATTTGAAGTACTCAAATTCGCGTCGCCATTATAAGCTGCCGCATTTGCATATTGTATTGCAAAAATAACCTCTTTGCTTGCATTTGCAACCGCTACTGAACTTGCTACTGTTGCTGTTTCTTTTTTTGGATTTTTATTATGGATCGGCCATAAATTATTCCAGTTGGCTTCCATTGGATGTAAACCTGATGCAATTACATCATCACATAATGCCAAGGCACTATTAAAATCAGTAGCTGTTCCGCCTAATGCTCCGTTAAAATTCCAACCTCTTGTTAAATAAACGCGTGCTAACAAAAATTTAGCTGCATTTTTTGTTACTCTACCTGCAGCCGTTTGAGTAGTTGGCAATTTAGCAATTGCATCATTTAAATCAGTGATGATTTGTGCATAAATATCCTTTGAAGGAACTCTTACAACCGTCAAGCTAGCATCCATTGTTTCTTTTAAAGGCATTGGAACATCACCCCATTGTTGCACTGCCCAGAATAATGACAATGATCTTAAAAATTTAGCCTCACCTACTCTTGAATTTTTAACAGAATCAACAATATTAACTACCGCAGGCGCGCGTTCAATAGCTGCGTTACATCTGTTAATTTCTCTGTACAATAAATCCCATAATGATTGTAATTCGCCTAATGATGAATTCAATCCAATATCGTAAGCATCATAGGGACTTCCAGCTTGGGAAGTTAGCGCAGGAAATGCAAGCGTACCAAACCAACCGCTTTGCGCAAACATATCTGTTCCATTGAGGGTTGGAATACGCACTTGTGCAATATCCCTAAGTAAAGGATAACAAGAAGTTACTAAGGTTTCATATCCAGTTACTGTTGTATAATAATTATCCGTAGTTCTGTTACTTGGATTATACTCATCCAAGAATGTTTTTTTACAACCTGTAATAACCAAAGCTACTATAGCGATGGTAAGTAAATATCGAGTTGAAAATATTTTTTTCATAATTGTGTAATTTAAAAATTGATGTTTTAGAATCCGATGTTTAAACCGACAGCATAAGTAATGGTTGGAACATCATCAATATAAGTAGATGAATTATATTCAGGATCAAGCCCATTATATTTGGACCATACCCCTGGATTAATAATTTGACCATATACTCTAATCCGCTCTATTTTTTTCTTAAGTACACTTGCTGGTACATTGTATCCTACAGTAATATCAGAGAGTCTTAAAAAACTTGCGACTTCATAATTTCTTGCACCTCTGTATGGTTGTGGAACGCCTGGTCCATAAAAATAATTAGTTGGATTATTCTTCGTCCAATAGTTCATCACTACATGGTTATATCTGCTTCCTGTATAGTCAGCCATTGTACCTCCTAACATTGCGTTATTATACATGGTACCATTTCGATAATACAACAAGAATGACATATCAAAGTTTTTGTAAGTAAACCTGTTGGTCACACCCAAAATAAAATTAGGTAATTGTGTACCCAACCAAACACGGTCATCCTTACCCGTTGAATTTGATATTACACCATCATTGTTGGTATCCTCTACTCTTACTGATCCTGGCATTTGACCATATGTTTTTGCCATGGTACTATCTTTTAATTGCCAGATACCTGCAAATTTATAATCAAACAATGACCTTACTGGCTTACCCACAAATAAGGAACTACCAATAATAGCATTTACCCCATTCGCAAGTGATTCAATACGGTTAATATTTTTAGAAAAATTTATGTTGGTTGACCAAGTAAAGTTTTTCGTTTCAATATTTCTAGAATTAATCATAATTTCAATACCCTTGTTAGATACTTGACCCACATTGGTAGTTACTGTTGAGAAACCTGTTGAAGTAGGAAGTGTTTGGTTTAAAATCAAATCCTTGGTATTTCTTTTATACACCTCAACAGTGGTCGTGATACGATTATTGAAAAAGCCCATATTCAAACCTAAGTTTAACTCCTGGCTTCTTTCCCATTTAAGATTTTTATTACCAATCGCTGATGGCGCAAATCCACCAAAGGCAGTAGCACCAAAACTATAGTTAGTGGTTAATAAACCTGCTTGTGTGCTATATGCTGCTACGTTTGAGTTACCTACTTCACCATAGCTTACACGTAATTTTAAATCAGAAAATACATTTAAATCTCTGATAAAATCCTCATCCCCTGCTTGCCACGCAAAAGCTCCTGAAGGGAAAAATGCCCATCTATTATCAGGTGCAAGTTGGGAAGCACCATCCGCACGACCCGTTAAGGTTAATAAGTATTTATCATTGAAAGTGTAGTTAACACGTCCCATATAAGATTGAAGTTGTTGGCGAACAAAAGTACTAGCAGAAGTAACTGTACCACCTGTACCCATATTATACCAAAGAGACTCATATGGAAGATTCGTTGCTGCAATGGAATAAGTTTCATAAGTATTTTTATATGCACTTTGTAAAGCAGTTGCGTTTAACTTATGTTTCCCTTTTGTTAAGTTATAAGATAACTGATTATCTAAGGTATACGTGCTCCAATTTCTGTATTGGAAGTTTGATCTTGGTGGATTCAATAATTGAGATTTAGAAAGTGTATTTCTAAACTCCCCATTTCTTTCATCAATGGTAGATGCAGAGAATGATGATTTAAAAGTCAAACCTTTTGCAAGTCCAACTTCAACAAATCCATTTCCCATTGAATTACTAAAGGTGGTGGTATTTTGATAAATAGTTGGATCCGCATCAATTAATGGATTCGGTACCTGATTATCTTTAATACCCATCCACACTGACAATCCATTCCATGGACCAATGGCTAAATCAAATGCTTCACTTGGATTAACAACATCATTATAATAAACTACCCCTGTTGGCCTTGCTCTGTAGGCAGAACGAAGTATTTCCAAAGAACCCGTTGGATTGGTACTATAGTTAATGTAAGCAGTGAATCCTACGCGAAGCCAATTATTCAATCTGCTATCTAATGCAGCATTCAATGAATATTTTTTAAATGAGGTAACAGGTATATTACCATCTTCCTGAACATAACCGCCAGAAAAACGATAGGTAGTACCTGCATTACCGCCAGTTACAGCTACCGTTGTATTCGCAGTGATTCCTGGTTGCGTTACCAAACCTACCCAATCGGTTGATTTACCACCATTAATCATAGCCATCTCACTCGCTGTGAAAGTAGTTGCAGTTCCACCATTTAATACAGCATCATCGACTGCTGATTTATAAAATTGTTGTGCATTTTGCAATTGAATTAAATGTCCAGGACGCTTACTTCCGAAATAAGAATCAAGCGTAACTTTTGGTTTGCCAGCAATCCCTTTTTTAGAAGTGATGATAATTACACCATTCGCACCTCTTGCACCATAAATGGCAGTAGAAGATGCATCTTTTAACACATCAATGGATTGAATATCCTGTGGGTTGATATCACGCAATCTTGCACCAATTACTCCGTCAACAACAACCAATGGTTCAGTTGCACCAGTGATGGTATTTTGTCCACGAATATCAATACTAAATGCTTGACCTGGTTTATTACTATTTTTTGTTACAACCACCCCAGTCACTTGCCCTTGTAATGCTTGCGTAGCGTTAGCTGGGTTACTACGAACAATGTCCTTAGAGCTAACAGATCCTACGGCACCTGTTAAATCTTTTTTACGTACCGAACCGTAACCCACCACTACTACATCCTCTAATGATTTATTTTCAGTGACTAACTGAATTTTAACATCAGTTTGATTGTTAATAGCTAATTCCTGTGCAGTATAACCGACAGAATTAATCACTAAGGAAACTTTACCTGTTGGTAAAGAAATGGTGAATTTACCATTCGCATCCGTAACGGTGCCTTTGGTTGAATTTTTTTGTGTGACACTAGCGCCTACTAAAGGAACACCGTTATCACCAACAACAGTACCAGACAATGGACGGGTTTGAGCCCATGAAATGCTGGCAAGAAAAGTTAACGACATCATCGTCAAGAGAATTTTTCTCATGGTTTAGCAATTTTTAATTTTAAGAAGCAATGAATATAATATGTAATTATTTAATAATATATTAGCATATATACCTTTTGTAAGTTAAATAATTTTCTTGATTTATAGATTTTCGTCTGTTAAATTCACGAAATCTTTTTCGTAGTGAATGGGTGGGGATTTATACGCGTAATAACCCTGCTTTGGACAAATGGGTGACTGGCTTATTGTCCCAAAATAATTCAAAATCACTTAACCCGGCTTGCGTGTAACTATTTTTTACATCGGCTAATAATAGCCCATTGGAATTTTGAATATTGATTTCAGAAAGTAGTTTTAATAACCAGGCCCCCTTATCGCTAGCTACATTTATTGTAATTGCATTTTTATTGGATTGAAACTCCATTGTCATCTCCTCCCACTTATTCCCTTTTTTTGATTTTTGAACAATCGTTGTTTGTGGTAATACGCCCAACCAAATGACCTTATAATTAGTGGAGGTATTTAAATCAGGTTCATTAATTGCTTTTTGAATAAAGTGAGGAGTAATCGTTGTATTGGGTACTTTAAAATCAAACCATTTTTGTAATGGGAATTCAAAACAATTTCCATGCATATAATTAAACAATGCTTTTTTTAATCCAAAACCAAACAACTCGTGATCGGCACCAGTAGGATCGGTATGTGCAATATCATTATTAGCGAAGGTGCCAATTTCATCAGAAACTTTTTTTACCAAAAACTTTTCGGGTGCTAATCCTACGGGACTATGCGCTGTCATGGTAAACAAATGCCAAAAAGCAGATTGTAATACTTCTGTTTCAAATAACTGTCTTACCATTTCCAAGGAATCAATGGTTTCTTGTACAGTTTGTGTTGGAAAACCATACATTAAATAAGCATGCACCATAATACCTGCTTCAGAAAAATGTTTGCTTACTTTAGCCACCTGTGCAACTGTAATTCCTTTTTGTATAAGATCTAATAATCTGTCTGATGCAACTTCAAGACCACCACTCACTGCAATGCATCCTGATGCTTTTAATAAATAACAAAGGTCTTGTGTAAAGCTTTTATCAAAGCGAATATTAGCCCACCAGCTTACCACTAATTTTCGTTTTATAATTTCAATGGATACCGCTTTCATCATGGATGGTGGCGCAGCTTCATCTACAAAATGAAATCCATTTTGGCCAGTTTTAGCAATCAACTCCTCCATCCTATCCACCAATAAGCTAGCGGATATGGGTTCATAGTTTTTAATATAATCTAAAGAGATATCACAAAATGTACATTTTGCCCAATAACAGCCATGCGCCATGGTTAGTTTATTCCATCTACCATCGCTCCATAAACTATGCATTGGATTTGCTATTTCAATAACTGAAATATATTGATCTAATAAAAGGCCTTCATAATCAGGCGTCCCCACCTGACCTTGTTTATAATCAGTGCAGCTGGTATTATTAATATAAGTGACTGTACCATTTACCAGTGTAAAGCAACGCTTTAATTCACTGAGCTGCTTTTTCCCATCAATATGTTCAATTAAAATTTCTAGTGGCGCTTCTCCATCATCCAAAGTGATAAAATCATAAAATTCAAATACGCGGACATCACTTAATGAACGTAGTTCCGTATTTGCAAATCCCCCACCCATGGCTACTATAATATGCGGCCTATTTTTTTTAATCCACTGACCGCACCTCAGTGAGGTATATAAATTACCTGGAAATGGCACCGAAATACAAACCAATTTTGGCTGTACTTGATCTATACGATCCGCAAAAATTTTAATTAATATTTCATCTAAATAGGTATAGGGTAATTGTAGTGCATTGTATAATTCATCAAATGAATTCGCGGACCTTCCCAAGCTTTCGGCATAACGACTAAATCCAAAATGTTCATCCACCGTTTCTTGAATCAAATCACTTAAGTCCTCCAAGTACATGGTGGCAATATGTTTGGCCCTGTCTTGTTTGCCCATGCTTCCAAAAGCCCACATTAAATCATCCATTTGCGCAAAGCGACTTGCTTCAGGTAAAAATTGTCGGGTGCAAATGGTATGTGCTAATGTATTTTGCTTGCCCTGTAAAAATTGGATTACGGGTTCAATGGTTTGAATATACCTGTCGCGTAACGCAATCATCCGCAAACTATTTCCAGAAAATATCACCTCAGTTGATTCCGTTTTTGCTTGAATGGTTGAAAAAAGTTTTTCAAGCCCTTGCTTACTAAACAATTCCATGGTTACTTCAATACCCAAATCGGCTTGAACAGTAGCAATATTTTTTGTATTAAAAAATCCTTTCAAATACGCAGTAGCTGGATACGGTGTATTCAATTGCGTAAAAGGAGGTGTGATTAATAATACAGGTGCTTCCAAAACATTAATTTAAACGTAAAATTAAGGATTCAACGGGGTAAATTGGCGTTTTATACTTTGATTATGTGTATCGCTATTTCAGGACGGGACAGTAGCCCTAATTAAAAAAGCCTTTCCGAAATCGGAAAGGCTTTTTTAATATCGAACAGGTTTCAAAACCTATATTATTTTTTCTTCAAAACTAAATTGTATGTACCAAATGAACCTTGATCCACTGTATAAGCAATCGCAAGGGTGATTGTTTTACTACATGGCGCAACAACACTTGTTGAACTAGCTGCAACAGCTACATTAGGGTTGGTGTAACTTGCCCAAACAAAGGCATTACCTATTTTTTGCTTAGCAATAGTCGCTTGGTTATTCAATGTATTAATAGTAACAATAATTGGTAAAGGACTAGTTACATAAGGGTCAATGAATGAGAATGAGTTATTGCTAATTTTTGTAAATTTCACAACCTCACCTGGGCTGAAATCACCAAATGCATCAGAAACTACTAAGAAGTCACCTTCGTAAATTGCTGGATCGTATGCACAAATAGCTGCGAAACGCGCATAATCACTGTATAAAGGATAAGCTATAACACCAGCACCATTACCTGTTCCTGTTACCGGGAATGCTTCATATTTATTTACACCAACATATAAATCAGGTGCAAAATCATAAGTATCACCCAATGCAACAGCGACACCAAATATGGCTGCAATATCAGCAGACGTAACTGTAAATGAAAATGGAAGTGTAGTTACGTCCTTTTTTACAACTTTTACATTGGTATTAGAGCCATTTTTTCTAACAACGATGTCCACTTTGTCTGGAGGAGTAGCTCCAGGAAAGTAAAGGTCTACTTTAAATTTACCTGAGAAACCTGCAAGGTTTAGCAAATCAATCGCCTGAGATCCAGTTGCATCAATTTTAGTGGATACCACTGGAACAGACATGATCACAACACTTGACCTGATACTTCCGTCATCCTTCTTACAACCAGCGAAGGCGATCATAAGACCTAAGGTTAAGGCCGCAAATATGTTTATTTTTCTATTTTTCATAATCTATTAATTTTATTTTAATATATCAAACGAGTATTTATTTATTGTCCAACTGGTTGCCAAAATACACGATAAGCTTCTGCTACTTTTTGTGGTAGTGCATTTGAGTTTAATGATATTTCATTTACATCAAATGGTAATGACAATGGGTATGCTCTATCGTTTGATACAGGTACATTTGTTGGAGGATAAGTTGGTGGGGCTCCAGGAGATGCAAAAGTTGTAACAGTACCAATGGGAGCTGGTGAAAATAATACAGGGAACTTAGTTCTTCTGTAATCTGTCCAGTTATCAACAGGATTTTCAATTCTGTTGATCCATTTTTCAGTCATAATAAATTCCAATCTTTTTGAAGCAGTTGCAGCTTTATCATAAGCAGCTAAAACAGCAGTTTTATATGTTGTAGTAGCAGCTAAGGTTGCAATTGCAGGAACCACTTGTGGAGCACCTGAAGAACCTGGCTTGATAAAGTTGGTGATAATATGATCCATTTGTAAGAATGACGCATCTAATGCTTGACTAAATACTGTTTTTTCGGTTCCAGTTGCAACACCCGCATTGATTAACTCCGCCTGAAGATATAATCTGTCAGCATAAGTAATAAACTGGTGAGGAAGTGCTCCAGTACCTGCATTAAGCGCACCTAATGTAGTAATCGTTTTAGCAGCACCATCTTCATATCTACCACCTGCAGGGTATAAACCTAATAATGAATAAGTAGAACTGTTTGATCCATCACGACAAGGACCGGTTGAGCCAAATGTAATGGTGATAAAACCACCATCACGATAATCTGTACAGTTTTCAGGAGTAGCTGTTGAACCTGTTGCAGATTTTTGATTCTGAGAATGTATCGCTCGTACTCTGACTTCTCGATTTCCAGGCAGCAAAAATAATTTATCACCCTCTGAGACTGAACCTGAAATAGCCGTACCAGTGGCCACAAGCCCAATGCCATTAAGTAAAAAACTACGGTCAATCGATAGGCGAAAATATCCCTCCCGAGATTTAGCACTCTGCTCTTCTGCCATCTGTAATAGATAGCGTTTTAAATCAATCCTATCAAATTTAATCACTTTAACCTTGTTTTAATTGTCTTTGCAATTGAAACGGCTTTTGCAAAGTCACTCGGTAGTTCAGATACGCTTTTGCAAACCCAGGATGCCTTTGTTAGCGGAGCGGCAATATCAGCTTGCGCCATCTCCTGAAATGCCCCCATACCCAATTGGTTGATGGGCGCATGTCCTGATAGCAGCACTACCGGTGACTCTGCCATTCCTGCAGTGTAGAGCGCAGATACCGCATTGGCATGACCGGGGCCACCTGTTACCATGGCAATGCCTATTTCTCCCGTGAGCCTTGCCCATGAGTCCGCCATATGAACTGCCGCAGCCTCATGTCGGGTATGAATCAGTTTGATTTTTTGATCATACACAGCATCAAAAATAGGCATGATGTGGTTACCAGACAGAGTAAATATATTACTTACTCCGGCAGTTTGCATTGATTCAACCAATGCATCAGCACCACGTTTCGTTTTGGTAGACATTGTTTACTCTTTAAAAAAACTGCTTGATGTTCAATTCCCTTATATGAGAAAAAAGCCACGACATTCATCGTGGCTTTAATAAGTGGTATTAGAAAGATTAATTGGCAGTTAAGTTACGCGCCTTAATTACTTTTTCCCATTTTGCAGATTCAGATGCAATTTGTGCCTCTAGCTCTTTGGTGGTATTCAGAACTGGCGTCAGGCTATTAATTTCTAAGCTCTTTTGCATTGCTTCGGATTTAACGGCTTTTGCTGCAGCCTCATAAATCTTATCGCGGATGATTTTTGGTGTATTCGATGGGGCCATTAATGCAAACCAACCGACATTTTCAAATCCTGGCAAGGATGCCTCTGAAACAGTAGGTATGTTTGGAAGTTGGGCTAGGCGTTTGGCGCTTGTAACTGCAAGTGCTTGTATTTGGCCGTTTCGAATGAAGCCGGTTGATGCTGGTACGTTACAGGCGCAAAAATCAATTTGCCCGGCGATTAAATCGGTTAGCGCGGCTGCCTCACCTTTGTAAGGAATATGGGTGGCATTGATTCCTGCAGCTGTAATGAAATTTTCTCCAGCCAAATGAACCTGACTACCTATACCAGCAGAACCAAAATTAAGATTGCGTGTTTTTGCTAAGGCAATCAGATCGTTTAAGTTTTTTACACCTAATTTTGGATTAACCGAAATAATCATTGGACCACTAGCGAGAGTAGTGATGGGCGAAAAATCGGTGCCGTAGTTAATGCTCATTTTTTTATACATATATGGGTTTACTGTAAGCATACTGCCAGAGGCCAATAAAAGCGTATAGCCATCTGCTGGCGATCTTGCTACTACCTCAGCCCCGATGTTCCCGCCCGCGCCGCCGCGATTTTCAACAATCACATTTTGGCCAAGCACTGTAGTCATTTGCTGGGCTAGGATGCGTCCCAAAATGTCGGTTGTGCCACCTGCTGCAAACGGTATGATTAATTTGATTGGTTTCGTTGGCCAGCTTTGGGCTTGAGCCACCGTACTAATACCCGCAATGAGCATCAAGCCAAATAGCTTGATCGCATTTCTTTTAATAGAACTCATTTGCTTCATAAACATAGTCTGAAATCTTCGATTGGTTGACACCAAAATCAACGAGCAAATATGATGTGTCATTCATCGAACAAACCATCTTGTT
>ERZ767114.1472-NODE-1472-length-11218-cov-4.869940_pt1 | contig 11218 bp, 13 predicted proteins | sample MGYA00374952_ERZ767114 | MGnify/ENA primary metagenome ERZ767114 (study PRJEB28939, sample SAMN06267156) | marine metagenome | isolation source: Columbia River Estuary | place: USA:Columbia River Estuary, USA | collected 2012-05-05 ...
ATTTCTTAGACTTATCGTTGGGGAATTGAGCTGTGATAGAACCCTGATAGGGCTTTGAGGATAGCTGAGTACAGGACTCTTCTGCCGTCTTGTCGCGCTTGTAGCCACTAGGTCTTTTAGCATTACCAGAGTCCTTGGTAAGCTCGTAGTAGGCGACCTTGGTTAGCCTCTCGCTACAATCTACCCATAGCTTAAAGCCTGGGTATGAGCGTTCTTGTAGATCTGCTTGAGCAAAAATAGCAGTAAGAAATGTAACTGTTACAACGAATGCAAACCTAACCATCTAAACCTCGGAAGCAAAATTGACCCAAGTCATTTTAATTAAAGTCGTGTGCCGTATTCTTATACATTCAAACAAACAGTATCAAGGAGGATACATGCTTATTTTTACTCTCATGGAAGGCGAGTCATTTCATATTAATGATGATGTCGAAGTTAACGTCAAATCGGTAAAGACATCTCATGTCAAAGTAGCAGTTCATGCCCCAGATAAATTTAAAATCAGTCGCATTGATAAACCCTATGAGTTTCAAAAGAAGTCTCTAAATGAGGGATGTTGCTGAATTGAAGTAAACAGATGTATGAAGATTACGGAGTAAATAATGAAGACGCGTATATTAGCAGCTCTATGTGTATTAATTCTCACTGCTCACGCTAATGCAGACCAAGTTGTTGAGAAGCTTAATGGATGGAACTTGATGTCAACTGTAGATCCATTTGACGATGAGGCTAGTTACTCTGTTAGCAAAGGTACGAATAAGAAATTAATCATGCTTTTTTGTGGAGCTAAACCCAACAATGATATAAATATCATGTTTGAAACGGATGAGTATATTGGGTCAAATTATGATCAGTATTCTGCGAGGCTTAGAATAGATTCAGACGATGTTTTAAATTTAAATGTGGATGTAGATGGCCAATTGGCCTTTTTAGCTGGTGGTCCACAAGTTAGTTTAATTATGATGGAAATGTCTAAAGGAAAGGAATTGTATTTTAGAGCACTAACTTATGACAAAGGTTCAGCTAATTTACAGTTAGATTTAACAGGTGCATTAGAAGCAATTACCTGGTTAAAAACTAAATGTGACTACTTAACATAGACCAAAATTAGCCAAATATTAAATAAGGGACTTTGATTGTGATTATTAAAAAGACATTGTTAGCGATATTCTTTTCGACAATTTTTTTGACAGGTTGCCAAACTACCTTAGCTAATAATTTCATGGGCGATTTGTATGCACCCAAGAGTACCGTCATTGAATCCATCGATGGCAACTTTACTGTGACCGAGGTCATGATTGCGAGGGAGTGGAATGGAACTATAGTTGGAAATTATAGTGTATCACTGAAGCGGTACACATCGGCAGGGCAGCCGGACTGGTATCGAATTGTGTCTCGTTATGAGGGTGATAGTTGGAGATTCTTTGACTCTTTCCGATTAAAAACAAATTCAGGTGTTAGAACTATTAAAGACAGAACAAATCGGCAATTAATCTCAGCGGATTATTTATATGAGGAATTATCAACCACTATTGATAAGAATCTAGCTGAGGAACTCATTGCTACCGATGCACTTTCGTTTCAAATGGGTGCAACGTTAATGATTCTTGATATGGAAGGGATAATTGCTACAAGGGAGTTCCTCAAGGATTATAAGTGATGGTAGTTTGAACACTTGGGGGCATAATTGGGGGCATAATCGATATATATAAATTTATTTTGTTCTATAAATCAGTAGGATAAAATCTGTATTATATAGAGCTAGGCTCCACCAAATTTAAGTCTTAGAACGTCTAAACACCTCCAAGAACCCTGCATTGCAGGGTTTTTTTGTCTATACTGTGTCCAAGATAGTCCAATAAGATGCCCCCACATCCAAGCATCTTTGGGGGCATATCTGGGGGCATAATTCTAAAAAAGCATCATCTCCTGAATTTGTGCCCCCTTCATGTATGCAATGGAGGCGACATGGCACTGACTGATACCAGTATTAAGCAAGCAAAACCCAGAGACAAAGCCTATAAACTCTTTGACGGCAATGGACTGTATATTGAAATTTCCCCAACAGGTTCTAAGTACTGGCGACTCAAGTACCGTTTTGCTGGAAAAGAAAAGCGCCTAGCTTTAGGTGTCTATCCAGACGTTTCCCTTAAACAAGCACGTTTAGACTCTAGCCAAGCTAAGGACTTGTTAGGTCAGGGGATTGACCCGTCCCTCGATAAGAAGGCTAAGAAAGTTGCACTAGTACATTCCCATGCAAATAACTTTGAGGCTATTGCACAAGAATGGCATAAACAGCAAAGTCTCAAATGGTCAGAAAGCTATGTTCTTAAAGTGCATAGCGCAATGGAGCGAGACCTGTTCCCATTTATTGGCTCATTTCCAATTGATCAAATCAAACCACAGCAGCTACTTGAAGTATTTCGTAAAGTTGAAAGTAGAGGGGCAGTGGATACAGCCCATCGTTTAAAGCAGCTCGTTGGTCAAATCTATAGATATGGAGTTGCAACGGGTCGGGTGGAGCGCGACATTTCCGCAGACCTTAAAGGTGCGTTGGCTCCTTATAAGAAAGGCCATTTTCCAGCCATTACAGATCCAAAATTAGTTGGCCCATTTCTAAATATGATTTATGAATATAAGGGTACCGCAACAGTTAGGGCGGCTCTAAAACTGGCTCCGTTAGTATTTGTAAGGCCAAAAGAGCTTCGGTGTGCTGAGTGGCCAGAAATAGATTTAGACCAAGCTGAGTGGAAAATACCAGGCAGTAAGATGAAAACAGGATTAGATCATATTGTGCCGTTGAGTACTCAGGCTGTAGTGATTCTAACTGAACAGAAGTTGTTTACTGGCGGTTGGAATGGCTATGTATTTCCTTCAGCAAGAAGTCCAAGGCGGCCAATGAGCGATAACGCAGTATTGTCTGCCTTTCGTAATATGGGTATTAGTAGGGAAGAGATGACCGGTCATGGCTTTAGAGCTATGGCGAGAACTATATTGGACGAGGTACTACAAGAGCGCGTAGAGCTTATTGAGCACCAGTTGGCTCATAGTGTAAGGGATGCCTTGGGGCGCGCGTATAACCGCACGCATCACCTAGATGAGCGTCGTAGGATGATGCAGCGATGGGCTGATTATCTAGACGAGCTTCGTATATCTGTTGATTCTAAAAACGTAGTACTAGGGAACTTTAAGCGACTTGGAGCGTCTTATGAGTAAGGATTACAAAGACCTGACCCCTGAAGAGCAAGATATCTATGATGATCTTATTGATATGGCCAACAATGGAAACTCGATTGAGGAATCAGCGGTATTATCCTGCCGTAATCAAGGAATAGGAACGGAGTTTTTCAACACATTCGTTTGGCTTAATGATTTCTATGCAAGAATCCAAGACCCAACATTGAATCCGCTAGTAGTCGAATTAGCAGAATTGAAGGGTGTATCCATAGCAGAAGATTTGAAAGATTTCGAAATTGGGAATTATTCATTGGATAATGAATCCATTGGTTACCTAGAAACGCAGTGGAACAAAATTGGTGATAGAGAAAGTTTATGCCCAATGCCTTATCAGAAAAATTTCATTGTGGACAATCCATTGGAGTTGTTCCTTCAGTTGACGAGTTTCGGAAATTATCCACCGCCTGAACTGCTTATTATGATTACCAAGTGCTTTAATCTATATTTTGAAGCTGAAGGTGCCTTGTCATTGGAGGAAGTATTCTTCGGAATGCCTAAAAAAAGAGCAGGAAACTATTCGGCCAGAAAAGCGAAGCTCGACAACTATCGAGAATTTCATTATCAAGCAATGCGTCATAAAAGTCTTCGAGGTAGAGGCGCAGATTTCAATCTGATAGATTTTGCTCTTGAATACAATGACTTGCAGCGCTTTAATGAGAGCGGGAGTGCTGTAAATGTCATAGATGATGCAATCGAGAGCTACATTCGCGGCTATCAGAGGTGGAAAAAGAGAACCTTAAAGGATGAAGGCGACAAATAAGCCGTTTATTTGTCATCCAAATAGTAAGTTATGTGTGAATAATGGGGGGTCAGTTAATTAAATAAGGAACTGACATGCCCAATTCAAATCAACAATTGATTCTCCCTCAGACAGGCTTTTTACGCCTTCCACAAGTACTGCAATTAATCCCTGTCGGCAAGAGTACGTGGTGGGCTGGCGTAAAGGACGGCAGATTCCCAAAAGCAACTAAGCTCAGTCCTCGAACAACGGCATGGAGATGTGAAGACATCCGCAAGTTGCTGATTGATCTAAGTATCGGGGAGGGTTAAACCATGTTTAATTCCACCTCAAATACATTTCCGAAATTGTACCCCAGAAATAACCAAGCAAATGTCGGCTCATCCGTTGATACGCTTTGTATAGGCGGTTGGTCACGACATGAATCCAGCGCGGTAATTAATAATATAACCAATCTTTACTCCCCTCTCTTAACAGAATACCTGCTCAGCATGGAAGCTATGAACAGCGCAATTCAGTTAGTCCTTGAAGAAGATTATTAAGGAGTCGAATGTGGAGCTGCATAACAAAGTATTGAGCCTTCCAAATAGCAAAAAGGAAAAAGGATATTACCTTCCTATCTTGGAACGTATCGATGGTCAGCTTGAAGCTATGCTCTCTCACCACAGCAAAGTATTGGTCATAAGGCTTGATCTGCATGTCATTGATAACCCTGATACCAACGAGCAAGTATCTGCCTTTATTAGACGACTCAGGAAATGGACTGACCAGAAAGGACATAAGCGCCTTGGCTATGTGTGGTGTAGAGAGCAGCATAAGAGCGATAAGCCTCACTACCACCTAGTCATTATCCTAAACGGCAACATCACTTGCCATCCACACAACGTCATTAAAGCTGTAATGCGCTACTGGAAGGACTGGGATATCGGAACTGTCTATACCCCCAAGCACTGTTATTACTTGGTCAAACGTGATGATCAGAAAGCCTATGATGCGGTGATATGGCGTACTTCCTATCTAGCCAAGGTTCACTCAAAAGACAAGAGCAATCCAGCTACAAACGACTATTCAACCAGCAGAATTAAGTTAAAGAGCTGATTTGCCAAATGAATTAGGCCGATAAAGTGAGGTGATGATATGGGTGGCATTGGTAGTGGTCGATGGTGTCGGTGGAATACCGATACTGTATTGGAAGAAACCAAGAGAATAGATATTCGATTCATGGCTAGGCAGGGTTATCTAAAGCCTGATACTGCCGGACGACTTTACTGGACGAGAGCTGGCGAACCAAGCGGTGATATAAGTTACTTAACGACTCACAGAGAACTGAAATTAAACTTTCGTTGGCGTGAACAGGGTGGTGAATGGGAGGACGTTGAACAGCGAATAAGCTTTGACCGTACACCCTGTAACTTTGGTGGCCAGCGGATGTGGTTTCTATGCCCAGGCTGTGGACGCAGAGTAGCTATCCTGTGTTGTGAGTACAGCAAATTCTATTGCCGCCAATGCAATAAGCTGTCCTATGCCTCACAGAACCAAGGTGACTTTGATCGACTGATCAGCCAGAAAAACAAACTTGGTGAGCGTATCTTTGAGTATTACGACATGGGCTTTGGATGGGAAAAGAAGAAAGGCATGCACTGGAAAACATTCGACAGGCTACATGCTCGCTACAGAAGGCTGGATAGGCAATGTAATCGCTATATCGCAAAATATTCAGAACAATTAGGTGAGCTCTGATATCGGTCAATTTTTGATCGCTTTGAATTGACTTTATCTACTAGCGATATTACCGTTGAAGCAGCAAAAACATTGAAAAGGATTTCATCATGCAAAATAAATTTGTACTTTCTATACTCATCGTTGCATTTTCATTGAGTGGTTGTGCTGGAAATCAAACAGACCCAATGGCCGTCGCGCCAACTCCAGATCCAACACCTATCTTGGAATCATTTTCGACACTTCCTATAAATTCAAAATTTATCTCACAGTCCATAACTAATACATGGGCATACAATAATAATGAGTCAGAGTATAGGGAAATAACTTCCGCAGAGCCACTAGCTGACGATGCGAATGCCTCCATTTCAATGACTACAGACAGTTCTAGTCTAGTGACTCGGCTAGCTGTACAAAATTCGCACAGTTCTCATACATTTACTGGGATTTATTCAGACCCTTGGGAAACTAGAGTTGTAATTATGTCTTTGGATGGAGATCAGCAATTGCATTTGCGTGTCGTCGATGACTATCAAGCTTTTGGGTCTTGGTGGGAGGGCGATTATGATTTTAGTGTAGCTAATGGAGATTTTATCCGGCACGGCATCAGCACAGGAATACGAACTTCTTTTTCTTCAATACCGACCAGTTCAACGCAAATATTTAATGGTACATTTTTCGGTGTTTTAGGAGGGACTGGTAAAAACTTTAGCCTTATGAATGGGGATGTTTCTCTATCAGTAAATTTCAGTAATCACAATATTGAATTTACTTCTTCATCGTTAGATATTAATTCTAATAGCCTTAAATATGGTAGTACAAATTATTTTAGCGGACCAGTGGTAAGCGAAAGTGGCTTTTTTACAGGAAATGTAAGTGGCTACTTTTACGGTCCAAATGCTGAGGAAGCCGGAGGCGTTATTAGTTTTTACTCAATTTCGGATCCTCTATATTATAGTATAGTTGCCGGATTTGGGGCTTCAAGATAGAAGATTTAGTCGAGAATTTACCAACGTTGTGGTACAGGCCAACACCTAAAAATTTGGAAGTATTCGTGAAACGTCCCTTAGCCATCATGGTATCTCTTTTGATTTCCAAAATCGCAATTTGTGAAGATACGTCACAAATACAGGCTCAATTTAATGACGCCATGAATAGCCTTTATTCAGGCAAAGCATTTGAGGCTTCGCAATTATTGGGTAATTTGTCTACCAAAACTTCCAGTCCAAGAATTTTATTAGAGTATGGCCGAGCATTGTTCGAATCTAACCAACTCAAAGAATCGAAGCGGGTATTCAAACAAGTATTGTTACTTAAAGACTTACCTTGGGAAGTAGAAAGTAAGGTATACGATTACATAGCAATGATTGACCAGCGAACAGGGTCAATTGGCTTTAACGTTCAGCTAATCTCAGATTCCAATCCAACCAACAAAACATCCGCGAGTAAGATCAAAATGTTTGGTGGATGGTTTGATGTTTCCAACGATGATGATCTGATTCTGGTAGGCATGCGTTACAGCATGTTTGGACATTTGCCGCTTAATCAACATGGTAGGCAGTCAGCGAGATTTCTAGTAGCAGTAAATGATTATCCAGAGGCTTATAACGACTCAATCACTTCGCGCTTAGAATTTCAAAGCCTATTGCCAAACCACAGTTCAAATTCGATTAGACTTGGCCTAGAGTCTGGATTTAGCAACGATGTAAAGACCTTTGAAATGCCTTATGTCGGCTTTAACTTTGGCGGGCGCAATCTAAGCTCAAGCTGGTCTGTTGATCTAAAGTTTGGCTATATGGAAGCGATACAAGCTACTGCTCAGAGTGGTGTTCGTGATTCTCTGTCCTATTCCTATACTCGTTATCTTCCTGATTCATTTCGGCTAACCACGACTGTTGATTCTAGCTATAGCGGTGCTAAGTACGATGAAGATAAGTTTTCTACTTTCGGCTTAGGAGAATCCTATGGCATACCCCTACCTTTCCGTATGACTAGGTTGGACGTATATGGCAAGGGCGAGTTACGGCAACATGAAGGTATAAATAATGTTTTTGGTGACCGACGAGAAGATCAAAAATTTATCTTTGGGGTAAACTTGGTTGCAGCTGGCTATCGCTTTTTCGGAATGACACCTACCTTTGGGCTTTCCTATACAGCAAATGATTCAAATTTGGCGTACTACTCATACAACAAACTTGAAGCCCAATTAAGTTTTTCGAGATAACTTGTCACGAAACACCTAGAGCCTTACCCCTGATAGCCATTATAAGCCTCTGCAAGGACGTTGGTGGCGTTTTCACGCCAAAGTAATGCCTACCCACTGATACTGTATAAATATACAGTTACGGCGACCCTGTGGTTTCCTGTGAGCAAAGAGGATTCTGCAATCAAATTAAGATACAGGGCTTGCACTGGAAAACATTCGACAGGTTACATGCTCGTTACAAGAGGCTGGATAGGCAATGTAATCGCTATATTGCCAAAGATTCAGAACACTTAGGTGAGCTCTGATATCGGTCAATTTTTGATCGCTTTGAATTGACCTAATCTGTCAGCACTTGTACTGTTGAAGCAGGAAAAAAACACTGGAAAGGATTTCATAATGCAAAATAAATTTGTACTTTCTTTACTCATCGTTGCATTTTCATTGAGTGGCTGTGGTGGTTTAAGCAAGAAGAGCAGCAGTGCTTCCTCACAAAAAGTAGCCAAGGCACTTGCAGGCATTGATATTGAAAATGACCCAACTCTAGAATTCTTTAAGCCACCACAGACGCCTTATCCAACAGGTAAATTGTACTGGTTTGGGAGAATATCGAGAGTCGCAGACTTTAACAACGATGGAGTTTCCGATGTGTTATACATAGGCGCTATGATTCCTGATGACAATGTTGCTGGATCAAAAGGTACAGGGGATGTCTGTGGTACAAAGTCTTGCTCAGGATTAAAATCACTGCCGTCATTGTATCTGGGGGACAAAAAAGGGCAATTAACTTACTCACCTCAACTGTTAATCGATGACCGAAAAGAAAGCGGGATGTCTTTAGGCAGGGCACTTTTAGTGGCTGATTTTAATAATGATAATGTTCTCGATTTTTATATCTCCGACCACGGGCTTGGTACTGGAATTGGCTATCGGGACAGTTACTTTTTGAGTCAACCCAGTGGCATTTGGGCTGAGTCTTCAGAGACGCATCTCAGCCATGCTAATTTTGTAGTTTTTGATCACGGTAGCGCTACTGGTGACATTGACAATGACGGCGATATGGATGTTGTTTTAGCTGATAAGAATCAAGAAGAGAGTGGCACCTATTTTTGGTGCTTGATGAATGATGGCAGTGGCTTTTTAAAGAAGCGTAAGTGTGGAGGTGCTTTGGCCTTTGGACTAGAGCTTGCTGATTTGGATGGTGATGGCGATTTAGACGCACTGGTTGGCGCTGACGAATATGCAAGTAGCCAAGCATTTACTGGCATTGTTTGGAATAACGGCACAGGGTACTTTTCTCAAAAAACCGCACTCCCACAACACAAAAAGAAATGGGGAACCATTCCTGAAGTTTCAGCATCAGATCTAGACGATGATGGTGATTTGGACATCGTTTATAGTAGAGCGGGTGTTTTATATGTGGGCACTGCAATACAAATTATTGAAAACTTAGGTAACAAGAAGTTTAAGGATCGTGGCATATTCCCATTAGTCGAGGCTCCTGATGATTTCAAACCTTTCGGTGAGGGAAACGAATGGAACGACTTTATCGAAAATATTTCATTTAGAGATTTTGACGAAGATGGCGACAATGATATTTATTTGTCAACTTCTATGTCACAGAAAACTAATGGGATGGTTCTGTTAAATGATGGCGATTTTAAATTTTCACTACTAAAGCCGTCCGAAAAATTTGAACTATATGAGCAGAAAGATAACAACAATGTAGTAATATCTAAACAATTTTTAATTAGCGAAGCCAAAATTAAAGAAACCGAAAGCTCAATAAGATTTGACTCAACGATCAAGAAGAATGGTGGTGTAGTATTTGAAGGAGTAGACAAATTTACTAAATTTGACATCGGTATCCCACTTAATAACTCTGGCGCTTTATTGGTGGGTTTTAAAGACTTAAAAATAGTTAATGAAAATCGTTTAAACGTACGTGCACACATAAAATATGGAAATATTGATTTTTCAGTCAACGTTTGCTTTGAGTACTGGTTACAACACAAATTTATGGGTGCTAGAACTAGTTTTAACAGGAATGATTGGGGGGGGGCTGCAAATAATGTTATGTCTTCAAGAAGTGGCTGTAGAGGAGAATGGGAGTTAGAGAGTGACAAGCCAAAACTCCAGGAGATAGGCGTATATGCTGTAATAAGTGATATACAAAGAAATATTCTAACATTACTTGAGGCTCTTGATGAGCAAACAGATGATTCATTATGTTTTCTTCTAAAAAGAATGGTACATGCCAAGAAATGCGCATATACGTCACTATAAATTAAAAGTAATTAATGGAAGATGATCTTGCTGAATTTGAAGCGGAAATCGCGGTAAAACTCACTCAGTAATAACTTTCAATAAAAACGAACAAAGCCCACTTAATTGTTGGTTTTTTATTGCGCATAAGTAAGTAGATAAACTGAATCGCCACTAGTTCTTTAGACACTTCCCAGCCTCTCTTGATATTGCTTTTCGGGTCATTAGTTACTTGAGAATTATAGCGAAGAGTTTCGGTGGTTAAATTGGTTGTGTTTTTTGGCCAGCATTCAAACCGAAGTTTTCGATATTATTTGATCATTTAAAATCTATCGGGGGCATATTTGGGGGCATAAATGATAATTAATGAAATTATTATTCATATAAATTAAGAGCTTATGATTATTATTAGGTAGAGCTAGCCACCCAATTCAAAAAGTGATTCAATGCGAGTCGGCTTTTTTGTGTCTGTCGCATCGACCTAACTATAGATTATCAACACTATTGATCGAACCGGTTCAAGCGAGACGTCGCACCGCGCGCTAGGCGCCACCCAATTCAAAAAGTGATTCCGAGTGAATCGGCTTTTTTGTGTCTGTCGCATACGCAGGCAATCGTCCCGCCCAGTTCGAGCGAGACGTCGCACCGCCCGCTAGGCTCCACTGCCTTTCAAAAACATTTCAATCCGATTGGTTTTCTTGCATGCACAGTGGTCTGACCTACAGATTGGACAATGCGCCTTTCAACACTATACTCACACTCACAAGCCACGTTCGACGTCGTCAAGGTCAGTAGTTTGCAATGCATTCTTTGATCGGAAACTGGCGTTATTGCAGGTAGGGGAGGTCGCATATGTCCATTCACATCCTAGCAAAATCATCATTGGTAATTGCCGCTTCGCTGCTGGTAGGCTGTTCTGAAAAGGTCGGCTTCGATACGGATGTTATGCCCATTTTAGATGCCTTTTGTACATCCTGTCACAGCGGCTCCGGAGAGGGTGTTGGCTCTTTTGGATGGAATCTAGATGGTTAATGAGAATGTCATCAAAAGTGCCT
>ERZ767114.1474-NODE-1474-length-11212-cov-2.507409_pt1 | contig 11212 bp, 12 predicted proteins | sample MGYA00374952_ERZ767114 | MGnify/ENA primary metagenome ERZ767114 (study PRJEB28939, sample SAMN06267156) | marine metagenome | isolation source: Columbia River Estuary | place: USA:Columbia River Estuary, USA | collected 2012-05-05 ...
TTTTTCATTGATTTAATCTGAGCATTTCCACCAACACGAGATACAGAAATACCTACGTTAATTGCTGGACGAACACCAGAGTTAAATAAATCTCCATCTAAGAAAATTTGTCCATCTGTAATCGAAATTACGTTGGTTGGGATATATGCTGAAACGTCTCCTGCTTGAGTTTCAATAATAGGTAAAGCTGTTAAAGAACCTCCACCTTTTACAATTCCTTTGATAGAATCAGGTAAATCATTCATTTCACTAGCTATCTTATCATCATTGATTAATTTTGCAGCACGTTCTAATAATCTTGAGTGTAAGTAAAATACATCACCAGGATAAGCCTCACGTCCTGGAGGTCTTCTTAACAATAATGAAATCTCACGGTATGCAACTGCTTGTTTTGATAAATCATCAAAAACAATTAAGGCTGGTCTACCTGTATCTCTAAAGAATTCTCCAATCGCAGCTCCAGCAAACGGCGCATAAACTTGCATTGCTGCAGGATCTGATGCATTTGCAGCAACAATAGTAGTATAAGCCATTGCGCCTTTATCTTCTAACATGTTTGCAATTGCTGCAACAGTAGATGCTTTTTGACCAATAGCAACGTATATACAATATACTGGCTCACCAGCATCGTAAAATTCTTTTTGGTTTAAAATGGTATCAATCGCAACTGTAGATTTACCGGTTTGTCTGTCTCCAATGATTAACTCACGTTGACCTCTACCAACAGGTATCATTGCATCAATAGCTTTAATACCAGTTTGTAACGGCTCAGTTACTGGTTCTCTATAAATAACTCCAGGAGCTCTTCGCTCTAAAGGCATTTCATAAGTTTCACCAGAAATTGGTCCTTTACCATCAATTGGGTTACCTAAAGTATCTACAACACGACCTACAATTCCTTCTCCTGCTTTTAAAGAAGCAATACGTTCTGTTCGTTTTACATTAGAACCTTCTCTGATTGAAGTTGATGCTCCTAATAATACAACACCTACATTATCTTCTTCTAAGTTTAATACGATACCTTCTAATCCGTTATCGAATTCTACTAGTTCACCATATTGAACATTAGAAAGACCGTATACACGAGCAATTCCGTCTCCTACTTGTAAAACAGTACCTACTTCGTTTAAAGTTGCCTTTGCTTCAAAGTTTGTTAATTGTTGCTTTAAAATTGCTGATACTTCAGCTGGTTTAATACTTGCCATCTTTTATAATTTGATGTATTATTAAATTTTAGGAATGTAATGACTGTTGTCAAATTCCTTTTTCAATTCGTTTAAATAATTAGAGATACTTGCATCATATTGCATATCTCCTACACGTAAAATAAATCCTCCTAAAATAGCCGGATTGATTTCATTTTCTAAGTTTGCATTATCGCCAGTTAAAGCAATGATTTTTGTTAAAACTTTCTTCTCAATTTCTTTTGTTAAAGGCACTGCAGTTGTAACTTTAGCAACTTGCAATTGCTTATCGAAATCATGTATAATTACATATTGTTTCGCAATAGAATTAAGCATTGCAATTCTTTTATTGTCTTGCAATAGGTGAAATAAACCAAGAGTAATATTGTTTACCTTACCTTTAAATAATGCGTTTAAAACATTTATTTTATCAGAAGATTTAACAATAGGGCTTCCTAACATTACTTCAAATTCAGTATTTTCAGAAATTGTAGTAGAAATAAATAACATATCGTCATTTACTGCAGTTTCTTCTTTAGAATCTTTAGCAAGATTTAAGATTGCTTTTGCATAACGTATTGCTGCTCTTGCGTTTTTCATGCTTATTAGTTTAAAGTAACATCTTTTAAGATTCCTTCAACTAACTCTAGCTGATCTTTCTTAGAAGATAATTCTCTTTTAATTACTGATTCTGCAATTGAAATAGATAGCTCTGCAACATTCTTTTTCAATTCTGCAATGGCTGCTTGCTTTTCTTGAATAATCGCTGCCTGCGCATTTTCTATTAATTTTGTAGTAACTTCTTTGGCATCTTCTTTTGCTTCGGCAATTATATTATTTCTAATATCTCTTGCATCTTTCATCATTGCCTCTCTCTCTGCTCTTGCTTCTTTTACTAATCTTTCATTATCAGATTGTAAGTTTTGCATTTCTTTACGCGCATTTTCTGCTGCTGCTAAAGCCTTTTCGATTCCAGATTCCCTTTCTTCCAAAGAATTTAAAATTGGTTTCCAAGCGAACTTGGTTAACAAAAACAATAAAAGCATGAACGTAATTGACGTCCAAAAAATGAGACCAAAGCCTGGTGTTACAATATCCATTGCATTTATTTTTTAACTAAGTAAAGCCAATTAAAGTCTCCCGCGAAAATAAATCACGGGCGACTTGAGGGGTGGTTTACTTTAAAAGTGATACTACGATACCAAACAAACCAGCGCCCTCTACTAGAGCTGCGGTGATAATCATATTAGATGAAATTTTGTTTGATGCCTCAGGATTTCTTGCGATTGCATCCATGGCGTGTCCACCAATTTGTCCGATACCGATTCCGATTCCGATAACTGCTAGTCCTGCTCCAAGTGCTGCGATACTTCCGGTCATAATTCTAGGGTTTTGAAATTAAAGTTTATAGTTATAGTTAGTGGTGTTCTTCATGTAGTGCTGCTCCAATATAAAGAGCTGTCAATAAAGTAAAAATATACGCCTGTAATGCTGTTACCAAAATCTCTAAAACAGAAATAAAAAGGGTCAGCAAAACCGAGACGGGGCTAACCAAGGCTGTTTCAAATATAAAAATCAATGAGATTAGACTTAAAACAATGATGTGGCCCGCCGTAATATTTGCAAATAAACGAATCATTAATGAAAATGGCTTTGTAAAAATTCCAATAAATTCAACAACAGCTAACAATGGTTTGACCGCAACAGGAACACCAGGCATCCAAAATATGTGCGACCAATAATTTTTATTTCCATTAATATTTGTGACAATCATTACTATAATCGCTAAAACCATAGTCACTGCAATATTACCTGTTACGTTAGCTCCCCCGGGGAACAGTGGAACTAATCCCATGACATTATTAACCCAAATAAAGAAGAAAAAAGTTAAAAGAAGAGGCACAAACCTTTTATAATGTGGCCCAATATTTTCTTTTGCAATTTCATCTCGGACAAAGACAATTATTGGCTCCATAAATGCCGCCACGCCCTTTGGTGATCTATGCGAATGTTGTCTTTTATAAAATCTTGCAACGGATAAAAAGAGCCACAAAATTATAATTGCGCTTAGTAAAAGAGATGCAACATTCTTAGTAATTGATATGTCCCAAGGTTTACTATTAGAAATGGCATGAGTGATCTCATTAAATTGAGCATAACTGCCATGCTCTGAAGCGATTTCTGAAGCATAGTATATTTTGTTATGAAAATTTATAAATCGCTGTCCTTTTGTTTCGACAATATGCTTCCCGTCCAAGTCGTGGTGAAATGCTGATGATGAAAAAACTACGAGTCCCTTATCGGTATATAAAATAACTGGAAGAGGAATACTTATTTCTTGACCTTTCCAATCAAGCAAATGCCATCCATGGCTATCGGCAATGTGGTGCATTATATCATCCGTAGGGTCATACGACTTTTTTTCTTTGCCCGCCGCCGACTCTTTTGCAATACCCTTTTCGTGGACATCTGCTTCCACATTTGTTGCTTGCATCACAATGGATGCAAATAAAAAAAGTAAAAAGAAAAGGTTCGACTTTTTCAATGATATGCTTTTCAAAATGCGGTGCAAAGATACTTGCTCCGCCATGAAAAACCTACTGTTTCTTAACCCAAGAAATCGCAATTATTGTTTCAAGAGAAAGGCAATATAAATAAGTACCCACAAATTCCAGACTAGCTTGATGAAAATTATTGACTTCCCTCAAAATTATCGGAATAATAATTATACATACGCCCATTAGCATGCGAATCAAACCGCCAAAAAAATAAATCGATGCAAACTTTCCTGGCCTTGATTTATCTATTGAATGAGCAACCCCAAAAAGACTTATTCCTGTTCCTGCCCAGTAAATATCTCCCAGCCAAAATGGCTGGCCTAAGCTCATGGTCTCAGAAAATAAAAAATGCAAAAAAAACATCAGTCCATAGCCGATGATTATTCTTAATATCCAAAGATTCATTTATTCATATTTAAAGCTTGCCTAATAACTAACATTAGGGCCAAAAATGTAAATAATAATGATAGTAAAAGTGTTGCCCATGGAATTTCCGAATCGGACCATCTCCCGGCAGTGAGATCTAATTGATAACCCCAATATGTGCCGAATGAAATAAGAACTGCCATTTGAAGCCCCATCCCTGAAAATCGCATGACACTTTTCATCTTTTTCAAATTTAAGCTGCAGTTATTTTTGTTTGCTGTTCTGTTTTTGACAGGGGGGAGGCTGTTGCTGTCTTTCCGTTATTCATTGTACATGTTCCGGAAAATTGGGCGCCAGTCTCAACGGCTAACTTTCCTGTCATTATCTCTGCCTCAACATTTGCTGATTGTGATAGCGTTGTTAGCCCTTTGATTTCAAGTTTTCCTATCACGCGTCCAGAAATAGCAGCCTCAGTGGCTTTAACTTGGCCATCAATTGTTCCTGTTGGTCCTACAACCAACTTTCCGCCAACAGTGAGGTTGCCCTTAACTTGTCCATCCACCCTAATGTCCCCTAGAGAATTTATATGGCCTTGAACCGTTGTTCTTTCTACTATTCTGTTATGCTCCCCTGTTGTTTCGTTTTTTCGACTTGTGTTCATCATTTTAATCCGTATACTTTTTTTACAAAGCTGCGATAGCCTTCGATGTCTTTATTAGTGTAAAAGTGAGAAAAATTTTGCACTGTTATTGGCCAATATTCAGCAGAGTATGGTTTTAAAAATTGAGTTACTGTTGTTGCTCGCATAACTTTTGTCCTGTAACTATTAACCTCGCTAGCATTTTTAAATCCATCAATTGTAATTATTTGAGCAACATCAGCCAAAGGTAAGGGCCTAATGCTCATCGCGTTGCCAGCAAAATATTTTTGATGAAATCTGGCTAACGCGTTTCGAACATCATTCGGATTCCCTTCTTTGCTCAAGATTATTATTAATTGATGAGGGATCCCAAGTGACTCTGTATATGCGCTTACATTGTCGTCTTTTTTGTTAACCGTATTTGCCAAAGCCATTTTTATATTCCCTGCAGAAACAGCTTGTGGCGATTCTGGGTATTGTTTCTCAACTAAAGTTAGTGCCTCAATATACTCTTGTTCTCCATTTCTCCCGCCAATTGCATGAGCATGTAAAAGAGCGACTCTGGGAGCCTCAAGGTCACTCCAGACAGTTTTATTTGTAAGCTCCAGCATTGAATCCCATTCTCTTTCGCTGTAAAACGTTATCAACTTGATAAATTCTTTTGATGTTTTTACCTCTAGCGTGTCAACCAATTGTGTTCCTAAAATTGTCTTAGCATATAGGGATTCTGGAAATCTCTTTAAAATATCTTTTTTTATAACCTCCGCTTTTTCCTGCTCTTCGCGAACTAGTCTGAGCCTGTAAAGTGCGTAAAGTGCATATGGCTCACGATCACATTTTGAGCACATTGTGTCATCTGGACAAAATGAGATAAGTCTATTAATCTGCGCCAATGCCATATCGTAATCACCAATTTGATCACGATAAATTGCTGCACTAGAGATTAAAGCCCTGCATATAATGTCCTTGCACGAGTCTCTTCTGTCTTCTGTTGTAGGAATTGCCAAAAGATAAGTGTCCACATTATATGCCGGGTCTAAATATGTGATTTTTTCTCCAATTTCTGAATTTTGTAGATTAGGCCCGCTATTCGATGTCATCGACCAATTGCCCGATGCGCTTTGAAGTCTCCAATTGTCTACATTGGGTCTCTGTCCCCATTTTGCCGAAAATGCAGCTATTCCACTGGATCTTGCGACAGGGTTATAAAAAAGCCAACCTCCTGCGGACGGCCCTCCGGCAGTTGGCGCCGAAGCTGAAAGTAAATTTGATTTTGCTTGAAGCTCTGCGTTCAAAGCGTTTATTTTCGCGTTTTTTATAGCAAGCAACTCTTGCTCTTTCAGATCTTTTATATAAGCAGAGAAGTAGGACCGGAGGACTGACTCGCTTTTATTCGATAAGGCTAAAAGTGAATCATTTCGATCAATTCTATTTATTTCTTTAACTAAAGAATTTAGTCCTTTTCGCTTTTTTTCAAGACTTTTTCTAAGCTGGTGTTTTTTCGGCAAAAGCAAAAATGCTGAATCTAAATCAACTTGAGAAGCCGAATAATTTCTTTCGTTAAAGTGTATTTGCCCTCTTTCAGAGTGAGCAACAGCCTTTAATATTGGTCTTTTGTTAGATCCTAAGCCAATGCACCTGTTTAAAAAATAAAGCTGTTGTTCTTTGTCTTCCTTGTTTTTAGCAACGCTAGCTAAGGCGTAATAAATCCGATCTCGATATTCGCCGTTTTTTGGCTCTTTCAATAAATTATTAAGCTCTTTGTACAATGCTACAGACTTAATGTTTCCGTTTAGTGTGCGTCGCAAGTAAGCTTCCAACAGCATGTCATAGGTTTCTGGTTGTCCTGAAATACAAAGCTTATAACTCGATCTTGCTCTAGATCTCTCTCCTGAGTTCTCATACAATTGACCTGCTATAAAAGCCATTCGTGATTTTGTGTTTTTATTTTTAATTGACTGCGCTGATTTTTCAAAGAGCTTTGCAGCCAAAAGAAACTCTCCTTCAATTATTGCTGCCCTGGCCCTTAGTATATTTATATCTAATGAAAAGCTTTCCGGCACTCCTTTTCGTTGAACCTCATCTAAAGCCTCTTGAGTTGCTCGACTATTTCCTTGGTCTGCAAGGATTTTTATTCGGCTTAGCTCTGCTCTATACCTGCGATCTGTTTCCCCAGCATTTCTTATCACCACAGCATAAGACTCCTGAGCCGCGATATCTAAACCCATTGCCGCTTGAGCGTCGCCCATTAAAAGATAGGCATCAAAAATTATGGGGTTTTTCTGAACACCTCTGAACATCATCGAGTGTTCTTGAATTGTTTTTGTTGCTTTTTCGATGGCTCTCTCAAGGCTTGCATGTGCTGCTGTTCCCTCTTTTGATGTGGCGTGAGGGGTTACACTAATCACTAAGTCATATGAGTCAGTATACTCTTGCTTAAGGCTTAAAATCGCCTCCTTGTAGGCTTTTTGCCCATTGTAAAGAGGGTTGTATTTACTTGTTAGTTGATGGTAGTATCTGTTTATTGCCCTGTCTTTAGTCCTGCTGCAAGAAAATAGGAGAATGGTACCTAAAAATAAAATTAGAGTACTTATAAACTTATATGATTGTCTTAAATTCATACTTAATACATACACAACGGCAAGGGAACAAAGTTATTTCATAAAGCGCGTGTGAAAAGACTCAATATCTTTACATTAAATGAAAAAAAAACCTGAAATAAAAAAAGGGGGGAAATCCTTACTAAGGAAGTATCGCCTAATTATACTTGATGAATCATCTTTTGAAGAAAAGTTTTCATTGATGTTAAGTCGGTTCAATGTGTTTTTAGGCTTTGGAACAACAGTTGTTATCCTCATTGTCGGGACCATTTTACTAGTCGCGTATTCATCATTAAAAGAATACATTCCGGGATACGCTTCAACAGAGTTAAGGCGATCGGCAATAAACCTTAATTTCAAAACAGATTCATTAGTTCGTCATATCCGCTTTCAAGAAAATTTTATTAACCGAATACAATTGGTATTGAATGGGGAACTAGACTATGATACTCTTGGAGATGAGAAAATTGATGAGGTTTCATTAGGGAATAATTCTACTATTGCCTCTCTAAGTCCATCAGATGAAGAGCTTGTGCTTAGAACAAAATTGAGCGAAAATGAGCGCTTGGCAAAAACAAGTACCACTCTTGACGCTGACTTTCAGGTCCCCCTGAAGGGGACTCTTATTTTAAAACAGAATATTGCTAGGCGGAGATTTGGAATCGTAATTCAAAGCGCTTCTGGTCAAGAAGTTTTGTCTTTGAAAGAGGGTACTGTCCTCTCTGTTGAGGGAACTCCCTCTCTCGGTTACAGTATTTCTGTTCAACATAAAAACGGAGCTCTAAGTCGATATTCAACTCTTTCCTCATCAAATAAAAAGCCTGGAGACTATATAAAGCGTGGTGGGGCTCTTGGGCTGCTTATGGAAGCGCCAGAAGACAAAATTCCTGAAGGTCATTTTGAATATTGGCTAAATGGAGAATCATTAGATTTACAAAAACTCTTAGGACTATAGACAATGGCTTCATTTAAAGAACTTGGCGCCCGAGTTTGGGCTTCGATTGCTCATATTCAAACATTACGTTGGTCACGTCGCCCAGTAGAGACCCAAAACAATGTTCTGAAGTCTCTGATTAAGAGGGCCAAGAAAACTTCTTTTGGTAAAGATCACTTTTTTGAGCGTGTTTACTCTATTCAGGATTTTCAAAAAAATGTTCCAATACGAGATTATGAAAAGTTAAAAGATTATGTAGATCGAGTGGTAGATGGAGAAATAAATGTTTTGTGGCCAGGGGTTCCTAAATATTTTGCAAAAACCAGTGGGACTACTTCTGGATCTAAGTACATACCTATTTCTAGTGATTCTGTAACATATCACATACGGTCTGCCCGCAATGCGCTTCTGTCTCATATTCGCAATTCTGGGCGGAGTCAGTTCTTAAATGGTAAAATGATTTTTCTTCAAGGAAGTCCGGAGTTAGAAAAAACCAAACACGGTGTACCGACAGGACGGCTATCCGGTATTACAGCACATTTTGTTCCCAGCTATCTTCAAAAAAACAGCATGCCTAGTTGGAAAACAAATTGTATTGAGGATTGGGAAGAGAAAGTTACCGCCATTGTGGAGGAAACCCATGATTCCGATATGACTGTAATCTCGGGAATACCTCCATGGGTTCAGATGTATTTTGAAAAATTAATGGATAAAACAGGTAAAAAAAACATGTCTGAAGTGTATCCCAATTTTAATTTATTTATTACAGGGGGAGTCGCCTTTGAACCGTATAAAGCTCGATTTAAAGAGTTATTTGGAAAAAGCATTCCCATAATTCAAACTTACCCAGCCTCGGAAGGTTTTTTTGCATACCAAGACCAAATTGATAGCAGTGACCTCTTATTGTTGCTTGATAACGGTATTTTTTATGAGTTTATCCCGACAGATTTATACTTTGAAACCAATCCACCAAGGTTAACCATAGGAGAGGTCGAGCTCGGGGTAAACTATGCTTTAATAATAAGTACAAATGCTGGGCTTTGGGCTTATAGTATTGGAGACACGGTCATGTTTACTTCTTTAGAGCCATACCGAATAAAAGTTTCTGGAAGAATTAAACATTTTATTTCTGCTTTTGGAGAGCACGTAATTGGCTCTGAGGTGGAGTATGCCATGGAAAAAACAATTTCAAGCAATGGAGGAAAGGTTCGTGAATTTACTGTTGCTCCACAAATCACACCCCCAAACGGAGGCCTGCCATATCATGAGTGGTTTGTAGCTTTTGATGAAGAACCTAAAAACATGAAAAGATTCTGTGCAGAACTAGATTTAAATATGCGCAATAAAAATCATTATTATGATGACTTAATTGTGGGTGGAATACTTCAAGTGTGTGTCGTACGATCTCTTAAAAATGATGCATTTATTAAATACATGAAGTCCCAAGGGAAGCTTGGTGCGCAGAACAAAGTCCCTCGCTTAATGAATGATAGAAAAATCGCTGACGTCTTATTTTCTTCAAAATAATGTGTTTTTCTGCGGATACCCCTTGTCCTCCATTGTTGGGGCGTGACTAGCCTCAACCGCTAGCTGATCGCATCTCTCATTTTCTGGATGATCATTGTGGCCTTTTATCCAGAAAAAAGTCACATCGTGTTCCCTTAAAACCCTTAGAAGCCTCTTCCATAGGTCAGGATTTTTAACTCTTAACCAAGATCTTTTTTTCCATTTATCAACCCACTTTTTATTTATGGCGTCCACAACGTACTTACTATCGGAATAAACTAACACTTGGCTTCTTTTTCGTTTTAATGACTCAAGCGCTACAATTACAGCCAAAAGTTCCATTCTGTTGTTAGTGGTGTGGAAAAACCCCCTGGATAGCTCTTTTTCATATTCTCCCGAACGCATGACAATACCAAATCCACCAGGCCCCGGATTTCCTTTTGCTGCTCCATCTGTATATATCTCTATTGGGGACACTCTGATTTTTTTGGTAGTGGTTTATTTTGAAGATACGCTTCGATTATTCTTGGATAAGCCCAGTGTTCCATTTTTAAAACTCGAGCCTGAAGCGTCTCGGGAGAGTCTTCTGTTCGGGTTTTTGTTTCGCATTGAAAAAGAATTGGCCCTTCATCATATTTTTCTGTGACGACATGTACCGTGATACCGGTCTTTTTATCTCTTGAATCCAGTACAGCTCTGTGTACGGCAATACCGTACATTCCTTTGCCACCGTGTTTGGGTAAAAGAGAGGGGTGAATATTTATAATTTTATTTTTGAAATGGTTCAAAAAAACTAGTGGAATCGGCTTTAAGTATCCTGCCAAAATAATTGCATCTACACTCTCTTTTCTCCATAACGCTAGTAAGGAATCATCATCTTTTCCTGCAGAAAACATCCTTATTTCTACTCCCATTTTTCGATCTAAAATACCAGATTTTGAAGAATTTGTCCAAATTCCAACAATTTTAATCATTTTATTTTGACTAAAATATTGGACTATAGATTCGGCATTACTGCCCCTTCCGGATACGAGAATTACTAATGAAATCAGCGGTTTATGGTTATATTCGCCCATGGCCCTAAAGGTAGTTATCAGCTTTAAATAACACTACTTTAAAGAAATTTCTATTGTTTCCATTGTTTGTATGGCGTTTCTTTGCAAATATTAAATCAAATATTAAAATAAACTGTTATGTCAGATATAGCGTCTCGCGTTAAAGCAATAATCGTCGACAAGCTCGGTGTTTCTGAGTCAGAAGTTACTTCTGAGGCTTCATTTACAAATGATCTTGGAGCAGATTCCTTAGACACGGTAGAATTAATCATGGAGTTTGAGAAAGAGTTTGATATTCAAATACCTGATGATCAAGCTGAAAATATAGCGACGGTTGATCAGGCTGTGAAGTACATAGAATCCTCTAAG
>ERZ767114.1478-NODE-1478-length-11205-cov-2.907351_pt1 | contig 11205 bp, 12 predicted proteins | sample MGYA00374952_ERZ767114 | MGnify/ENA primary metagenome ERZ767114 (study PRJEB28939, sample SAMN06267156) | marine metagenome | isolation source: Columbia River Estuary | place: USA:Columbia River Estuary, USA | collected 2012-05-05 ...
CGCCCACTATATGCGTGATGATAGCTACACTGATCTCATTCTCAACGGTGACATCCACACGCACAACCAGAAGCTAGCCGGTCTGCCCGAACGTGACGATGCTAAGACTTTCATCTACGCCCTGCTGTATGGAGCGGGCGATGCAAAGATCGGAACCATCATCGGCGGCGGGGCTAAGGCTGGACGCTCACTCAGGTACAAGTTCATGTCGGGCTTGCCTGCGTACGCCAAGCTACTGGAGAAGATAGGCACCACGATGAACAAGCAAGGCACACTGCCGGGACTCGATGGCCGTAGGTTACACGTACGGTCCGAGCACGCGGCACTGAACACGCTACTGCAATCAGCGGGAGCGGTGGTAATGAAGAAGGCTCTAGTGCTGGCAATGGACGCACTGCAAGAAGCAGGTATCCCATGCACTCTGGTCGCTCAGGTCCACGATGAAGTACAGGTAGAAGCCGAGCCGCAGTACGCGGAGCAAGTAGGCCAAGCCTTCCGTAAGGCAATACAAGACGCAGGCACCTACTACGAGATGCGCTGTCCTCTGGATGGCGAGTACAAGGTAGGTCCTAACTGGTCACATACACACTAAGGAATACATTATGAGTATTACATCTGACATCGTAACAATCAAAGGCAAGCTCTCGTTCATGCACTTCGTTAAGCCTGATGAGTTCAAGGGCTCAGTCAAGTACAAGTTCCGACTGACTAACCTCAGTGATGCGGCAGTCGAGGCATTGAACGGACGCTTCGGTGAGGACGCAGGCATGGGACACAAGCGTGTTAAGTTCGACGAGAAGTACCCCGACGCAGGGCAGTACGCTAGCTTCACTTCTAACTTCCCTATCAAGGTGAAGGTAGAGAAGGAAGACGTCATCGTAGGCGGCAAGGATGCCAACGGTGCGGACATCGCGAAGGTCATTGACCCACGTGGTGACGCTATCGGGTACGGTTCCGAGGCTATCGTTCGTGTCTTCGCTGACCGTAACGGTAACCCCCGCGTCCAGTTCGTAGACATCACTGACCTCGTGACGTACGAGTCAGAGGGTGACGAGGACTACTCAGACGACGAGGTACTGTAATGGATACCCCTGACGTATGGGGAATCGACGGAGACATCGTGGCTTACCGCGTTGCTTACGTTGCCCAGAAGGATGGGGAAACTCTGGAGGAGGCTTGCGTTGGCGCGCAGGCTTCCCTTCAATCCATCATCAACGAGGTAGGTACAGAGGGCATCATCTACCTGACTGATAGCAAGAGTAACTTCCGCATAGCGGAGGCATCGGACGCTTATCCCTACAAGGGTAACCGTGCTGAGGTAGAGAATCCCTCGATGCTACCTGAGATCAAGCAATGGATGATCGACACGTTCCAAGCAGAGCTACAGATAGGGCAGGAAGCAGACGACGCCCTGTCTATCGGTGCCTGCACTAAGGGCCACGGCATAGCCACCATCGATAAGGATCTAGATGGCTGTCCGGGCTGGCACTACAACTGGATGAAGCACACCACGTACTACCTCACAGAGGTGGAGGCTGATCGCTTCTTCTACACACAGATGCTGACGGGTGATTCAACAGACAACATCCCCGGCCTCATGAAACGAACAGGTAAGAAGGCTATGCCTAAGGTCAAGGACCCGCTACAAGAGATGAGTGAACCTGCTGAGATGTACGCGTACGTCAAGCAAGTCTATCTCGATGCGGTCGAAGACAAGGGCATGACCTCAGACGACGATGATGTTACACGCTGGCTCCTCACTCAAGGGCGTTGCCTATGGATGAGACGGAAGGAGGACGAGCTGTGGACACCATGAAGAACAAGGATCTCAAGCCGTACCGGCTGGCGTTACTCGAGAAGCAGGGATACGTATGTCCCCTGTGTGAACTAGAGTTACTGCCAGAGGATGCGGCACTCGATCACTGTCATACAACAGGACACGTACGGCAGGTACTACATCGTAGCTGTAACAGCTCAGAGGGACAGATACTCCGATGGGCAGGACAACGACAACGAGGATCTGATCCGGTCGCCTTCGTTAGTAACCTCCTAGGGTACTGGCAAGCTGACTACAGCGACAAACCCATTCATCCATCACATGGCAAGCCCAAGCGGCGGGTCAAGAGGAGAAAGACATGAGAGTAGGAATCATTGGCGACACGCATCTACCCTACGAGTTAGAAGGCTACCTTGAGTTCTGTCAGGAGTCGTTCGAGGCGTGGGACGTAGACACCATCGTCCACATCGGAGACATGTTCGACAACCACAGCCTCAGCTTCCACGACAGTGAGCCTATGTTACACAACGTGATCGGTGAGTACGAGTCAGCGTTCGAGCGAGCGAAGGCATGGTACGAGGCGTTCCCTGAGGCTACCCTCATCATGGGCAACCACGATCGTATCCCTGCACGTCAGCTCGCTAAGTTAGGCATGGCACCTAGCATCTTCATGAAGCCCATCGAGGATCTGTTCGGTATGCCTGACACGTGGACGGTAGCTGACCAGATCGAGATCGACAACGTACTGTACCACCACGGCGAGACAGCAGGCGGCGTCAACGGGTTCCGTAAGGATGCCGAGAAGCGTATGCGCTGTACCGTTAGCGGACACAACCACAGCAACGCAGGCATCTCAGCCACAGCTACCGATCAGGAGCTGGTCTGGGGTATGGGCGTAGGTTGCGGAGTAGATCACAAGCACATGGCCTTTGCATACGGCAAGCACTTTGCCAACAAGCCAATCATAGCGTGCGGTGTAGTCATAGACGGCGAGCCACACATCGAGTACATGAACCTAGGACGTAAGGTGAGACGAGTATGATAGACGACGAGAGATTAGCAGAGCGGATCTTACGATTCATGGACCCCGACGAACTGATTGAGGTGCTCGACTTGAACACTGAGCAACTGGTCAGCGCATTATGGGAAGAGATACTCGAGAGATCCGAGCGGGTTGAGCAACATCTGGAGGATAGTTATGAGTGATGATGACGACAAGTCTAATGTGTTTGCTATTGGTGGGGGCAGGAAGGAAGAAGAGAAAGAGAAGCCAGTAGCACACGTCGAACTACGACGGTTTGCTGACATGCTGGAGGCGTTAGAGGGGGAGTACGGCCACATCGAGATGGCGGCTGTAGCTTTCGTGCCCGGTATAGGTGTGATTCCCCTCGCCGGTAACAGCGAGACAGGACGGGACGGTATGCTTACCATGTTCGAGATAGGTAAGACGGCCATCGTTATGGAGTACATAAACGGAGTAGATGAGGATGACGACTCAACAGTCCACTGAACGTAGCCTGCGGTACAACGCGGGCAAGCCTGACTTCTCCCTTATCCCCCTCGAGCTACTGGCAGAGGCGGCTAAGGTGCTGGAGTACGGCGCGACTAAGTACGAGCGTGACAACTGGAAGCGACCTACTCATTGGTCTGTATCCTACGCTTGTCTCATGCGGCACATGGCGGCATGGCAGGCAGGCGAGGACCTAGACCCTGAGTCAGGACGTAACCACCTAGGTCACGCGATGTGCAATCTACTTCAGATGATGTACCAACTGGAGTACAACCCGGAGGAACTAAAGAGATGAATACAAGGATGTTACTACTCTTAACACTCCTAGCTATGGCGGCGTTCATGGCTGGGTGTGACATGAGAGATCCTGCTGAGTCAGGAGACTTCACCACACCACTGCCCGAGCGTCCTGTAACTGAACCACCGGGCCCTATACCTACACCTGATCCTACCTTCGAGCTGGAGGTAGAGATCGTGAAGGGTGACGGTGACTACTTCGATCCTGTGGTGGTAGATGTGGAGTACACGAAGGACGGAGTAGCAGAGCCGTACACGTACGAAGTACCGCACGGTCGTGTTGAGGACACGCCAGCAGGCATACGCATCTACAGTGACGGCCAGCTAGGTGAGCATACCCTTCTCATCAACGACGAGGAGTACCGCTACAGTCTGGTCGCACCACCAGTGTGTGCTAAGGACGAGGCGTACATCGACTGCGTAGGACTACAGCAACCACGTGGCACTGACGACTTCATCTACTACGGTGAGGACGACACCCGCATAGTGTACTGGGATCTTGTGTACGTGGGCTACATGCGTGGCGAGGATGACGTACTGCAAGAGGCCGACGCCTTCTTAAGAAGCAATGCAGACAACCACGTCGAGGCCTCTAACGAGAAGCTAGCGCAGTCCGGGGTGTACGTACGTCTTAGGCTGAAGGAAGTATGGGGAGTAGCTAACATCACCTCCAGCTTCGAGCCTAGGAACTACCCTCAGATAGGCGAGTCTGACTTCTTGGTCATTGCCGCTCAGGCTAGTGGCGTGAATAGCTGTGGCTTTGCAGGACAGGGCCAACGCTTTCGCGGGCGTGCGTTCCCACTACGACCTCTGTTCTATTGTGGGACTGACTCGTTCATCCACGAGATAGGACACTCAGCAGGGCTAGGACACGGGGACAACAACGGCGTGGCACCGGGCGGGGGCTCTACGTTCTTCTTCGCTACGGGCTCTAGCTTCTGCGGGCGCTACACTGACATCATGCAGTACGGTGGTAGCTTCAACGACAAGTACTTCTCCAACCACAAGATGACGTGCAAGGAGCTGACGGGAGCAGACAATCAGTATGCCGACGACATGGCTGGGTCTACTGATCTAGGTGGATCGTCGACAGCTTACGCTCTCAACCGTGTGCGGTACGACGTGTCGCTAGTTCATAACGAACATGACGTAGTACCTGCTGTATATGAGGAGTTTGTTTGTGACAAGGAGCAGGACGCTCGAGGTGTGACGAGGGATTGTTACGGCTATGAGTTCGGTTCTGTTACTCAAACAACGACATGGGCTGGGCCAGATGACATACGTGTAGCGGTCATCGACCTAGCTCTTGCTCGTAACGGTGGTACTTATGGTGAGGTACTTGAGTGGGATCATCCAGACATGGTGACGATGCAACGAATGATCGACCGCGTCAACGCTATCAACATTAACTCTCACGTACACATCCACTTCAACCTAGTGGCCGGCATCTACGCTGGACCCAACGGTGTCTACGGTATCAACGTACCACGCACGTGGGCCACGGGTATAGCTGACATAGTGGTAGGATGGGGACCGGGGGACAACGCGGGTGAGGCTCTCATACAACGAGCCTTCGTACCCGGTCAGGTCCCGCCAGCCCTGCAAACTACAGCTAGCTCTACCCTACTGATCCACGAGCTAGGCCACGTCATGGGTCTAGGTCATGGAGTCTGGGGCCAGCCTGATTGGCGCTACTCCTTAGGAGGCACGCTCGACAGGGGCTACGAGGGCTCTTACTTCCCCGCCTTCAGTCATGGCTGGCAAGGACGTAAGGGGATATGCGGACCCAAGGGTAGCGTCATGTCCTATCAGTCGTCCGCCCTAGGCTGGAGCAATAGCCTGCTAGGGTGTGAGGCTGACGGGCCCGGTGCCTTCGGTATGCAACGTGGTAGCCGTGACGCCACCGACGAAGCCTACCATCTCAATCGCGTTCGTTGGAACGTATCACGCGTATCACCCTAAGACAACCATTCCCCATCTCCGACGGAGACGGTATCGCCCAGCCCGCTAGCAAGATAAGCATAAGAAGCAAGTGGATGGGCAACTCCCCCTCATTGACGACGGTCCCTATGGGTCCCTCGTACGTACCTTCCATACCAGTGTCCACTAGGATTGCCGTATTGGCGTTCTGAGAGGCACTTCCTTTACCCTCTGCATCCCCCTTAGCAATGTTAGCACGTAGCTCCATGCCCTTAGGAGAGCCTAGTATGCGGTCCTTAACCATAGGGGCTATCGCACTACAGCTACTCAACAGGATCGTGAGTGTGATCCCAATCAACGCGTTTCTCAACCGCATCTACCTTCTCCCTTAGTGTTACTATCTCTACGTTCAATGGCACCACGATAGCGAACCACACGGCTGTGCATATCGCAGTGAACAGGGAGATAGATGCTACCACTAGCCGATTGCGCTCTTCCTTGAGCGCCACTATCTTAGCATCCATCACCGCCGTGTACGTAGACAGGTTGTGTTCTAACCCATCGAACCTCTCGCGTATGTAGTCCAATCGTTCATCACTACGCTGGCTGAGGTTCTTCATCGACTCCGCGTTGGCGCTAAGGACTGTGCTATGTACCGTCAGCTCTCGCTGGACATGGCTAAGGTTCCTTGAAACCTCAATGTCCATGTCCCTCGTAGGGCTCACAACTCACACGCCCCGCCCATACAGGCGGCAGTCTGTGCTCCTTCCGTGGTATCCCCACGCTCGTAACTAGGCAACAGTGACCAATCAACTGGCTTCACTGTCTTCGCTAACTCCTTATATGCTTCCATGCTTACCTCTTCGTAGGGTGCCTGCTGGTACGTACCGCCATCATGTGGTAGGAAAGACATCCCCGCCACTGAGTCCCAGTTCTTCCACACCCACGCACACGCATCGTACCACGTGTCGTCTGTGTAGTAAGCCGTACAGCTAATCATGTGTGTAGCCCAGTGCTCTCCGTATGTTCTAGCTAGCTCGAGCTGATCGATTGTGCCTACGTCTGCCACCGTGAGCGAGTGCTCGGGCGACTGTACGTAGAAGTCAAAGACGATGGTGCTGTCCGGTGACATAACGCATGGCTCATGCGGTACGCCTTGGTCCACGAGGAACTGTGTGAGGGGGTCGTTGGTCGACTGTCTCACCCGCCGTATGTACTGACTAGCGTACCTTGGATGGCACCCACTACTGGAATCAACGAGCTGGCTGATCGTACCGCTAGGCTTCACGCAGGATACTGAATGCGATGGGCTAATGCCTAGACGCTCGGCCCACTGCTCATTCACCTTCTCGGCGTGGTCGCGTAGCTCACGTAGCCACTTGCCTAGCTTCTCGTGTCCTTCCTGCCCACTCATGACGGTGTGGTCGCAGATGCCCGTGAAGGAGATGCCAAGCAGACGTTCCTTCTCTAGGTTCTCGATCCACGACTTGCGTACGTAGCGCCAGTTCGTCAGCGTAGACTGCAACGTGCCGAAGATAGCGGCAACGCACACCTTACGCTTGAGTGAGCCTAACGTATCGTCCGGTCGGATCACGACCTCAGATAGGTTACATGCCGATTGGCTCGGGAGTGCGATCTCAGCACATGGATTACAACCGAACTCTTGGTCGGGGTCCCTACGTCCATGCTCCCGTACCTTCTTCTGGATACCCTCGCGGTTGAAGATGCCACGCTCGCCTGAGTAGCTCTCGTACAGCGCCTTCATCTCTGCTTGGAACACAGCGAAGTCAGGCTTCTCCGTGTACGCGGCTGAGTTGTTAGCCAGCGCACGGTTGCCGTGTTCATTGTACCACGCGCCTGACTTAGCCATACGCATACGATCGTCTGATACGTTAGATAGGCTGAGTTGGGCCGCTCTGCGTACGCCACCAACCACCACCGCTGAGGCGATGTAGGTCTGGAGGTCCAAGCACTCGAGGCTGTTGAGCTTACGACCAGCCGCCCCTTTGAACACACGGACCACGTTCTCGAACAACGTGACCAGAGGCGCTGGTCCTGACGACCGACCTCCGAATGTGACAAGGCGGCTGTTGGCTGGACGTACCTTACTCACGTCCCACGTGGGGACATGCCCTGAGTACAGCAGGCTAATGAGCTGGCGTAGTGACGACGCCCACCCCTGCTTGGAGTCAGCTACCACAATGACGGTGTCGCAGGGGACCATGTCCTCTGGCACCTCAGGTAACTTAGCGATGTGCTGTCGCTCTACGCTGAAGCCGTAGCCGGCCCCGCACATTAGGAGATAGAAGGCCTCGTCAAAGGCGCGGATGTGATCGACTGCCGCATAGGTGCAGTTGAATCCTGCGGCGTTGTCACGCTCCAGCGCAGGGCCAGCAGTCCAAAGACAGCGAGCACTCGGCATAACATCCAAGTCCTCAATGGCCTTGCTGAACTGCTTCGCTTCTGCATCCGTTATCATCTCCTTGTCAAGCCAGTACTGAGTATACCTATTACATGTTTCCTCCCACGTCTCCCGACGTTGGTCTTCTTCTCTCCACCTTGCGTATCTGGATTGGTGGATGAAGTACTGGTACGGGCTTAGCTCACTCAATGTTTATCTCCTAGTCATTAATCATATCATATAAAGTATCCGGAGACAGCATACCTCCTCTGTCCATCAGCCGATCGCCTGTAGTAGCGCGCTCTATCTTATCTAGCTGTGACACGCCGGGAACAAACGTCTGTGCGAACTTACCCGCCTTCTCGAAGTCCCCTCCTACTGCCGCCGCCGCCGCGTTGATGCCCTTCACGCCCATGTTAATGGCCGGTGCACCCATCGGATTGAACATCTCACCGCCGAAGTCCTCAGCGCGTACGTTGAAGAGACCTGACGACATGTTACTCATGAGCTGGTTCTTAGTGGTATGACCTAGGAACTCAACAGCTTCGTTGATGTCTCCTATCTCATAGCCACGGATGTCAGCATCTCCCGTGAAGTAATCACCCCACTCATCACGCTCGTCGGCGTCAAAGACGTCCTTACGGAAGTCATCCCAGATGCCGTTAGCCATGCCCATAGTAGCTGTGTACTTAGTGGCGTTAGTGACGGCGTCCTTGTATGCCTGCTTGCCCTTCTTGGTGTTGATGCCGTACTTACCCACGTCCTTAGCGTTGTGATAGATGTCTGTACGTATGACGTTCATCTGGCGGTTCATGTACGAAAGCATACCGTAGAACAAACGTCCGTTGGCGTGGTTGTTGAAGGCCATTGGCATAGAGGAAGCATACCCCGGCTGAAGCAGGCCCAGTGTCTGAGCGTACCACTCCTGCGCGGCCTGTTGCTTAGCATTACCTGTGGCCAAGGCTTTAGCTGATCGCTTCACCTCCTCCTGAGTCATGCCACGTGCGCCCTTGAGTCTAGCGAACCTAGAGTAGTCGCCTGTCTCCAGAGCCTTCTTAGCTTCGCGGGTGGCCCGCTTAACGGCAGAGTTACCTAGGATCTCCTGACCCATAGTGTTCACTGTGTGTACACCTGTGGCCTTGTAGCCTATGCGTGAGATGTCATCGACCATCTTGCCGATTCCCTTACGGGCGTCTGCGTGGACCTCACCCATGAACTGGCGATCGAGTCCCATCTGTCGGTTGTCGATCCAGTTCATCTTGAACACAGGGTCCTTCTTACCAGCCTGCCTAGCCACGCTATTGATGGTGGCTCCTACCGCAGGCAACGCGGCCTGTGCTGTGGCTATGATGCCGTTGTTGTAGACCGGCAGGGTCACGCCCTCGATCATGTTGAGCATAGCGTTAGACCAGTTAGCCAGCAGTCCAGTAGAGGCCAGCTTACGTGCCATAGCACCAACGCTGTTGCCGCCTGTCTTAGAGTTAACAAGCGTAGACCTAAGGCCAGCCGCGAGGTTATGAGCCGCCATTTCGACCCTCTCGTTATCAGCCTTCATCTTGATGGGGCCAGATGGTCCGTAGTTCTGCATCCCTAAGCCTTGCTTCTTGGCCTCCTTCTCGACCACGTTAATCATGGCGTCCACTCTCGACTGCCCCTCGAATGCGGGCCTGAGGTCAGCAATGATCTTATTAGCGTCACCCTTGAAGAACGTCTGGGCTAGTATCCTAGCGTCGAAGACGTCCTGCGCGTACTCCTTCAGCACAACCGTAGGCTTCTCGTAGTCATTGACCTTAGGAGTCATACCCTTAACCATCTTGCCCTTCGACTTACGGGGGAAGAAGTCTTCGAGTACTTGATTGCCCTCCTTCCAGCCGGGGAAGTCGTTAGCGTTGATCTCGTTAGCCGTGTCTGCCATCATACGGATAGGCGAGTCTTCGGGCATACCCTTGAGGGCCTGCTCGTAGCTCTTAGGAATCGTAGGCCCTACCTTAGAGGAGTTACCCTGCATTCCCATGTTGACAAACGCCTCGTAAGCCTCAGGGCTTTCGTCGAACAGCTTGTCTGCTTCCTTCTCGAACCCACGGAAGACGTGGTCAACAGCGCCGTTGCTCTTCCGCATCTCTCCTTCAGTGATGGACAGTAAGCGACCAGCCCTCTTGCCTGCGTTGATCTCTACCCACTCACGTGTACCGAGCGCACCCTTACGTAGGGTGTCTGCGGCGATCTGACCGAGACTCTTCTCTGACGCCAACGCGCTGGCTAGATCCTCACGTAGCGAGGCCATAGGTTGCTTACGATCGTGAGCAGACGTAGAGCTATCAGTGATCTTGCTGGGCTCTTTCACCTTCTCAAGGCCCTCACGTGCGGTGACACCCTCGTCACCCCAGATGTGAGTACCACGACCTGAGACATCCCGTAGCTCGTCCTCGATCTTCTGGATCTCATCTGCTGTCTTCATTGCGTACCTGCCTGCAATGTGACCCAGACCACCACCAATCGCAAGACCTAGACCGAAGTCCCGCTCGCCTGTCTCGAGGTCCTCTGCCGCTAGCTGATAGCCAGCACCCATAGCCGCACCCTCAGCCGTAGCTGTGGCTATCTTACGCGCCTTGCTTACGGCCTGACCGCTCTTGGCGAAGATGCCGCCGGGGACAACGAAGCCAGCCGCAATGCCGCCCCATTCGGTGGCTGTAGCGAGGGCCTCGTTGTCGTCACGGAAGGCAGACTGCCGCTTCTGCGTCTCTTTTAGTGCCTCATCGTAGGTCATGTCTGTGCCTACTGAGCGGAAGAATGCGTCAGCTTCTGTGCCTAGCCCTACGGCCCCCTCAAAGAAGGACACTACGGACTGTCGGCCTGTGCTGTACTCTTGCTCTTCCTCATTACCTGTAAGGCCGTCGAAGAAGTCGTCGCCTTCAGTGAGGCCGTCGAAGAAGCCGCCTCCTTCCTTAGGATCAGTGAGGCCTGCAAAGAAGTCATCTGACATGGGTTATCCTCGTTATCGGTTTAGTTTCTCTTTAGCCCTCCGTCCGCGTTCGTCAAAGTAGTCGCCTACTGCACGAACCCCGGCTTCAGCCGCACTGGGGAGACCGTTGTAGACAGCGTCTGCTCCCTCCGCGAGGATAGAACCCTCGTATACAGATGAAGCCTTTGTCTTGTTACGCGGCCTAGATGGCCTATGCTTTCGATCGGGTACTGTGACTTCCTTTAGGGAGGATTGAGCTAACTTCTCCCAACCGTCGTTATCATCTATGTAAGCAATGACTGCCTCACGTGACATTGGCTTGCCTTGAGCAACAGCCA
>ERZ767114.1479-NODE-1479-length-11204-cov-6.563314_pt1 | contig 11204 bp, 7 predicted proteins | sample MGYA00374952_ERZ767114 | MGnify/ENA primary metagenome ERZ767114 (study PRJEB28939, sample SAMN06267156) | marine metagenome | isolation source: Columbia River Estuary | place: USA:Columbia River Estuary, USA | collected 2012-05-05 ...
TCACTCACTTTTCCGCTCAACAGCACCAGACAGTCGGGCTTGCTGTCGCCACTGGTTGGCATTGATACCGTCAGCGGTATTGAGATTTCTTCACCTTATTATTGGAACATTGCGCCCAATCGCGATGCCACACTGACGACCACTTTCATGAGCAAGCGCGGCGTCGCTTTTGATTCTGAATTTCGCTACCTAGAGCTTGACAGCCAAGGTCAGACACGTTTCAACCTGATGCCCAACGACACCCTGCGCCAACAATCGCGCTGGGGTCTTTCGACTCAGCATACCGGCGGCATTGAAACCGGTAGCAGCACCTTAGGCCGCTTAGGTTTGAATGTGAATTTGAACCGCGTCAGCGACGACAACTACTGGCGGGATTTCCCCCGAGCCGGCTTGTCGCTGTCACAACGTCTGCTGCCTGCCTCTGGTAGCCTGCATTGGGCGCAAGGTGATCTCTCCATGATGACCCAGGTTTTGAAATTTCAGACTTTGCAAGACATCAGTTCACCCATCACGCCGCCTTACGATCGCTCACCTCAAATAGTGGCACGTTACAACAGATGGGATCTCAACGGTTTTGATGTGGGCGTCACGGCCGACACCACCCGCTTTGAGGCGGACTACAGCCGAATACCCGGTGGCACGAGTTCTATTTTGCGCAATGGTCAGCGCAGCTTTGCAGCCGCCCAAATCAGCCGGCCGTGGCTCAAACCTTGGGGCTTTGTGATTCCAAAAATACAGCTTCACGCCACACGCTACCAGTTGGACTCAGCGCTTGCTAACGGTCAATTGGAAGCCAACCGCTTGCTGCCGACTTTCAGCTTGGACACGGGCCTTGTCTATGAGCGAGACGCTTCAATCTTGGGTCGAGGCTTAAGACAAACTCTGGAGCCTCGGGCCTTTTTTGTCAGAACACCTTACAAAGATCAAAGCCAACTGCCCAGTTACGACAGTGGCGCAACAGACTTCAACCTCACCACGGTCTACTCCGAAAATCCGTATGTGGGTCAAGACCGCCTTGCAGACAACAACTTGGTGACTTTGGGCGTGAACAGCCGATTTTTTGACAGCAACACGGGCGCAGAGCTGGCGCGCTTTGGTTTTGCTCAGCGGTATCGCTTCTCGGATCAACTGGTCAGGTTGCCAGGCGAGTTGCCTGTGTCCTCTGGCTACAGTGATATTTTGCTGGGTGCGGGTGTCCGTTGGGACAACCGCTGGACCTTCGACTCAAGCTTGCAATTTGATGCACAAACCCACCGCACAACACGCACCACGCTCAGCACTCGCTTTAATCCGACGCCCTACCGTGTTTTCAATACAGCCTACCGCCTGGCGCGCGATCAAAGCGAGCAAATTGACGTGGGCTGGCAATGGCCTTTGCGTGACTTTTCTTTTGCCAAGCATGACGAGGCTTCTGGCAACCAGCAGGTGCTGGCTCCTGGCCAAGGCTTGGGCGCCGATCGCTGGTACAGCGTTGGACGCATGAACTTCAGCTTGAAGGATCGCAAAATGGTTGACACCTTGCTAGGGCTTGAATACGACTCAGGTTGCTGGCTGGGTCGGGTTGTTTATGAGCGCCTTCAAAGCACGACAAGCACCTCACGCAGCCGGATCCTTTTTCAACTTGAATTTGTGGGATTGGCCCGTGTTGGCTCTAGTCCTTTGAAAACATTGCGCGACAATATCCCCCGTTACCAATACCTCCGCGAAGATTTAGCGCCCACCACCAGGTTCACGACATATGACTAAATTTCTTGCATTGAACATCGCCCTGCTTCGTTTGAATTTAAGCGTGCGCCCTGTCTGCGGTCTTGTATGTCAAATGGCCCTGAGCATAGGCATGATCGCAAGCTTTGCAGGGGCGCTCATAGGGCCGGGCATGGCGCAGGCCCAGAGCAATTTGAAATCACGGCCCGTTGACTACATTGTTGCCGTTGTGAATTCAGAGCCCATCACCAACAACGAAGTTAAAAATCTAAAGCTGCGTTTAGAAAAGCAATTGCAGCCAGGTACCGCCGCACCCAGTGCGCAAGTTTTGACGCAGCAAGCCCTTGATCAATTGATCAATGAGAAAGCCCAATTGCAACAAGCTCGCGACAATGGTATTCGCATTGATGACACAGAGGTCGATCAAACAGAACTCAACATCGCACGTCAAAATCAAGTCTCTAAAGAAGAACTGTACAAACGAATTGTTTTAGAGGGATTGAGCGTCTCTGCATTTCGCGAGCAACTTCGCACTCAATTGATGATCAGCCGTCTGCGTGAACGAGACGTTGACAACAGAGCCCGTATTTCCGACACCGATGTAGAACAGTTCATTCAAAGTCAGCAAGCTGGCAAGCCCGTGGCCAGCAGTCCAGTCGATATCAACCTGGCCATGATTTTGATTGCCGTGCCAGAAAATAGTTCTGAGCAAGAGGCCGCTGAACTCAAGCTCAAAGCGCAACAAATTGTGCAACGTGCCAAACGTGGCGAGAGCTTTGCGACATTGGCACAAGTCTTCTCCCAAGCCCTTGACAAAGGCGCCAATGGCGGCGAGATGGGTTTGCGCGCTGCCGACCGATACCCAACACTGTTTGTTGACAGTACTCAAAACCTGAACAGAGGCGAAGTCTCAGACCCTGTTCGCTCGGGTGCTGGTTTTCATATCTTGAAGGTGCTGGACAAAAAGCAAAGTGAGATGAGCAGCACTTTGATTTTACAAACGCGTGCTCGCCACATTTTGCTGCGTACTGGCAGCGAATTGTCCGAAGCCGCCGCGCGCAATCGCTTAGTCACTTACAAGCAACGGGTGCAAGCTGGAACAGATTTTGCCGATTTGGCTCGGCAGTTCTCGCAAGATGGCAGCGCAACAGCCGGCGGTGATTTAGGCTGGGCCAGTCCCGGTCAGTTTGTCCCTGAGTTTGAAGAGATCTTGGCGCGTTTGCAACCTGGTCAAATTTCCGACCCCTTGATTTCTCGGTTTGGCGCGCACCTCATTCAGGTCATGGAGCGTCGCGAGGTGCCATTGTCGGTTCGTGAGCAACGTGAAATGGTTCGCACACAATTGCGCGAAAAGAAAATCGAAGAACTTTATTCCGCTTGGGTAGATGAATTACGCGGTCGCGCTTATGTTGAATTGCGCGACCCTCCCCAATGAAGCACATTCCACGCAAACGTTTCGGCCAACACTTTTTATCTGACGGCGGCATCATTGATGACATCGTGAATGCAATACATCCCCAACCTGGGCAAGCCATGGTTGAAATTGGGCCTGGCTTGGCGGCACTCACGCAACCCTTGGTTGAGCGCTTAGGTCATCTGACTGTCATTGAATTAGACCGCGACTTGGCTTTGCGTCTTCGCCTGCACAAACAGCTCACCGTGGTGGAGTCGGATGTCTTGCGCGTTGACTTCACGGCACTGGCGGCCGGTCACAAACTGAGGGTCGTGGGCAACTTGCCATACAACATTTCTACGCCTATTTTGTTTCACTTGCTAGCGCATGTCAGCGCCATCGAAGATCAACACTTCATGCTGCAAAAGGAAGTGGTTGATCGCATGGTGGCCTCTCCTGCAACATCAGACTACGGCCGTTTGTCTGTCATGTTGCAGTGGCGTTATGAGATGGAAAATGTGCTTTTTGTGCCACCTGAAAGCTTTGACCCACCGCCGCGCGTTGACAGCGCAGTTGTGCGCATGGTGCCGCGCGGTGCGCCAGCCAACATCGACGTCAAGCTCTTGGAAAAGATGGTTCAAGTGGCCTTCAGCCAACGACGCAAACTGCTAAGGCACACCCTGGGTGCTTGGTTAACAGAGCGAAATTTTGCGGGCCCTTTTGATGTGCAACGCCGTGCAGAAGAAGTTCCAGTTGAGGAATACCTTCACTTGGCCATGGCCTTGAATAACTGATTACGCAGCTGCGAGCCAATAGCCTGCATTGAAGGGGCTGCTCATGCGAAGCGCCAGAGGTGAAACATCGACCAGCTTGTCGGTTGGCATTTTTTCGCCTTCTTCAACCAGCATTTCAACACCATCGGCATCCAACTCGGGAGCAGCATCCGCCAGTTTCTCGGAACCCGCAGTAGCAGCGCGGGCAACAGAGAAAGAATAGAAGCAGCGGAATGGCACTTTGCGGTCACCCCAATAATCGGCCGTATCGCGGAAAATATCGAGCAACTGTTCGCGGGCTTCTTTGTCAAACTTTAAATTGGCAGGAATGTGTTCCAAGACCACGATAAAGCCAGGCTGAGGGCCAGACTTGTGCAGCGGGTCGGTCATGCTGTCATACAAGGCATCAAAATTCTTGCCAAAGTGCGAAGGCAAGGTGAACTGTGCTGCGATCAAATCGAGCACATCTTGTTTGCTTTGTGCTTTCGACAAATTGGCATACAAAAAGTGTTGTCCCAAACCATCTGCCGCTTCTTGCAGGTCGCTGACGCGAAATGCACGAATCGACTGGACGATGTTTGCCCGCACACCCTTCAAAGGTGTTTCTTGGTCCTGTCGAATTGGCTTGTCCATCGCCGTTCTCACTCTCTAATTTTTAAACCAGCCTTTTGGGCTTTTGATTGACATATACCGAATACTCGCTTGCAAGCACTCATCTTTAGAATCACTTCAAACAGTGGCAACGACCGCTTTCACGGCACGTTCACAATTTCCTTAAAACTGGTGTAGTGATCTTGCGTGTAAAAACAATGTTTTGGCACGCGAGGTTCTTCCCCTCCACACACAATTCGACGGGCGCCACGGCTCTTTTCACCTGGAGTTTTGACGGTGTATTCGCGGTAAAAACCACGTTTTGCTTGAGGCAAGAGCCGCTCTCGATTGCCAAAAACAACACCATCTTTTTCGTACCGAAACGGCCCACCCTGACGGATGAGTAGATAGGTTTCTTGGCCCTCTTTGGGCAAGTCCTGTAAAGCAATGGGAGCAACGACAACTGATTCGGCCACCGATTTGGCCTGCACCAAATTTGTGCAAGTCGCAAACAAGAGGCCCAAACAGACGGCTAGCGCAGCAAAATCAAGCGTTTTAGAGCGCATTTCATTCCTGTGACACGGTGCCGCACACCCACTTTAAACCTTCAAAACTCACGGGTAAACCCGGAAATTCGAAGCCGCTAGTGTGCCGCAATGCTCTAAAAAATGCAAGTACTTTCCCCAATAAAAGGGAATTACCCGAAGAGCGCTATCGAACGGCGTTAGCGTCCGCTACCGTCAGGGCTGTCATATTCACGATTCGGCGCACAGTGGCGCTGGGCGTCAGGATGTGAACCGGTTTGGCTGCGCCCAAAAGAACGGGGCCGACGGCAATATTGCCGCCCGCCGCTGTTTTCAAAAGGTTGTAGGAAATGTTAGCCGCATCGATGTTGGGGCAGACCAAGAGGTTGGCATCGCCATGCAAAGTGCCATTGGGCATTTGCAGGGCGCGTGCTTCACCATCCAAGGCAATGTCACCATGCATTTCGCCATCCACCTCCAACCATGGCGCGTTTTTCTGCAACAAGGCCAAGGTGTCACGCATTTTCACAGCGCTGGGTTCATTGGAGGTGCCAAAATTCGAGTGCGACAACAGGGCCGCCTTAGGGTGAATGCCAAAGCGCTTCATTTCGTGGGCGGCCATGACCGTAATTTCAGCCAACTGTTCTGCCGTTGGGTCGTAATTAACATGCGTGTCGACCAAAAAAACTTGTCGATTGGGTAACAGCAAACCGTTCATGCAAGCAAAAGTATTGACGCCCGGGCGCTTGCCGATCACTTGTTCCACGTAGGGCAAGTGGGTTGCATTGGTTCCCCAAGTGCCACAAATGAGGCCATCGACATCGCCCTTGTGCAACAGCATCGCTCCAATCAAGGACAAACGGCGACGCATTTCTATCTTGGCCATTTGAACCGTGATGCCCTTTCGCTCTTGCATGCGATGGTAGGTTTGCCAAAAGTCACGGTAGCGGTGGTCGTCCTCTACATTGACAACCTCGTAATCGAGGCCTGCTTTCAATCGCAGACCAAATTTTTCAATTCTTTCAGCAATGACCACTGGGCGACCAATCAGGGTGGGGCGCGCCAAACCTTCGTCGCTCACAATTTGCGCGGCACGCAAAACGCGCTCTTCCTCGCCCTCGCTGTAGGCCACGCGCTTTTTCAAGCCGCGTTTGGCCGCCGTGTAAATGGGCTTCATGGTTGTGCCGGACGCATACACAAAATTTTGCAGTCGCTCGCGATAGGCTTCCATGTCCGCGATCGGTCTCAGCGCCACGCCGCTGTCAGCCGCCGCTTGCGCAACCGCGGGCGCAATTTTGATCATCAAACGCGGATCGAATGGCTTGGGAATTAAATACTCAGGGCCAAAAACCAAGGGCTCACCCGCGTACGCCGCGGCCACCACTTCACTTTGTTCTGCTTGCGCCAATTCAGCAATGGCATACACCGCTGCAATCTCCATCTCTTGGGTGATGGTGGTGGCGCCACTGTCCAAGGCGCCCCGAAAAATGTAGGGGAAGCACAAAACGTTGTTGACTTGGTTGGGGTAGTCGGTTCGGCCTGTGGCCATGATGGCGTCATCGCGAACCGCTTTGACCTCTTCAGGCAAGATTTCTGGATTGGGATTGGCCAAAGCGAAAATCAAAGGCTTGGCCGCCATTTTCTTCACCATGTCTTGTTTCAACACACCGCCAGCGGATAAACCCAAAAATACATCTGCACCCTCAATGGCCTCTGCCAAGGTACGTTGCAATGTTTTTTGCGAAAACTGAATTTTGTCTTCGTCCATCAATTCGGTGCGGCCTTCGTAGACCAAGCCAGCCAAATCGGTGACCCAAATATTTTCTCGCAGGATGCCCAGTTTGACCAACAAGCTTAGACAGGCCAAAGCCGCAGCGCCAGCGCCTGACGTGACTAATTTTACTTTGCTAACATCTTTGCCCACCACCTTCAAGCCGTTCAAAATGGCGGCGCCAACTGTAATGGCAGTGCCGTGCTGATCGTCGTGAAAGACTGGGATTTTCATGCGTTCGCGCAATTTACGCTCGACATAGAAACAATCTGGCGCCTTGATGTCTTCTAAGTTGATGCCACCAAATGTGGGCTCTAGTGCGGCAATGATCTCGACCAACTTCTCCGGGTCTTTTTCATTGATTTCGATGTCAAACACATCAATGCCAGAGAATTTTTTGAAAAGAACCGCCTTGCCCTCCATGACGGGTTTGCCGGCCAAGGGGCCAATGTCGCCCAAACCCAGTACGGCGGTTCCGTTGGTGATCACCCCGACCAAATTACCGCGGCTGGTGTATTTGAATGCTGCGTTGGGGTCTTTGACAATTTCTTCGCACGGCGCTGCCACACCTGGCGAGTAGGCCAAAGCCAAGTCGTGCTGATTGACCAATTGCTTGGTGGCCGCAATGGAGATTTTGCCGGGGGTGGGGAATTCGTGATATTCGAGGGCGGCGCGGCGCAACTGAGCGCGGCGCTCTTCGGCATTGTCTTGGGTCATGTTGGGTCTCCTTGGGAGCAGGAACCACCGGCTTCAATGTGTAAAGCGCCTGGCGGTCTGCTGGGTCTGATTCTAGACCTCCAAGTTGGCGGTCTGCTTGTGGGAAACCGCAGACAAAGTCTGCAGTGTTTTAACTTAGAAGCACAAATGAGACGCTTTGTGAATTGCGGTTTGTGATTCAAGCACGCATGAGTGCTTCAATTTCATCGGCTTTCACGGGCACATCGCGCGTGATCAGTTCACAGCCCTTCGCTGTGACGACCGCATCGTCTTCAATTCGAATGCCAATGTGATGGAATCGCTCCGGCACGCCTGGGGCCGGCCGAACATAAATGCCCGGCTCAATGGTCAAGACCATGCCAGGTCGCAAGATGCGGCTTGGGCGGTCCTTGATGAGTTCTCCGCTCAAGGGGTCTTTGCGCTCACTGAAGGTGCCAACTTCTGATGGCTCTACATAACTGCCGCAGTCATGCACATCCATGCCAAGCCAATGGCCGGTTCGGTGCATGTAAAACTGGAAATAGCTTCGATTGGCAATCACATCCTGCACATTGCCCACTTTGTTGGCATCTAAAAGGCCGACATCGAGCATGCCTTGCGCCAACACCTTGACCGTTGCTTCGTGCGGATCTACAAAACGTGCGCCTTCATGCGTGGCTGCAATGGCAGCCTCTTGCGAGGCCAATACCAAGTCATAAAGTTCGCGTTGTGCCGAGCTGAATTTGCCGTTGGCGGGAAATGTTCGTGTGATGTCACTGGCATAGCCATCGAGCTCGCAGCCTGCATCGATCAAAACCAAGTCGCCACTCAAAATAGGCGCGGTATCGGCTCGATAGTGCAGCACACATGCATTGGCACCGCCAGCCACAATGGAGCCGTAAGCTGGGTATTGGGAGCCATGTTGGCGAAATTCGTGAAGCAGTTCGGCATCCAAATGGTATTCACGGACGTCTTGGCCTGCTCTTAACATGTTTGCTGATCTTTTCATTGCGCGAATGTGCGCGCCCGCACTGATTTGAGAGGCGCGGCGCATGATGTCCAGTTCATGCGTGTCTTTGACCAAACGCATTTCATCCAAAATGCCGCACACATCGCGTTGTTGCTCTGGGCACAGTGCGCCGTAGCGCACACGAGAGCGAACTGCATTGAGGCCCGTTTCAATGCGCGCAGACAAGTCTTTGTGCGTTGCAAAGGGGTACCAAACGACCGACTTGTTTTCAAGCAGTGCGGGCAATTTAGCCTCAAGGGCTGACACCGACCAGGCGTTGTGCACGCCCAATTGAGAAGGCGCCGCTTCAGGGCCCAATCGAACACCATCCCAAATTTCGCGTTCTAAATCTTTGGGCTGACAAAACACAGTGGCTTGACCATCTGAGCTTAAGACCAACCAAGCATGGGGTTCGGTAAAGCCGGTTAAGTAATAAAAATAACTGTCATGTCTGAACAAGAAATCACTGTCGCGATTGCGTTGTCGCTCTGGCGCAGTGGGAATAATGGCAATGCTGTTAGGGGCCTGCGCTGCCATTTTGGCGGCCAATTGAGCACGGCGCTTGGCATACAAATTTGAATCTATGGTCATGTTGTTGGGTTTTTCTTAATACGTTCAAAGAGTTTAAGGCGTTGCTGGTGATTGGTTCAAGTCCCTCAACCGCTCAGGGGTACCCACGTCCGTCCAAGCGCCCGTGTAAAGGCTGGCGCTCACCATGCCGCGGTCCATGGCGGCGCGCAACAAAGGCGCCAAAGCGGAAGCTTTGCCTTGCGGGTTGCCTTCAGGCAAGCCCGTCAAAGCGGTGGCGAAGAACTCTTTTTTGTACAAGGCAAATGTGCTGAAAGTGAACAACGTGGCCGATTTGGGTAAGTTCAAAGCCAAACCATCAGAAGACAGCCCAAAATCGCCCTTTGGATTGTGGTCGGGATTGGGGACCATCCAAATGTGGGCCAATTTGTCACTGCGCACAAACTCTTTTGCAGTGGAGGTAGCGAAATCAAACTTGGGCGCGTAAATGTCGCTAGCCACCACCCAAAAAACGGGCGCCAAGAAGGGAAGCGCCCGCACGATGCCGCCGGCCGTTTCGAGGGCGTAGCCAAACTCTTTGCCCTCATGCGAGTAGCGCAAACGCACCCTGCCGCCATTTGGCAAATCGGGATTCAAGCCAAAGTGCGCCTCAATTTGGGGTCCTAGCCATGCGGTGTTGATCAATTGGTCAGGGTGGCCAGCCTTGGCCAAAGCTTCCATGTGCCACTGCATCAATGGTTTTCCGTGCACCTCAAGCATCGGTTTGGGCGCGGTATCGGTTAAGGGGCGCATGCGCTCACCACGACCGGCAGCCAAAACCATGGCGCTGGCCAAGCCCTCAGGCGAGGCGCCCACCCAACGCTGGGGTGCATCGGTTTCTAAATTTGATTCCATGGTGTTCAAACGCATGCCGCTATGTTGCCATGCTGTGCGGCTTGCGCAAGCTCATGGGCAGTAAAATATCGGGCTTAGTTGGTAATTTCATTGCCAATTTCACCCGACCTTTTATTTGGAGCCCCCATGGCAATCACCCAACCCGCAGCTCAACAAATGGCCAATGCAATTCGTGCCTTGGCCATGGACGCTGTTCAACAAGCCAATTCGGGTCACCCAGGCGCGCCGATGGGCATGGCCGACATGGCCGTGGCTTTGTGGGGCGAACACTTGCAACACAACCCTAAAAACCCGCATTGGGCCAACCGCGATCGCTTTGTATTGTCCAACGGCCACGGCTCCATGCTCATTTACGCATTGCTGCACCTCACAGGCTATCCCTTGCCCATGACTGAGTTGAAAAACTTCCGCCAGCTGCACAGCAAAACTGCAGGTCACCCCGAAGTGGGCATCACGCCCGGCATTGAAACCACCACCGGTCCTTTGGGACAAGGCATCACCAACGGGGTGGGCATGGCCTTGGCTGAAAAATTATTGGCCGCAGAATTTAACCAAGCGGGACACAGCATCGTTGATCACCATACCTACGTGTTCATGGGCGATGGTTGCTTGATGGAAGGCATCAGTCATGAGGCTTGTGCATTGGCTGGCGCTTGGAAGCTCAACAAGTTGATTGCTTTGTACGACGACAACGGCATTTCCATTGATGGCCAAGTGGCCCCTTGGTTCATTGACAACACGCCGCAACGTTTTGCCGCTTACGGATGGAACGTGATTGACGCGGTGAATGGTCACGATGCCGCGGCTGTTGCCAAAGCCATTGCCGATGCAAAGAACAGTCCTGACAAGCCCACACTCATCGTTTGCAAAACTGCCATCGGCAAAGGCAGCCCCAACCGCGCCAACACCGCCAAAGCACATGGCGAACCTTTGGGCGCAGATGAAATCAAACTTACACGCGAAGCATTGGGTTGGGCGCATGCACCTTTCGTCATTCCTAAAGATGTTTACGCCAACTGGGATGCCAAGCAAAGTGGCGCAGCACGCGAAGCCGAATGGAACAAAAGTTTTGCCGCCTATAAAGCAGCTCACCCCACATTGGCAAAAGAGTTTGTGCGTCGCATGAAAGGCGAGTTGCCCAAGAACTTTGCGCAAACAGCTGTAGACGCCGTCATTGCAGCGCACACCAAAGCGGAAACCGTAGCCAGCCGCAAAGCCAGCCAATTGGCATTAGAAGCATTCACCGCCGCCTTGCCTGAAATGTTGGGCGGCTCTGCCGACCTCACCGGCTCTAACCTCACCAACACATCTTCCACGCCCG
>ERZ767114.1480-NODE-1480-length-11204-cov-2.501932_pt1 | contig 11204 bp, 13 predicted proteins | sample MGYA00374952_ERZ767114 | MGnify/ENA primary metagenome ERZ767114 (study PRJEB28939, sample SAMN06267156) | marine metagenome | isolation source: Columbia River Estuary | place: USA:Columbia River Estuary, USA | collected 2012-05-05 ...
GGCGCTGTTGTCGTCGATAACTCAGGTGCATTCCGCATGGATAAGAAGGTTCCATTGGTTGTTCCTGAAGTAAATCCAAAGGACATTAAGAAGCGTCCAAAGGGAATTATTTCGAATCCAAACTGCACAACTCTTTCAATGATTGTTGCAATGGGCGCACTCGATAAGAAGTTCGGTCTTAAGGAACTTGTTGTCTCTTCATACCAAGCAGCATCAGGTGCAGGACAACCTGGTATCGATGCACTTCATGATCAAATTTCAAAGGTTGCAGGAAAGAACCTCGGTTCAGTTGCTAAGGATCTTCGTGGCGTCATCACAGATCTCGGCCCATTCCCAGCACCGCTTGCAATGAACGTTGTCCCATGGGCAGGTTCGCTCAAAGAAGCTGGTTACTCATCTGAAGAGCTAAAGGTTCGTGACGAGTCACGCAAGATCCTTGGCATCTCAGACCTAAAGGTTGCAGCTAGCTGTGTTCGCGTTCCTGTTCAGGTTGCGCACTCACTAACCGTTCACGCAACCTTCGCTAACCCGCTAACTGCAGATGAAGTTCGTGACGTTCTATCGGCACAGCCAACCATCAAGGTTGTCGACGAGCCTGAGAAGAACCTTTACCCAACCCCAGCAATGGTCGTTGGTCAAGACCCAACCTTCGTCGGTCGCATCCGTGTGGATTCCACCATCGACAACGGTCTGTCGTTGTTCCTGTCGGGCGACAACCTGCGCAAGGGTGCGGCGCTCAACGCCGTGCAGATCGCGGAAATCCTGTGAGATCCGTGAATCTCAAAACCTACCTCGCCACCCGCGCCGCGGAAGTGGACGCGGCGATGGACGCCTTTTTGCCGGAGGCGAAAGAGCGCCCGGCCACGATCCACGCGGCGATGCGATACAGCGTCTTCGCCGGCGGCAAGCGCTTGCGGCCCGTGCTCTGCCTGGCAGCTGCGGAAGCCTGCGGCGGGGAAATCTCCAACGCGCTCGCCCCGGCCTGCGCGGTGGAACTGATGCACACCTATTCGCTGGTCCACGACGATTTGCCGGCGATGGACGACGACGACCTGCGCCGCGGCCGCCCCACCTGCCACAAGGTTTATGGCGAAGGCATGGCCGTGCTCTGCGGCGACGCGTTGCTAACGGAATCATTCATCGTCCTCGCGCAAACCGCCGCGACGAAGCGCTACGGCACCCGCGACTACATCGCCGAGCTGGCGGAAACCGGCGGCAGCAGGAAACTCATCGGCGGGCAGGTGATGGACTTGGAAGGCGAAGGCAAGAAACTCACCAAGCGCGACCTCGTCCGCATCCACGAAGCGAAGACCGCCGCGCTCCTAACAACCTCCCTGCGGCTCGGCGCGATGACCGCCAACGCGACTCCGGCCAAACTCGAAGCGCTCACCCTTTTCGGCCACGCGCTCGGCCTCGCCTTCCAAGTCATCGACGACATCCTCGACGTGACCCAAAGCACCGAAATGTTAGGCAAAACCGCGGGCAAGGACCAGGCCGTGGAGAAGTCCACCTACCCCGCCATCCTCGGGCTCGACGCGTCCCGCAAGGAAGCCGCGCGGCTCACCAAAGCCGCGATGGACGCGCTCAAGCCCTTCGGCACCAAAGCGGCGCGCTTGGAGGAAATCGCCAGCCACCTGCTGAAGCGGGAATATTGAAACGTCGCGGCGATCACCGGCGTGAGAACGGAGCACTCTTCAAGGTCTGGTGGAGGAAGGCTGCTGCAAGATCAACTGGCGGAACGTTGATGCGGGTGTGAAGAAGTTTGAACCGCCGAGGCGCAAAGGTCGCGAAGGGACGCGGAGCCGGGACGATGGGACTTTGGGTTTTGAGTGGGAAGAGGAAGATTTCTAACCGCGAATGGGCGCGAAATGAAGATGGAGATGAAGAATCTGAACAGGAGGAAGAAACGGAGGGAGGGCGTGGCGGCAGCACCGCAGCTTGCCCAGTGTGGTTTGTTTTGCCGCCACTGCGCACTTTCTAATTTGTCGCTGGGCAGCAACCGCTTTTGGATCACTTCTGGCCGTAATTCCCCTCCATCAGACCCCTGAGCGATAAATCCTCATCGAGGTCGGGCCAGTGGAGTCCGAATGGCGACAACTCAATACGGCTGAGTTGTGCGAGACTTCCTTTCGCAAGACGCGGGTTTCCTTCCACAGGGAAACGGATTTCGACCCCGCTGCGCATTTCGATCAGGATATGCCCGTCGACGTAGCGGGCAGCTTTTGCGGTATCAAGCAAGGTGTTCATGCCATTTTTGAATGATGAGGTTTCTGTTCTCTTCTGCCAGTTCCTGTGCTCGCGCGAGTTCCCTGATTTTCATTCCAGCCGATTCCCGCAGTTGGACGGAATCTTCCACGTCGAAAATGGCTTCACCGTCGCCGTTACGGACGTGAACGTGAATTGGCCTGTGATCGTTGCTGTAAAAAGTGAACTTGAATCCGTCCTTTTCAAAGACCAGCGGCATGAGCGAAACATAAAGGGCTCCCTTGGTTTTGCAAGATCTCCGTGTTACCCACATCCATTCACTCGGTCTCCGGCGGCATGACCGCCCCCCACGGAGTGTCTCCCATTTTCGCCACCACCACCGCCTTCGGCCAGGCCGATGCCGGGAAATCCAGGTTCTGCCAGCCGTCCGCGGATTCGCCGCTGCACAGCCAGTTGGCATCGGAGACGATGTGAAGTTTTTTCCCGTCCTTAAGAGTGGCGCGGAAACGCAGTGCCATCCCGGCGGCTCCCTTTTCGTTGCGGCTCTCGACGGCGATGACATTGCGGCCGCCCGGCTTGAGATGGGCCAGCACGTCGTAGCTGCGGGGAGTCTGCCAATCGCCCCCCGTGCCGAGATCCACGCCGTTGATGAACAGGCGGTGCTCGTCGTCGCAAATCACCGTGACGGCCGCGCTGGCGACTTCCGCCGGCAGCTGGAATTCGCGCCGGAAAAACACCTTTTCATTCTCGGCGGGCTGGATGCCTTTCCAGATCCAGACCGCAGTCGGCGTGCCTCCCGTCGCGGCCTTGGCCCCCTGCTGGATCCGCAGATCTTTGAACTCCGTCTTCATCGCCGGCCCGGCGTGGACTTGCAGCGCGATCACGCCTTTGGCGGCGCGTTTTTCCGGCTGCACGTCTTGGATTTCCGCCGCCAGCTTGCCGTTGACGAAATGGCGGAGCATCTGCCCCTGCGCCACGATCCGGTAGGAATTCCAAACCGCCAGATCCACCGCTGGCACCTCGAGCGGGCCGGCCACTTCCGGAGTGTCGCCGAGCTTGACCCGCTGGCCGCGTTCGCAGGCGATTCCCCTGCCCTGCTCCTCGTAAAGCATCCCGAGGTAGGACGCCTGCGGATGCAGATCCATCTGATAGCCGCCGACCACCCACTTGGCGGCATCGACCACGCGGCTGCGGTATTGCACGCCGGAATTGTTGCCGCCGGTGACGCGGGCTTGGAATTCGAGCTCGAAATCCGCCGGCTCGCCGCCCTGCCAGATCAGGAAGGAATTCGCGTCGATTTTCCGGCCGGCGTCGTCGGTTTCGCCGATCAGCACGCCGTCCTCCACCCGCCACAGCCGGGAATCACCGGACCAACCGGCGAGATCCGTGCCGTTGAATAGCGCTTGCCAGCCAGCCCGGCACGGCAAGATCGCCATCAGCAGGCAAAGTGGGATTAAAATTCGATTCATCAGGCCCTTGGATACGGGTGAAAAATTCCCGGGTTTTCACAAATCATCCCGACGCGGCGACTTCCCATTTCGATCAATTTCAAGCCTCCGTCAGAAGTTTGCGGAAATAGGCGATGGTGGCGTCGAGCCCTTGATCCAGCGAGATCGTCGGCTGCCAGCCGAGCTCCGCGGTGGCCAGCGCGATGTCCGGCTGGCGCTGCTTCGGATCGTCTCCCGGAAGCGGGAGATAGGTGATTTTCGACGGCCCACCGACTTTTTTCAAAACCAGCTCCGCGAGCTGGAGCATGGTGAATTCACCCGGATTGCCGATATTGACCGGGCCGGTGAGCGTCGGGTGGTTCATCAGCCGGATGAAGCCCTCGATGAGGTCGTCCACATAACAGAACGAACGGGTCTGACTGCCGTCGCCATAGATCGTGAGGTCCTGGCCTTGGAGCGCCTGCACGATGAAATTCGAAACCACGCGGCCGTCGTTCGGCAGCATCCGCGGGCCGTAAGTGTTGAAAATCCGAACCACCCGGATATCGACTTGGTTCTGGCGGTGATAGTCGAAAAACAAGGTCTCGGCGCAGCGCTTGCCCTCGTCATAACAGGCGCGGATGCCGATGGGATTGACGTTTCCGTGATACGATTCCGGCTGCGGATGGACGTCGGGATCGCCGTAAACCTCCGACGTGGAGGCCTGGAAAACCCGCGCGCCGGTGCGTTTCGCCAGACCGAGGCAATGGATCGCGCCCATCACCGAGGTTTTGGTGGTCTTGATCGGGTTGTGCTGGTAGTGCGGCGGCGAGGCGGGGCAGGCGAGGTTGTAAATTTGATCCACCTCGTATTTGAACGGCTCGGTCACGTCGTGGCGGACGAGTTCGAAGTAGGGATTGCCCATCAGGTGGGCGATGTTGCGCTTCCGGCCGGTGAAAAAATTGTCCAGACAGATGATTTCATTTCCCTCGCCGAGAAGCCGCTCGCAAAGATGTGAGCCTAGGAAGCCCGCTCCGCCGGTGATTAAAATACGCATGCCGCAGAAGTCAGCAGCATCCACCGGGTAAATCAAGAAGGGATCCGCTGGCCAACGCAGCTTTGTTCAAATTGGTTTGAACTCTCAGCCGGTGATCGCTAAGTTCCGGCCCATGGGCGATGTGCTGGATGGAGACCAATTCGAAATGGACCCCTTGGAGCTCCAAGTGGTGGCCATGTTCGTGGATGGCGTCCGCGTTTTGGGCCTGCCCCGTTCGATCGGAGAAATCTACGGACTGCTTTTCATTTCACAATCCGCCTTGTCCTTGGACGATCTGGTATGCCGCCTCCGCATCAGCAAAGGCTCCGCCAGCCAGGGACTGCGGATGCTCAAAAGCCTCGGCGCGGTGCGCGAAACCGACGGTGGCGACGATCGCCGCACTTATTACGAGCCGGCGATCGAGCTCAAGCGCCTCGCCGGCGGCTTCATCCGCGAGCAAATCCGCCCGCATCTGGAAAACGGAAAAACCAAGATCGGCCGGCTGGCGGAGAGCGCCCGCGACATCGAAGACCCCGAGCGCCGGAAATTCCTTGGCGAGCGCGTCGAACGTTTGGAAACATGGATGCGCAGCGGTGGCAGAGTCCTTCCCGTGCTTCAAAAACTTCTCGGCCAATGAAATCCACTGATCCCCAACAACCGGAATGGTTTTGCCTCCGGTGCCAGACCAAACGCGAGCACATCGCCGCCGGCCATTTGCGCGAACTCGAGGGCGTCGAGGTTTTCTGCCCGCGCCTGCGCTACCGCAAAGCCACCCGCCGCGGGAAAATCTGGTGGGTCGAGCCGATGTTTCCCGGCTACCTGCTGGCGAAATTCAACATGGGCGAGATGGAACGCGCCGTCACTTTCTGCCAGGGCATCCGCGGACTCGTCCGCTTCGGCTCGGAAATCCCGCCCGTCCCCGAAGCCTTCGTCGAGGCGATCAAACACGAAATCCTCAACCGCAAAGGCGCCGAGCATGACGAACTCGTCACCCTCAGCCCGGTCATCCAGATCGGTGATGAAGTGGAAGTCGCCTTCGGCCCGCTCCAGGGAATGCAGGGCACCGTCGTCTCGGTGCCATCCGCCACCGAGCGGGTGAAAATTCTCATCGAATTTCTCGGAAACCCGCAGGCGGTCGACATGGACATCTTCTCAATCCTTCTTCCCAGGCGTCCAGCTCCTTGAAAATCAAACGTTTCCTACGCGATCCCGTTACTCACCTCGTAGGTTTCCCGTTCAATACTCGCCGCAGTCGCCGGCGAAAAATCCCCCCGCCGATGACCACACCACCCGCCACCCGCATTGCCCAGGTTTCTTTCCATCCCGGAGAGATCGACCAAGGGCGGTAGCGTGAAGGCGGCCGCGCCCCATTTCCCGCCACTTGAAATCTGATCAACCCACCGATTTCCTGATCATCGGCGCCGGCTTCTCCGGACTCGTGATCGCCGAGCGCCTGTCCGCCGCCGGCTGGAAGTGCGTGGTCGTGGACCGCCGCAACCACCTCGGCGGCAACGCCCGCGACGCCACCGACGCCGCCGGCGTCCTCACCCATCAGTACGGCCCGCACTACTTCCGCTCGAACTCGCCGCGGATCGTCGATTATCTATCCGCTTTCACCGAGTGGCACGAGGTGGATTACACGATCAAGAGCCACGCCCGCGGCCGCTACTGGAGCTTTCCCATCAATCTCAACACCTTCGAGGAATACCTCGGCCGGCCCGCGACCACGGAGGAGTTCACCGCCTGGCTGGAGCAAAAGCGGATCCCCGTCGCGGACCCGCAAAACTCCGAGGACGTCATCATCTCCCAGGTCGGCCGCGAACTTTACGAGCTGTTTTTCGAAGGCTACACGCTCAAGCAATGGAAGCGCCACCCACGCGAACTCGACGCCTCGGTCTGCGGCCGCATCCCCGTCCGCACCAACCGCGACGACCGCTATCTATCCGAATCCTTCCAGGCCCTGCCGAAACACGGCTACACCGCTCTGTTCGAAACGATGCTCAACGCCTCGCCCGGCGTGGAACTCCACCTCGGCGTGGATTTCGACGAAGCCCGCGCCCGCTGGAGCCACAAGCACCTCGTCTTCACCGGCGCCATCGACGAGTTCTACGGCCGCCGCTTCGGCGCGCTGCCCTACCGCTCGCTGCGCTTCGAGCACGAATCGTTCTCCGCGGAACAACTGCTAGCCCGCAAGCCCGTTTCCGGAAAACCCGGCTTCTGGCAGCCCGCGATGCAGGTGAACTATCCGGAGCCCGAAGTGCCGTTCACCCGCATCGTCGAGATCAAGCACGCCACCGGCCAACAGATCGACGCCACCACCATCGTCCGCGAGTTCCCCAAGGACTGGACGCCGGACGACGAGCCGTTCTATCCGGTCCCAGCGCCCGAAGCCCGCGCCGCCTTCCTCCGCTACTCCGAGCTCGCCGCCGCCGAGCCTAACACCAGTTTCATCGGCCGCCTCGCCACCTACCGTTACTATAACATGGACCAGGTCACCGGCATGGCCATCGCCGAGGCGGAGAAACTCATCGCGAGATACGGCCGTCCTTGAATCTTACGCCTTGCAGCCTTTTGACCAGACACTAGTTTTCCCTCATGGAACATCGGATCGAACTCAACCCCGGAGTCTGCAACGGCCGCCCGGTCATCCGTGGCACCCGGATCACCGTGGACACCGTTTTGGGATACCTCGGTGCGGGAGACTCGGTTGAGGATGTGCTGGAGGCCCACCCCCGCCTCCTGAGGGAAGACGTGTTGGCCTGCATTGATTATGCCCGTCGCCTGAGCTCCGCTCGCTCGACCATCCAACTCGCCTCGTGAACCACCTGCTGATCGACGAAAACCCGCCGGCATCCCTGGCAGGCGTCCTCCCGCCGGATTGCTCACATGCCACCGAACTTGGCCCGCAACCGACCGATCTTCAGCTCTGGTCACACGCTCGCGAGCGCAACTGGACCATTCTCACGCGGGACACCGACTTTTTCAATCGCATCATGCTCGAAGGGCCACCGCCCAAGGTAATTTGGGTAAGATTGGGTAATATTCGCAGGAAAGATTTGGAAAGCATGCTGCTTCGACTCTGGCCCAGGATCATCGAGTTGCTGGAGGATGCCGATCTCATCGAAGTCCATCCGGATTCACTTGAGACATTCCAACGATGCACAGCTTGATGATAGCGATTGGCAAGGCAAACCGCCTCACTCAATTGCATCGATCGACAACACTCCGCCCTGTCTTCATTTCAGTAATCCACAACTTCCTATGACCAAACTCTTCATCGCGGGACACCGCGGCATGGTCGGTTCGGCACTCGTGCGCCAAGCCGAAAAACTCGGCGGCTACCAGCTGCTCACCGCCACCCGCGACCAGCTCGATCTCTGCGACCAGCGCGCGGTCTTCGATTTCCTCGCCGCGCAAAAACCCGACGTCGTCATCATCGCCGCCGCCAAGGTCGGCGGCATCCACGCGAACTCCACCTACCCCGCGGACTTCATTTACGAAAACCTCAGCATTGCCTCGAACCTCGTCGAAGGCTGCCGCCTCGCCGGTGTGCCGCGCGCGCTGTTCCTCGGCTCGTCCTGCATCTATCCGAAAATGGCGCCCCAGCCGATGCCCGAAGACTGCCTGCTCACCGGGCCGCTGGAAGCCACCAACGAAGCCTACGCCATCGCCAAGATCGCCGGACTCAAGCTCTGCCAACACTACCGCGCCCAGCACGGCCTGATGTACCACAGCGCCATGCCCACCAACCTCTACGGCCCCGGCGACAACTATCACCCGGAGAACTCCCACGTCATCCCCGCCCTCATCCGCCGCTTCCACGAAGCCACGGAACGCGGCGACGCCAGCGTCACCATCTGGGGCACCGGCACCCCGCGCCGCGAGTTCCTCCACGTCCACGACCTCGCCGCCGCCTGCTTCCACCTGCTTTCGTTAGACTCGCCGCCCGACTGGGTGAACGTCGGCGTAGGCGAGGACGTCACGATTCTCGAACTCGCCACGCTCGTCGCGAAAACCACCGGCTTCACCGGCGAGATCCTCACCGACCCCACCAAGCCCGACGGCACCCCGCGCAAGCTGCTGGACATCTCGAAGATCCAAGCCACCGGCTGGCAACCCGCCGTCCCCTTCGCCGAAGGCCTCGCCGCCGCCTATCAGGATTTTCTCACCACCCTCGCCTCCGGCGCGGCGAGACTCTGAGAGAAGGTCTGGAGGTCTGAAGGTCAAAGATGCTAGCAACTCACCCTCTTCTCTTCCGACTTTAAGACCTTCGACCCTCTTCTAACTCTCCCACACCTCCGATGAAAAAAGCACTCATCACCGGCATCACCGGACAAGACGGTTCCTACCTCGCGGAGCTCCTCCTCGAAAAAGGCTACGAAGTCCACGGCATCAAGCGCCGCGCCTCGCTGTTCAACACCCAGCGGATCGACCACATTTACGAAGACCCGCACGTCGAGAACTCGCGCTTCCGCCTGCACTATGGAGACCTCACCGACGCCTCCAACCTCACCCGCATCATCAGCGAGGTCCAGCCGGACGAGGTTTACAACCTCGGCGCGCAATCCCACGTCGCCGTCTCCTTCGAGGCTCCCGAATACACCGCCGACGTCGACGCCATCGGCACGTTGCGCCTGCTGGAAGCGATCCGTTTCCTCGGACTCGAAAAGAAAACCCGCTTCTATCAGGCATCCACTTCCGAGCTTTACGGCCTCGTCCAGGAAATCCCGCAGAAGGAAACCACGCCTTTCCACCCGCGTTCGCCCTACGCCGTCGCCAAGATGTATGCCTACTGGATCACGGTGAACTACCGCGAAGCCTACGGCATGTATGCGTGCAACGGCATCCTCTTCAATCACGAGTCGCCGCGCCGCGGCGAGACCTTCGTCACCCGAAAGATCACCCGCGCCATCGCCAACATCGCCCAGGGCCTCGAAGCCTGCCTGTTCCTCGGCAACATGGACTCCCTCCGCGACTGGGGCCACGCCAAGGACTACGTCCGCATGCAGTGGATGATGCTCCAACAGGAAACCGCGGATGATTTCGTCATCGCCACCGGCAAACAAATCTCCGTCCGCGAGTTCGTCCGCATGTCCGCCCGCGAGGCAGGCATCGAACTCACCTTCTCCGGCGAGGGCGACCAGGAAATCGCCACTGTCAGCGCCGTCAATCCCGACCTCGCCCCGGCGGTGGCCGTGGGTGCCGTCGTCGTGAAAGTCGATCCCCGCTACTACCGCCCCGCCGAAGTCGAAACCCTGCTAGGCGATCCGACCAAGGCGAAGGAAAAACTCGGCTGGGTTCCGGAAATCACCGTCGAGCAAATGTGCGCGGAGATGGTCGCCCACGATCTCGACATCGCCCGCCGCCACTCGCTGCTCAAATCCCACGGCCACCACGTTTCCGTTTCCAAGGAGTAATACCGGCTCATTCCGCTGGACGGAAAGCCTGTCCAGCGATTGATTCAGCCATGACCTCGATTTCCTACACGGAAGCCCGCGACCGCCTGGCAAGCGTTTGGGACCAAACCGTCTCGACCCGCGAGCCGGTGGTCATCGACCGGCGCGGCCACGAGTCGGTGGTGCTGGTGCCCGCCAGCGAATGGGAAGGACTGTTGGAAACCGCCCGACTTCTCCGCTCGCCCGCCAATGCGCGCAGGCTGATGTCCGCCTTGAACCGCCTCGAACAAGGCGAAGGCCTGGAACTCTCGCCCGACGCGCTGGCCGAAAAAACGGGCGACGCATCACCCAGGAGCACCGCTTGGTCTATCGGGTGAAAGACGACCGCATCCTTTTCGCCCAGGCACGCTACCATTATTAACCCGCTTTCCCAACCATCATGAAAAAAGTCTTCGTATCCGGATGCTATGACATCCTCCACGCCGGTCACCTCCAGTTCTTCGAAGAAGCCCGCGCGCTGGGCGACTATCTGATCGTGTCGTTCGCTTCCGCCGAGGTGCTCTGGCACCACAAGCGCCGCAAGCCATCCATCCCGGACGACCACAAAAAAGTCCTGCTTCAGGGCTTGCGGATGATCGACGAGGTCATCGTCACCCAGGGCCACAAGGAGGGCATCGACTTCGAGGAAGACTTCCTCCGCATCCGCCCGGACTTCCTCATCGTCACCGAGGACGACAAATACGGCGATATCAAGCGCGCGCTCTGCGACCAGGTCGGGGCCAAATACACCGTCCTGCCCAAGACCCCGCCCCGCTTCGAACCCGTCTCCACCAGTTCCATCGTCCGCTGGGTGCAGGCGCCGACCGAGGCCCCGCTGCGCATCGATTTCGCCGGCGGCTGGCTCGACGTGCCGCGCTTTTCCCGCCCGGGCGAATACATCGTCAACTGCGCCATCTCCCCGCTGGTCTCCCTTCGCGAGTGGCCCTACGAAAAACAAGCCGGCCTCGGCGGCAGCGGCGCTTGGGCCCTGCTCAACGGCCGCGACGGATTCGAGTCCGAGATCGGGAAGCGGATTTTTTTCCGTTAAAACGTTAAAATGGATTGGTGCTGGTTGATCGGGCGATGTTCCGACATCGCCTG
>ERZ767114.1483-NODE-1483-length-11199-cov-2.829437_pt1 | contig 11199 bp, 10 predicted proteins | sample MGYA00374952_ERZ767114 | MGnify/ENA primary metagenome ERZ767114 (study PRJEB28939, sample SAMN06267156) | marine metagenome | isolation source: Columbia River Estuary | place: USA:Columbia River Estuary, USA | collected 2012-05-05 ...
CAATGCTGGGTATTTAACTCCAAGTCATATCGTTCCCCTTGCTGCGCCTGGAATGATTTCTAAAGGGTTGAAGTGGATGTTCAATTCTTCCAGTCCTTTTTATATCAAACCCCGATTGGATGCCGATTTAATTTCCTGGGGTTGGAAATTCATGCGTTCCTGCTCTAAGGCCCACGTTCAACGTTCGTTATCTGTAATAAAAGACATCAATGTATTGAGTAAAGATTTGTATCACGAAATGCACCAATCCATGGATTTTGATTTCCATTTAGAAGATCGAGGTGTATTGATGGCTTTTAAAACTGTAAAGGCAGAAAAGGAAGAATTTTCTGTAATGCAAGCTGCCCAAGATTTGGGATTGGATGTCTCTTTGATTGGGCAGGATGAGGTCAATCAACTGCAGCCTGGGGTTGCAATGAATATCGCTGGGGCGTATCATTACCGCTGTGATGCTCATACAACTCCAGGGGTTTTTATGCATCAGTTACGCGACAATATTCTAACCAAAGGAGTTTCTGTTCAGACGAAAACTACTGTAAACGGATTTGAAGTTGTCAATAATCGAATTAAAAAAGTACAAACCGATCAGGGAGATTTTGAGGCAGATGAAGTTGTTTTTGCTGCTGGCGCTTGGACAGAAAAACTCCTAAAGCCTTTAAAAATTTCCCTTTCTATTCAGGCAGGAAAAGGATACCGCATCAATGTGGAGGCACCAACTGGAATTACAATGCCTGCTATACTAATGGAATCAAAAGTAGCGGTAACCCCCATGCAGGGATTCACTCGTTTTTCGGGAACGATGGAGATTGCAGGAATTAACACTAGGATTCGGATGAATCGAGTTCAGGCCATTGCCCAAGCATCGAGTCAGTATTATCAAGGAATAGCGATTGCGAAAGAAGATCAAGAGCAGGCGCATTGTGGTTTACGACCGCTGTCTCCAGATGGATTACCGTTTATTGGAAGACATTCTTCTTGTTCTAATTTGGTTCTGGCAACAGGCCATGCCATGATGGGTTGGAGTTTAGGCCCGGGAACTGGAAAATTAGTTTCTGAAATTATTTCGGGTAAAAAAACATCCATGGACCTAATCGCCTTTGCGCCTGAACGAAAGTACGGACTATAGCTTATAGGCAATCCCGCCACTAACTGCTGGCGCCTTGTAGATGTTTTTTCCACTCAATGGAACACTATACCCAAAGGAAGCACTCCACTTTTTCGTTATAAAATAATTGATCTCTCCACCCAAATTGGTGACTTCAACATTATTTGCAAAAATACTACCGGGGACTATCCTAAAATCCGAACAGCGTCTTTGGCGCAATAGGTTGCAATGAGCGATGCACCGGCACGCTTAAAAGCAATCAGTTGCTCGTACATAATGGCGTCGTATTCGATCCAACCTTTGGCTGCAGCTGCCTTGAGCATAGCATATTCACCACTAACCTGATAAGCAGCTAGGGGAACATCTATATGGTTGCTTAAATCGCGGATGATATCTAAATAGGCTATTCCCGGCTTAACCATTATAATATCAGCACCTTCTTCGATGTCCAATTCGGCTTCTACAAGCGCTTCCTTTCGGTTATGGAAATCCATCTGATAGGTTTTCTTGTCCCCAAATCCAGGAGCAGAGTCGAGTGCAGATCGGAAAGGACCATAGAAACCGGAAGCGTATTTGGCGCTATAACTTAAGATTCCAGTATTGTGAAAACCTTCTTGTTCGAGGAGGCTTCGAATAGCCAAAATACGACCATCCATCATGTCACTTGGAGCGACAAAATCTGCTCCTGCCTTTGCATGCGACAAGGCCATTTGTGCTAAAACTTCTACCGTAGTATCGTTTACAACAACTCCTTTGTCTACAATTCCATCGTGCCCAAAAGAAGAATAAGGATCCAAGGCTACATCTGTCATAACGGTCATTTCGGGAATCGTTTCTTTAACAAGAGCGATGGCTCTCTGCATCAAGCCTTCCGGGTTAATTGCTTCTTTTCCTTTGTTGTCCTTAAGAGTGTCGGGGACTTTAACAAAAAGCAATACCGTTTGTAGTCCCATGCTCCAAAGCTTTTGAACTTCTTTTTTCAAATGATCTAAACTCATTCGATAATAGTCCGGCATAGAAGCGATCTCTTCTTTTACATCCGATCCTTCTACCACAAAAAGAGGAACGATAAAGTCGCTCGGTGCCAGCTGTTGTTCTCGAACCATGCTTCTAATTGCTTCTGAACTTCGTAATCGTCTGTTTCGTTTTAATGGATACATGGAGAGGTGTTTTAAGTACGGTCTTCATTTTCATCAGCAATTCCATCTAAGAATTCGTCTAATGTATTGGGTTCGGTTTCTTCAGAATCTGTTAATGATTCTAGTTCGGGATCTTGTTTGGTTTTTTTCATAGTTCCCAACGTCATCATGAGCATGGATGCTAAAATAACAACCAATAATACTTGTTCGTCAATGATCGAACGGGAAGTATTTACAAAGGTAACTTCTTTGATTTGAAGGAATAATAAAATACTGATCAAACCCCTAGGCGACATATAGACCAGAGGAGAAGGTTTTATTTTAAAGGTAGTAACGATAAAATACAGATAGCGAATGAGGAGCATAATTCCAAAAATCAGCACACCATAAATAAAAGGGGCTATGGAAGAAAATTCGACTAAGCTAATTGAAAAACCAAAAAACAAGAAAAAGAAGGTTTTTACTAAAAAGGTAGATTCTGCGGTTAGAATATGAAATTCATGTAATCCTTTTTCAGTCTGATTCAAGTCCAAATAGCGCTGCATAAAACTGGGGAGGAGGGCTTTGACATTGCTTAAAAACAAGCCAAAAATAAAGATGGTTACCAAGGCGGGTAAGTGGAAAAACTTCCCAAAAGCATAGACCAATACAAGTAGTGCTAGAATAAGGAAAAATTTGACGTGGTGTTCAATTTTCTGTAAGAGCTGAAAAAGGAGGTAGGTAATGATCAATGAAACTAAAATTACACCAATGATTTGCAGCCCTAAAGCGACTATCGATTCGGCACTAATCAAGGTTTGATTCGACTCAAATTGTCGAATAACATAGTTGAAAATCATAATCCCTAAGATGTCAGAAAACGTAGATTCATAGACTACAAATTCTTTTTCTCGATTCAATAGTCCAGCAGCAGAGGGTATAGCAACAGCACTACTGATGATGGCCAGTGGAATTGCAAAGATAACAGCAGTTTTATGTTCAAGGTTTAAGATGTTTTCAAAAGCCCAACTCACGGCGATGATATTGAGTATTAAAATTAGTGCAGCAGCAAAAAACCCTTTAAGGATTACGGGGAGCTTTTCTTTTTTAATATCAAGTTCCAATGCGCCTTCTAGAACGATCAAAATTAGACCTACAGTTCCCAAAACTGGGATTACTTTATCTAAAAAACCGAAATCAGTAAAACCGTAAAGATTGGTTATAGCTCGAATGATGATTCCAGTAAACATCAATAGAATAACCGATGGAAATTTTGTTTTCCTTGCGATTGCATCAAAGAGGTAAGAGAAAACCACCAAAAGAGGAAGTACGATTAAAATCGATAATGTATTCATAAGAATTTGGTTTTTCTAAAGGTTAATTTAGTGAAAAGCTATCGATTTTTAATTTATGAAATCCAGTTTTTAGGTTTCTTGATCACCTGCATGAGTTCAGCTTCCGGCGAATTTTCTTCCGGATGATGATCGTAATGCCATTGAACCTTAGGCGGTAAGCTCATCAAAATACTTTCAATTCTTCCATTTGTTTTCAAACCGAAAAGGGTGCCTTTGTCGTGAACTAAATTGAATTCAACATAACGGCCTCTTCGTATTTCTTGCCACTTTTTTTGTTCTTCGGTATAGGTAAGATTCTTCCTACGATCTAAAATCGGTAGGTAGGCTTCCAAGAAATTATCAGCAACATCGGTAACAAAAGCATACCATTTTTCAAGCGAATATTTTGGGATGGGTTTCAAATAATCAAAAAACAAACCGCCTAAACCTCTAGCTTCGTCTCGGTGGGCATTCCAAAAATAGGCATCACATTTTTTCTTGTATTCTGAATAAAGTTTTGGACCGTGTCGGTCGCAAGCATTTTTACAAGTTTGATGAAAATGAACAGCATCTTCTTCAAATAAATAATAGGGGGTAAGATCCAGACCTCCACCAAACCATTGATCTACGATGTTACCGTTTAGGTCATACATTTCAAAATACCGCCAATTTGCATGCACAGCCGGTGCCATCGGGTTTTTTGGATGTAAAACCAAGCTGAGGCCACAGGCATAAAAAGAAGCTTCGCTTACATTCAAATGCGTCTGCACACTTTCAGGTAAGGTACCGTGAACTCCCGAGATATTAACACCGCCTTTTTCAAATACAGCTCCGTCTTCTAATACGCGGGTTCTTCCACCGCCTCCTTCGAGGCGTTCCCAGATGTCTTCTTTAAAAGAAGCACCTCTATCTGCTGCCTCCAAAGCAGCAGTAATGGTATCTTGAAGTTCACATATATATTTGTAAAAAAGCTCTTTCATGAATGCGTTTTAGCTTCCGTATTCTTTTACAGCATCAACAAATGCCTGCGCATGACTGACAGGAATATTGGGTAAAATCCCGTGTCCTAGATTTACAATATAGCGATCTTTTCCAAAAGCATCAATCATCTTTTTTACATCGCTTTTGATCTTTGGAATCGGAGACATTAACTGTGATGGGTCGTAATTTCCTTGTAGGGTAATGTTCCCTCCAGACAAATACCGTGAGTTTCTTGCAGAACAAGTCCAGTCTACTCCCAATGCGCTAGCACCAGACTGAGACATTTCATTTAAGGCAAACCAGCATCCTTTTCCAAAAACAATTACTGGACAGAGGTCTTTGATTGCCGTTACAATCTGTTGAATGTAGGGCCAAGAAAAAATAGCGTAATCTTCGGGGGAAAGTAAGCCTCCCCAGGAGTCGAAAATTTGGAGTGCATTAACTCCTGCTGCAGCCTTTGCTCTAAGGTAGTCAATTGTAGTATCGGTTATTTTTTGAAGTAACTCATGTGCCATTTCAGGTTCTTTAAAACAAAACTCTTTGGCTTTATCAAAGGTTTTTGATCCTTGTCCTTGAACAGCATAACACAATAAGGTCCAGGGGGAACCTGCAAAACCGATCAAGGGAACTTCATTATTGAGCTCTTGTTTGGTCATTTTGATTGCATCAATTACATAGCCTAAAGCCTCTTCAGCATGAGGTACGATTACCCGGTCTAGTTCTGCTCTGCTTCGGATAGGAGTATGAATCCAAGGCCCTACATCAGCTTTCATTTCAACTTCAATATTCATTGCCTGTAAAACCACAAGAATATCACTGAATAAGATTGCAGCATCCGGACCAATCTGACGAATGGGCATTACGGTAATCTCGGTTGCTAATTCTGGAGTTTGGCAACGGGTAAAGAAATCATATTTCGCTTTCAGCTTCATGAAATCGGGTAAGTATCGCCCTGCTTGACGCATCATCCAAACGGGTGGTCGAGTAACGGTTTCTCCGGCTAGAGCTTTAAGAAATAAATCATTTTTAATCATGAGGGTAGCTGTTTTTTTGTTTGGTAAATCATATGCTCTACGGTAGGGCTTGTAGCAATTACTACCTGTCTTTTTGATACGGGAAGCGCTTCCGCTGTGGTTGGGCCAATACAGATGCAAACTGTCTGTTTGAGGCTGTTTTCTTGAAGAAAACTTCGAACCCCACTTGGGCTGTAAAAGAGTACAATATCAAAAGCACCAATTGCTTTTGGTTTTAAAAGTGTTTGGTAAACTTCAATAGACTCAAGTTTGATTTTGTGGAGCTCCATTTGAGCTTCTAAATCGGGTCTTCTTTCCTTTCCGCAGAAAAACACAAAATCTTCATTTTTAGCATTTTTTACGATAAAATCAGCCAAATTGGACGCATTTTCTTCAAAATGACTCACTTTTAGGCCATTTTCTTCTAATGCGACTTTGGTCTTTTCGCCTACACAATAACACCTTTTATTTTTCGAAAGGAGAGTGAAATCGGTTTTTGAAAAAACGGATTGTACTGCGTTTTGACTAGAAAAAAGCAGGCTGTGTTTTGCGTCGGAATAAGTAAAGGGAATTGCTTTTGTTTCTATAAAATTTCGTTCCGTATAGCGAGCTCCTAATTCAATCATTCTGTTTTTTTGAATTGGCGAAAGCACTTTAGTCGAAAGAATTTTTAAAGGATTGCTCATGAAGAAGATTTGAATTCCTGAAGTAATCTAGCTGCTCCTTTTTTAAGCAATGCGTTTGCGAGTTCAACGCCTTTATTTTGAGCTGTAAACTTTTCAAAGGTTTTCGAAACAAGGAATTTTCGTTTTCCATCCAACGAAAAAACACCGCCATTAAAGCGAAGCTGATCTCCTTCTATTGTTGCAAGTGCTCCGATGGGTGCAGTACAACCCCCTTCTAGTGTTCGTAAAAAATCGCGCTCCATCTGGGTGCAAAGCGCAACATCTGGTCGATTGAATTGCTGTAGGACATCAAACATTGAGGTGTCGGCAGTTCTGCAAACCACCATAAGCGCTCCCTGAGCAGGTGCCGGGATCATCCAATCTAAGATTTCAACTTCCTCTGTATTAGTGTCAAGGCGAACCAATGCAGCTTCAGCAAAAATTGCTCCGTCCCAAGGTTCATTATTTAATTTAGTCAAACGGGTTTGTATGTTTCCTCGTAAAGGAACAATGCTGTGATTAGGATAATGTCCTAGCCATTGCGCCTTTCTTCTTAAACTCCCCGTTGCAATTCTTGCAGGGTTTTCTGAAGAAACGGCTTTGGCTTTTTTTACAAGAACATCCAACACCGGACCTCGTTCCAAGACTGCTGCCTGCCGAATACCCTTGGGTAACTGGGTAGGCACATCTTTCATGCTGTGTATGGCAATATCGATTCGGTTATTCAATAAAGCAGCATCAAGTGTTTTTGTGAAAACCCCTATGGTTCCCATTTCATAAAGCGGTTGAACTAGATCCAAGTCACCATCGCTTTTTATCGGAATCAATTCGGTAGTATAACCCTCAGTATTCAATAAATCTTGAAGGGTATGGGCTTGCCACAAGGCTAATGCACTCGCTCGGGTTCCAATGCGAATCAGCTTATTCATGGGCTTTTATATCCAGTTGAAAAACTTCTTGTATTACATCCAAGGTTGTAGATGCTTTGTTGGGGTTTTCTTTTAGGTAATTGGCGAGTTGACCTGTTATTTTTTGAATCATTTGATCTGAAACGCCTACAGCTTCGGGTTTTAAAACCGCTTTCTTCTCTTGATTTTTAATTTCAGAACTTTGTTGAGCTGTTAGTTTTGCCTTCAAAGCGCGAAGTGCTGGCGCATATTGACGGTGTTCTAACCATTGCAAAAACTCTTCTTTGACTTCCTCTAAAATTATTTCGGCTTGAGGAATGTATTGTCTTCTATCTTCTAACGCTTTGTTTGTAATCTGCGAAAGAGAATCCAAATTAATTAGTGTTACATGTTCTAACTCTTCAACATTCGAATGCACATTACTAGGGATTGAAAGATCTAGAATAAGAAGGGGGGTATCTTTATGAATAATGTCTTTTGATATGGTGGGCTGTTGCGCGCCAGTTGCAACAACTAAGACATCTGTTTTTCTTATTTCTGTGGGTAATTCTCCGTACTCTTTAACCAAGACATTGAACTTTCCTGCTATATTTTTAGCTTTTTCGTGGGTACGATTGATCAAAACAATATGATCGTTTTCTGTATGTTTGATTAAGTTTTCGCAGGTGTTTCTTCCGATCTTACCCGTTCCAAAAAGTAAAATATTTTTCTCTGAAATATCTTTAATGGTATTGATGATGTATTGAACTGATGCAAATGCGACAGAGGTAGCTCCACTCGAAATCTTAGTTTCGGTCTTGATGCGTTTACTTGCTTGGATAACGGCATTGACTAAGCGTTCCATAAAACCATGACCCATCCCGAGTTTTTTGGCCCTAAAAAAGCCTTGTTTCAACTGGCCTATTATTTCAAAATCTCCAAGAATCTGACTGTCTAATCCTGTTCCAACCTTAAAGATGTGGTGAAAGGCAGCCTTGTTTTTATGGGTATATCCAATTTCATTAAACACCGCTAAACTTCCTTTAGAATGCTTGCACAACAAATTAATCAGTTGAATGGGATGATTAACATGGGCATAGATCTCTGTTCGATTACAGGTAGAGTTAATGAGAATTTCTTCGACACCTTCTCTTTTAGCTTCTAGGGTAAGGGTGTCTTTTTGCTCTAAGTTTAAGCTAAAATCTCCTCGTGTTTTTAGGTCAGCATTTTTATAACTAACCCCTACAGCGTAAAAATGTTTCTTATTATTTGAAACTTCCATTAATTCGTTCTAATCGACTACAAAAATAAGCGGCTGTTTTTAAAAAAAGTAACGCTAAAAGTATAATTAATAACGTAAAGCGGTTATTTTTGTAATATAAACGCTTATAGACCATATAATATAGTCTTTGTACAAACTAAACCCATCTTATTTAGAGCGCTTCTAAATAAAAAATAACGCGAATTATGCTTAAAAATAACGATGAAAGTAATGCATCAAGAATGACCATCGAAGAAGGCTTTTATGTACTTCGTTTTCAAAACGATACCGATGAAGTCACCCGTGAGGTTCGAGAAATTAACAGCAGTTTTATTCAATTTCATTTTTGTTTGAAGGGGCAAGGAGATTTCTTATTTAACGTCGGGAACTATGTTTTTAATGTAAAAGAAGAACACTCCATTTTGTTGTACAATCCGCAACGCGATTTACCCATAGATTTGAAACTTCAACCCAAAACGTGGATTATTGGTGTCGTTATTTCTATTAAAAAATTCCATAGTTTATTTTCTCAAGATGCAGATCACATTCATTTTTTGAGCCCCGAAAACAGCACAAAAAAATATTACGACAATGGAAATATTAATCCGAGTATGGCTGTTGTGTTGAGTCAAATATTAAGCTCCAACATTCATGAGAGTATGAAAGCGCTTTATCTAAAAGGGAAGGTATATGAGTTGCTAAGTCTTTATTTCAATAAAAATGAAGATACCGATATTGAGCAATGCCCTTTTTTAATTGACGAAGATAATGTTCGTAAAATTCGATTAGCGAAGGAGATCATTCTTAAGAACATGTCTGAACCACCCTCGCTTCAAGAGCTTTCAGAGAAAATAGGGTTGAGCCTAAACAAGCTGAAAGAGGGATTTAAACAACTCTATGGGGATACGGTTTTTGGCTACCTCTTGGATCACAAAATGGAAGAGGCTCGACGCATGCTGGCTTCTACCAATTACAACGTCAATGAAGTAGGACTAAGAATAGGCTACAGCACTTCGAGTCATTTTATAGCTGCCTTTAAAAAGAAGTATGGAACTACTCCAAAAAAATACTTAATGTCATTATCTTCGCAGTAAAATAGCTGAACTGCAGTTCGAATTAGCAGCTATACGAAAGAACGCTTATGAAAGGAGTATTATTGGTTAATTTAGGCTCACCAGAAAGCCCAAGCCCAAAGGATGTAAAAACCTATTTAGGGGAATTTTTAATGGACGAACGTGTGGTAGACTTACCCAAACTGTTCCGTACAATTTTGGTTAAAGGAATTATTTTAAATACCCGACCCAAACAGTCTGCTAAAGCGTATAAGAAAATATGGTGGGACGAAGGATCACCTTTAATTGTCCTTTCTGAAAGGCTCAAAGGGAAAGTGTCTGAAAAGGTTTCGACCCCTGTGAGTTTAGCCATGCGCTATGGCTCCATGTCAATCAAAAAAGGTCTGCAAGAGCTTGTTGATCAAGGAGTAGATGATATTTTCATTATTCCATTGTACCCTCAATTTGCAATGGCAACAACCGAGACCATCTTGGTGCTTGCCGAAGAGCTTCGAGATGAATTCTTTCCCCAGGTAAAGTTTACTTCTTTGCCCGCATTTTATAACCACCCAGATTATATCCGAGTCCTTTCCAATTCAATTGCTGAAGGCTTGCAAGGAAAAAACTGGGAACACTTACTGTTTTCATACCACGGAGTTCCTGAACGCCACATTCGCAAGTCTGATATCACAAAATCGCATTGCAAAATAAATGGGGAGTGTTGTGTTACGGCATCCAAAGCACACGAGTTTTGTTACCGTCACCAGTGTTACGAAACTACCCGTTTGGTAGCTGAATATTTAGAATTAAAAGAAGGGACTTTTTCTACATCCTTTCAATCGCGACTGGGTGTTGATCCTTGGTTACAGCCTTATACCGATAGAACTGTAGCAAATTTTGCCAAGAGTGGATTGAAGCAACTGGCAATAGCAACGCCCGCATTTGTTTCCGATTGTTTAGAGACTTTAGAAGAAATTGGATTGGAAGCAGCAGAAGATTTTGAAGAAAAAGGAGGAGACCATTTAGAAGTACTCCCCTGCATCAACGATCGCGAGGAGTGGATCAATGTAATGAGCCGTTGGATTGACGAATGGGCTTTAGCCGAAGAAGCTTAATGGCTGAAAAGGCCGTTCAAATGGGAACGGATCCCATTGGGAAACTTTTGCTTCGACAATCGCTACCTGCCTCGATTGGTATTTTAGTGATGTCGCTCAATATCCTCATTGATACTATTTTTGTAGGTCAATGGATAGGGTCTAACGCCATTGCAGCAATTAATGTGGTGCTTCCTGTTTCCTTTTTTATTGCTGCTCTAGGAATGTCTATCGGCATGGGAGGAGGCTCTATCATCTCAAGAGCATTGGGAAGCGATCAGCCGGCTAAAGCGAATAAGACTTTTGGAAACCAACTTACTCTGACCTTACTCTTTACCCTCAGTTTTATGACTTTGGGATTGGTTTTTATGGAAGCTATAATTCCATCTTTTGGGGGTCTAGTAACAGCACTATCCCGATTATATATACAGATATGGGAAAGTCGTATTTTATTGGGTAAAGATAGTGTGATATATGAACCATCTGTAGACTGAAAAGTATCCGATGAAGTCGCTGAACCATCAGATGTCGAATACGTCGCAGGTCCGGATATCCATGGGTTTACTGTATTTAAAGCTCCATCATACACACGTATACCATTAAAATCACCACTCGAGCTATATCGACTACTATAAATAGTCGTGTATCCACCCCATGATTGACTTTTACCCATAAAAGGTGAAGTTGCG
>ERZ767114.1487-NODE-1487-length-11166-cov-2.707548_pt1 | contig 11166 bp, 5 predicted proteins | sample MGYA00374952_ERZ767114 | MGnify/ENA primary metagenome ERZ767114 (study PRJEB28939, sample SAMN06267156) | marine metagenome | isolation source: Columbia River Estuary | place: USA:Columbia River Estuary, USA | collected 2012-05-05 ...
AGAAGTAGAAATCGAAGGATTGGATATTTCAGAACATGGTTCTATTGCGTATCCTGGAAAAAGACAAAGAGATTTTGAAGAAGAATAAAATATATTTATTAAATTAAATATAACGAGTAGTATTAAATCACACAACTTAGTTCTTTAAGTTGTGTGATTTTGTATTGTAAATTATTTTGTTAATTTCGCAATCTTTAAAAGCAAACAACTAATTATTAATAACAAATTTAATTTTATCATGAAAAAAATCGAAGCAATTATAAGAAAATCTAAGTATCGCGTAGTCAAAGAAGCTTTGCAAAAAGTTGGGGTAAGCTTTTTCTCTTACTGGGATGTTACAGGTATTGGTAACGAAAAAGAAGGTCATGTTTACAGAGGGGTTAGTTATAGTACAAGCGATATTCAAAGAAGACACTTAGCGATTGTTGTAAACGACGATTTCGAAGAAATTACGATTAAAACAATTATTGAAGCATCGTCTACAGGACAAGTTGGTGATGGTAAAATTTTTGTAAGTGACATTAACGAAGCTTACAGAATTAGAACAGGAGAAAAAGGCGGAGAAACTTTAAACTAATCAATTACAATATACAATTATGGAATTATTAACAACAAATAATGTATGGATGATGATCTGTACAGCCTTAGTTTTCTTTATGCATACTGGATTTGCATTTTTAGAAATTGGTTTGACAAGACAAAAGAATACAATAAACATTTTATTCAAAAACATTTTTATTATTACCTCTGGTTTATTGCTATACTACATTGGTGGCTTTAACTTAATGTACCCTGGCTTTGCAGAGGGCTCATCAGGATTCATAGACTTTGCTGGTTTTGGAATTACGCCACCAGAAAATGGAATGACTGCAGAATATGCAGATGGAGGATATACTTGGTGGACAGATTTCTTATTTCAAGGAATGTTTGCTGCTACCGCGGCAACCATTGTTTCTGGTGCTGTAGCCGAAAGAATGAAAATCGGACCATTTATGATTTTTACACTTATATATGTAGGTTTAATTTACCCAATAGCTGGATCATGGAAATGGGGTGGAGGATTCTTAGACCAAATGGGATTCTATGATTTCGCTGGTTCTACATTAGTCCACTCTGTTGGTGGATGGGCGGCTTTAGTGGCTGTTTGGTTATTAGGCCCTCGTATTGGAAAATTCAAGAATGGCAAACCTCAAGCTATACCTGGTCACAATATCCCATTGGCAACTGCGGGAGTTTTAATCCTTTGGTTAGGTTGGTTTGGTTTTAATGGTGGTTCTGTATTGTCTGCAGATCCTGAATTAACTTCATTAACATTGGTTACTACCTGTTTAGCTGCTGCAGCTGGTGGAGTTGTTGCCGCTTTAGTGTCTTTTCTTAAATACAAAAATTTAGATTTAACAATGTTTTTAAATGGTATTTTAGGTGGTTTAGTAGGTATTACTGCTGGCGCAGATGTTATGACTCCGGAAAGCGCTATCATTATTGGTGCTATCGCAGGAGCAATTATTGTATTTGCTGTTGCCCTTGTAGACGCTATTAAATTAGACGATCCAGTTGGTGCAATTGCAGTACACTTAATTTGTGGTATATGGGGTACACTAGCTGTGGGAATCTTTTCTACAAATCCGGAACACACATTTATAATACAATTAACAGGTGTTGCTTGTTATGCTGTTTTTTGTCTAGCAACCTCTTTCTTAATAATCTTTACACTTAAGAAAACTGTTGGTATCAGAGTAAGTGAAAAAGAAGAATTAGAAGGTTTAGATAGTCATGAACACGGTATGAGTGCTTATTCAGACTTCCGTTTAAACGATCACTAATCATCTTAAAAACATCATATTATACCTGCAAATTTAAAAAATTTGCAGGTTTTTGTGTTTATTATCATTTTCTCAGTAAAAAAAGATTTTATTATTATAATTGAATTATTTGTTACGTTTTTTTAATTTCATCATAAAAATTACATTAAAAACCTTAAACCTTTAAAGTTTTCCTAGAAAAAAATTTAATTTAGCAAATATAATTGAATAGAATATGGAGAAACAAGGATTATACTTACCAGAATTTGAACACGAAAATTGCGGTGCTGGTTTTATCTGTAATTTGAATGGAGAAAGAACGAATCAAATTATACATGATGCACTAGAAATACTAGTAAAACTAGAGCACAGAGGTGGTGTTAGTTCAGATGGAAAAACAGGAGATGGTGCTGGTTTATTAATAGATATTCCTCATACTTACTTTAAACGAGTCTGCGATTTTCCAATACCTAATCAAAGAGAATATGCTGTTGGAATGTCGTTTCTTCCAAAAAATAAAAATCAATACAATTATTGTAAAACTACGTTTGAAAACGAAATAAAAGCACAAGGACTTACCATTTTAGGGTGGAGAGAGGTTCCTGTAGACGCCAGTCAACTGGGAGAGATCGCTTTAGCATCAGAACCTAACATTGAGCAATTATTTGTTGGTAAATTAGATGACATCGATGAAGCTACTTTTAAAGCAAAATTGTATGCTGCGCGTAAAATAACAGAACATACAATCAGAAACTCTAAAATATCTGAAAGTAATTACTTTTATATTCCGAGTTTATCAATAACCACTATCATATATAAAGGTATTATAATGCCGGAAGATATTGGCCCTTATTATAAAGATTTACAAGAAGTAGATTTAGTAACACGTTTGGCATTAGTTCACCAACGTTTTTCTACAAATACAATGCCTACTTGGGAGTTAGCACAGCCGTTTAGACATATGTGTCAAAATGGAGAAATTAATACTTTACGTGGTAACGTTAGTAGAATGCGTGTTCGTGAAGAAATCATGAAAAGTGATGTTTTTGGACCGCAAATAGATAAACTATTTCCAATTATTTTACCAGGAAAATCTGATTCAGCCTCTATGGATATGGTTGTTGAATTGTTAACTCATACTGGTCGTTCATTGCCAGAAATTATGATGATGATGATTCCTGAAGCTTGGGAAAAACACAAAACCATGTCTAAAGAGCGTAAAGCTTTTTATGAATACAATGGATGTATTATGGAACCTTGGGATGGCCCTGCCTCTGTGCCTTTTACAGACGGAGACTATATTGGAGCTTTATTAGACAGGAATGGTCTAAGACCATCAAGATATACAGTTACCAAAAGCGGTAAATTAATTATGTCTTCAGAAATTGGTGTTGTAGATGTTACTCCTGAAGACGTAAAAGAACACGGAAGACTAGAACCAGGAAAAATGTTCTTGGTTGATATGAATGAAGGAAGAATTATTGAAGATGAAGAAATCAAAAGCAAAATTGTTTCTGAAAGAACTTATCAAGAATGGTTAGACAAAACACGTTTGCATTTAAAGGATGTACCCTATACAAATGAAACGTGCCCTATAGAATCTATTGATATTAAAACGCGCCAACGATTATTTAATTATACTTTTGAAGACATTCAAGAAGTAATTACGCCAATGGCATTGGTTGGTAAAGAAGCTCTAGGTTCAATGGGAACTGACACACCATTAGCCGTTTTATCTGATAGACCTCAATTAATTTCAAATTATTTTAAACAATTATTTGCTCAAGTTACAAATCCGCCTCTAGACGGAATTCGTGAAGAAATTGTAACGGACATAAGTTTAAATTTAGGAAAAGACAGAAATATTTTTAGCATCACAGAGAGACAATGTCGAAAACTAAGAATTCAAAATCCAGTCATTTCTAATGCTGATTTAGAAAAAATAAGATTTATCGATATTGAAAGTTTCAAAGCAGAAACTATTCAAATTTTATACACAAAATCAAAGGGATTAAATGGTCTTGAAGATGCATTGGATAACATTGTTGTTCAAGTTGAGAAAGCCTTAGAAAAAAAGAATAATATTATCATTCTCTCTGATAGAGGTATCAGTCAAAAACTTGCACCAATTCCGGCTTTACTTGCTTGTTCTTATGTAAATCACCAATTAAACCGTTTACGTAAACGCTCATATTTTGATATTATTATTGAATCCGCAGAACCACGTGAGCCACATCATTTTGCCACTTTATTTGGATATGGAGCAAGTGCTGTAAATCCATACATGGTAAATGAAATTATCAGAATGCAAGTTAAAGAAGGTTTCATTACTGGCATGGATGAGCAAAAAGCTGTTGATAATTTTAATACAGCAATTGGAAAAGGTATTTTGAAAGTAATGAACAAAATTGGCATCTCTACACTCCATTCCTACAGGGGTTCTCAAATTTTTGAGATCGTTGGATTTAACTCCCAATTTGTAGAAAAATATTTTCCTTACACAGCTTCAAGGATAGAAGGTATTGGCTTGTATGAAATTGAAAAAGAAATAGACCAACGCTACAAACAAGCATATCCAGATAACAAAATTAATAAAAATTTAAGCTTAAATATTGGTGGCGATTATCGATGGAGAAGAAATGGTGAACGTCATTTATTTAATCCAACTACCGTATCTAAATTGCAGCAAGCTGTTCGGTTGAGTGACCAAGATAGTTACGATGTTTATGCAAATGCTATTAATGAGCAAGCAGAAAGCTTAATGACTATTCGTGGTTTATTTGAATTCGATAACCTAGACCCTATTCCTTTGGAAGAGGTAGAAGATTGGACAGAGATTGTAAAACGTTTTAAAACAGGCGCCATGTCTTATGGCTCTATTTCGCGTGAAGCTCACGAAAACTTAGCCATTGCTATGAATAGAATTGGAGGTAAGTCTAATTCTGGTGAAGGTGGTGAAGACAGAAAACGTTTTCAAAAAGATATAAATGGAGATAGCAGAAACTCTGCAATAAAACAAGTAGCCTCTGGTAGATTTGGGGTAACTTCTCATTATTTAACAAATGCGAAAGAGATTCAAATAAAAATGGCACAAGGTGCCAAGCCTGGCGAAGGCGGTCAACTACCGGGCTATAAAGTTTTACCTTGGATTGCAGATGCAAGAAATTCAACGCCGTTTGTAGGACTGATTTCTCCACCTCCGCATCACGATATTTATTCGATTGAAGATTTGGCACAATTAATTTTTGATTTAAAAAATGCAAATCGTGAAGCAAGAGTTAATGTAAAATTAGTTTCCGAAGTTGGTGTTGGAACTATTGCTGCTGGTGTTGCAAAAGCCAAAGCAGACGTTGTTTTAATATCTGGTTATGATGGCGGTACTGGAGCTTCTCCTCTAACCTCTTTAAAACATGCAGGGTTGCCTTGGGAACTTGGCTTAGCAGAAGCCCAGCAGACATTGGTAATGAATAGTTTACGAAGTAGAATTGTTGTAGAGTGTGACGGCCAATTAAAAACAGGAAGAGATGTTGCTATTGCGGCTTTATTAGGTGCAGAAGAATTCGGTTTTGCAACCGCACCTCTAGTAGCCTCTGGGTGTATTATGATGCGTAAATGTCACTTAAATACATGTCCTGTTGGTATCGCTACCCAAGACAAAGAATTACGTAAAAACTTTAAGGGAACTCCCGAACACGTAATTAATTTTTTCTTTTATGTAGCTGAAGAATTAAGAAAAATAATGGCTCAATTAGGTTTTAGAACCTTAGCTGAGATGGTTGGTCAAACACATAAAATAAATTCAAACAGAGCAATTAAGCATTACAAAGCTAAAGGATTAGATTTATCTAGCATCTTACATAGACCCACAGCCTATAAAAGGATGATCGTTAAAAATACTGAAGAACAAGATCATAATTTAGAAAATGTTTTAGATTTTACTATTTTAAAAGACTCTCATAGAGCTTTATATAGAAAAGAAAAAATGAATCTTGCATATCCAATTAAAAATACAAATCGTACAGTTGGAGCAATAATAAGCAATGAAATTTCAAAAATTTATGGGCATTTAGGGTTGCCTGAAGACACCTTAAATATAAATTTTACAGGTTCTGCTGGACAAAGTTTCGGAGCCTTTGGAGCCTTCGGATTAACATTTACCCTAGAGGGTAATACCAATGATTATTTAGGAAAAGGATTATCGGGTGCGAAACTAATTATAAAGAAACCAACCAAAGCAGACTTTTTAGCAGAAAACAATATCATAGTTGGTAATGTTTGTTTGTTTGGAGCTGTAAATGGACAAGCCTATATTAACGGAATTGCTGGAGAACGATTTGCAGTTCGTAATTCAGGTGCAACCGCTGTTGTAGAAGGAGTTGGAGACCACTGTTGTGAATACATGACAGGTGGTAAAGTAATTGTTTTGGGAAAAACAGGAAGAAATTTTGCCGCAGGTATGAGTGGTGGAATCGCTTATGTATATGATCCAGAAAATAAATTTTCTAACGGTCTTTGTAATACAGAAACTATCGAGTTCGAATATATTTCTGAGGAAGATGCTGCCGAATTAAAAGCAATAATAGAAAAACATATTTTATATACAGAAAGCAAAAAAGGTGCTACATTATTAGCTGATTGGGATACAAGCTTAGACAACTTTGTAAAAGTGATGCCAACTGAATATAAGCGCGCTTTAGAACGTATCGCAACAGAAGAACCAATGTTTGAAGAATTAACAATAGCATAATGTCATGGGAAAAATAACAGGATTTAAAGAATTTGAAAGACAAGATGAAACCTACACTTCTGTAATAGATCGTGTAAAAAATTATAAAGAGTTTACCGTTCCTCTTACAGATAAAGAAATTACAAAACAGGGTTCACGTTGTATGGATTGTGGTATTCCTTTTTGCCACAGTGGTTGTCCTTTGGGAAATCTAATTCCAGATTTCAACCACATGGTACATCAAGGAGAATGGCAAAAAGCTTCATGGATATTGCATTCTACCAATAATTTTCCAGAATTTACAGGACGCTTATGCCCAGCTCCATGCGAACAAGCATGTGTATTAGGAATTATTGAAGACCCCGTATCTATTGAAAATATTGAAAAAAATATTGTTGAACGTGCGTTTAAGGAAGGATGGATTAAACCTCAACCTCCAAAAAACAGAACCAACAAAACAATTGCAGTTATCGGTTCTGGCCCTGCAGGATTAGCTGCTGCTCAGCAATTAAATAGAGCTGGTCATACTGTTACTGTTTTTGAAAGAGACGATGAAATAGGTGGTTTGTTGCGATACGGAATCCCTAATTTCAAAATGGAAAAAGGAATTATTGACAGAAGAATAGAAATTTTAAAAGCGGAAGGAATCATTTTTAAAGTGAACGTCAATGTTGGTGTAAATTATGATGTGAAAGATCTAAAATCTTTTGATAGTCTTGTTTTGTGTGGAGGATCTACTAAGTCAAGGAGTTTGCCAACTCCGGGTATAGATGCTGATGGTGTTGTTCAGGCAATGGATTTTTTAACTCAACAAACTAAAGTATTGTTTGATAAGGAGGTAAAAAATCAAATAATGGCTACAGATAAAGATGTAATCGTAATTGGTGGTGGTGATACAGGTTCAGATTGTATTGGTACTTCAAATAGACAGGGGGCAAAATCTGTTGTAAATTTTGAAATTATGCCAAAACCTCCTGGCCATCGTTCGGCTTCAACCCCATGGCCTTTTTGGCCATTAAAATTAAAGACTTCCTCTTCTCACAAAGAAGGAGTAGAACGTAATTGGCTAATTAATACTAAAGAATTTATAAAGGATAAGGATGGGAAACTAATTGCTTTAAAGACCATAAATGTTCAATGGAAAGTGATTCCTGGTAAAAGACCAAAATTAATAGAAATTGCAGGAACTGAAAAAATATGGCCTTGTGACCTAGCGCTACTAGCTTTAGGTTTTACTGGTCCAGAGAGTACTTTAGCAGACAAATTAGGTATAGATAAAGATGGGCGCTCAAATTATAAAGCCATATATGGAAAATATCAAACCAATATCCCAAATATTTTTACTGCGGGTGATATGCGTCGAGGACAATCTTTAATTGTATGGGCAATATCTGAAGGAAGAGAAGCGGCTAGACAAGTTGATATTTATTTGATGGGTAAATCTGAATTGCCTTCTAAGGATATTTCAGGTGATTTAATTGCTATGTAATATTTAAAATAAAAATCATATACATTTATATCAGTAATAAAAACAAGACAAATACATATAGTTTCTTTCATTATTGGTAACAATCGTTACCCATAGGGAATGATATTTATAAATGATAAAAATAAAAGGTCTTCCCAAAACGGAAGGCTTTTTTTATAAGAAAAATTTGGGTGTTTGAACATCACAAATATAAACAGCTAATATTTTGAATTTCAGATATTTAAATAATATTCAAAACTTATGAATTTAAGCTGATTTAAGTTTGTAATGAAATGATAAGGATAGCAATAAACTAATTTAGAAAAACTAAATAGAATTCCTACTGCAAATCATAATGAAAGATATTAATAAACATAGCCGAAGATTAACACAAGATGAATCTCAACCAGCATCACAAGCCATGTTATATGCTGTAGGTCTTTCAGATGAAGACATGCATAAAGCTCAGATAGGTATTGCGAGTACTGGGTATGATGGTAATCCATGTAATATGCACTTAAATAGATTGAAAGATGAGGTAAAAATAGAGTGTAAAATTTCAGACATGGTTGGTTTAGGTTTTAATACTATAGGAGTTTCTGACGGAATTTCTATGGGAACCTCAGGAATGAATTATTCATTAGTTTCAAGAGATATTATTGCAGATTCTATTGAAACTGTCATGAATGCCCAAAGTTATGATGCATTAATAGCTATAGTTGGTTGTGATAAAAATATGCCGGGAGCTGTCATGTCTATGTTGCGTTTAAATCGTCCATCTATTATGATGTATGGAGGTACTATTGCTTCTGGAAATTACAAGGGAAAAAAATTAAATATTGTATCTGCCTTTGAAGCTTTGGGGCAAAAAATGGCTGGAGAAATTGATGAAGAGGAGTATAGAGAGGTTATAAAAAGAGCAATCCCAGGAGCGGGAGCATGTGGTGGTATGTACACGGCAAATACAATGGCCTCTGCAATAGAATGTATGGGTTTTGCTTTGCCATATAACTCATCAATACCAGCAGAAAACCCCAATAAATTAACTGAAGCAGAAAGAACTGCTGCTGCAATTAAAAACCTTTTAGAGTTAGATTTAAAACCTTTAGATATAATAACTAAGAGATCGTTAGAAAATGCAATTACAATAGTTAACGCTCTAGGTGGTTCTACAAATGCTGTGTTACATTTTTTAGCAATTGCACATGCTGCAGATATTAACTTTACATTAGAAGACTTTCAAAGAGTAAGCGATAGAACACCTTTAATTGCTGATTTAAAACCATCAGGAAAATACTTAATGGAAGATGTTCATGGAATTGGTGGTACGCCTGCAATTATGAAATATTTATTAGAAAGCGGGTATTTGCATGGAGATTGTATGACTGTTACAGGGAAAACACTAGCGGAAAATTTAGCTGATGTGGAAGCAATGGAGTTTGATGATCAAGATGTGATTTTTCCAGATGATAAAGCATTGAAGTCATCGGGAAACCTGCAGATTCTTTATGGAAACTTGGCGTCAGAAGGAGCCGTTGCAAAGATTTCTGGAAATGAAGGATTATTTTTTGAAGGAAAAGCAGTCGTTTATGATGGAGAACAAGCTGCCAACAGAGGTATCATTAATGGAGATGTAGAAAGGGGAGACGTAGTTGTGATTCGATGTGTTGGTCCAAAAGGTGGTCCAGGGATGCCAGAAATGTTAAAACCAACATCATTAATTATGGGTGCAGGCTTAGGGAAATCTGTAGCTTTAATTACAGATGGTCGTTTTTCTGGAGGTACTCATGGTTTTGTGGTTGGGCATATTACACCAGAGGCGCAAACAGGAGGGACAATTGGAATTCTAGAAACTGGAGATATAATTAGAATTAGTGCAGAAGATAATTCTATTAATGTTTTAATTTCTGATGAAGAAATTGCAGAAAGAAAAACTAAATGGGTTGCCCCAGCATTAAAGCATAAAAAAGGAATATTATATAAGTATTCTAAAATGGTGGCATCAGCATCTAAAGGCTGTATAACGGACGAGTAATAAAAGAAGATCAATTTTACGTAAGTAGAAATCTAAACATACAATAATATGGCAACACAAACCATAACAAATAAAGAAACTTCAACAAAAGTTACAGAAACAATTTCTGGAAGCGAAGCAATTGTAAGATGTTTAATTGAAGAAGGAACAGAAATAATATACGGATATCCTGGGGGAGCGATTATGCCAGTATATGATGAGTTGTTTAAGTATCAGGATAAAATTCATCATGTTTTATCGCGTCATGAGCAAGGTGCAACGCACTCTGCACAGGGTTATGCAAGAATTTCGGGTAAAGTTGGTGTGGCAATTGCTACATCTGGTCCAGGTGCAACAAATCTTATTACTGGTATTGCAGATGCACAAATAGACTCTACACCAATGGTTTGTATTACAGGACAGGTTTTTTCTCATTTATTAGGGAGTGATGCCTTTCAGGAAACAGATATTGTTGGTATTTCAACACCGGTTACAAAATGGAATTGTCAAGTAACAAAAGCGGAAGATATTCCTGCTGTAATGGCAAAAGCCTTTTTCATAGCAAGAAGTGGAAGACCAGGACCTGTTTTGGTTGATGTAACAAAAGATGCGCAATTAGAAAAATTGGATTTTTCTTATGAAAAATGTACCAAAGTAAGGAGTTACAATCCAATACCCAAAACAGATATAGCTTCATTAGAAGCTGCTGCAAAATTAATAAATTCTGCAAAAAAACCATTAATCGTTTGGGGTCAGGGAGTCATATTAAGTCAGGCGGAGGAAGTGTTCAAAGCTGTAATAGAAAAATCTGGTATTCCTGCTGCTTGGACAATTTTAGGAGCTTCTGCGGTGCCTACATCACATCCTTTAAATGTGGGTATGGTTGGAATGCATGGAAACTATGCTCCAAACAAATTAACAAACGAATGTGATGTTTTAATAGCTATAGGTATGCGTTTTGATGATCGTGTTACTGGTACATTGTCGACGTATGCAAAGCAAGCCAAAATAATTCACTTTGAAATTGATCCGGCAGAGATAGATAAAAATGTAAAAACAGATGTAGCAGTTTTAGGTGATGCAAAAGCAAGCTTAGAGTTATTGTTGCCTTTGTTAAATGAAAATACTCATTCAGATTGGTGTCAGAAATTTACAG
>ERZ767114.1488-NODE-1488-length-11143-cov-2.935930_pt1 | contig 11143 bp, 4 predicted proteins | sample MGYA00374952_ERZ767114 | MGnify/ENA primary metagenome ERZ767114 (study PRJEB28939, sample SAMN06267156) | marine metagenome | isolation source: Columbia River Estuary | place: USA:Columbia River Estuary, USA | collected 2012-05-05 ...
GCAGCCTTTCGAATAACGACTGAACCAGCCTCTTGTCCGATGACCTGATCGACCAGACGGTCAGGGATTGGGACGTCTTCTGTCGTCTCAAAACTGACTGATTCCATCCACTTGTCAACGCTCAATGTAACGACTTCATCGGTCCCATTCGAAGGCTCTGGAGCCCAGATAGTGACCGTTTCAGAGTCGTCTTCAAGAACGTCCTCAATAGGAATATCGCCATCTGCCATGATGTTTCCTCACCTTCATCCCCTTTAGGACTTTAGCATCCACCATAGATGCAAAAGAGACTCAAAGTTGCATTGTGTCAAGGTATTGCTGACCGTAATATTGCCATTGTTCCATGGTCCATCCAGCTGGAAGACCGGTTAATGGCAACGGTGGTCCTGCCGGTACTTGTGGTACTGGCATTGGTTGAGCAACTGGCAAAGGCATTGGTTGAGCGACTGGCAGAGGCATCTGTTGTTGGAAGAGAGGTGCGGCGCCACCGTACATTGAGTTTGCAACGGTGTCATGGATAGGAAGAGCACCATCTTGCCAAACAGGACCATTATCGAAGATCTTCTCCTCGTCGTTACGACGCATGAGTAGGCCTACGCTTACTGCAAGGAAGAGTACTCCGCCAACGATTGCGAGAATCAGCATCAGGTTTCCTGTGCCTTCAGTTCCATCTCCACTCGTTCCTGATTGAGCACCCTCAATAGGACAAGATGAACGTGGATCATCACATGCAGTTGAGTAAGAGGTCTCTTTTGCAGTGAGCATTTCTTCCACAGTAGTCATGTCATCTCCATCTTCTGCCTGTTCAATTTGAAGTTTCAATGCAACTATCTCGGCCGTTAGAGAATCAATATGTGATTGAAGCATTTCAGCATCCATTAGATCAGGTGTGGGCATTTCCTCAAGGACGTACCATTTTACACCAGCGAGCGTCTTGTAATCGTCTCCATTAGCATCGATAGCATGAACTGTAATCTGGTAATAATCCTTGTAAATAGAGCCAGATGGACGTGCAAGTTCTCCTTCCATGAAGATTGAAGGAATATCCAACACAGTACTCCATCCTACGAGAGAGCGGGTAATATCAAGGTCTTCTTCAAACAAACCATCGCAGGTTCCGGTTTCATCGTTACAGATGTTCCATGTTGTTGTGATGGATGTGAACACAGGAGCTGAATCCGTCATAAACAAATTCGCAGTTGGATATTGACCGATGTAGGTATCTTCCATGTTGACATAGAAGTGGCCGCTACCATCGTTTTCCTTCGCCACAAAGAGTGGGTATGAATCGAATACATCAACACTCATTGTGTATGTGTTTGTGTCATATTGATCAATTGTGTTAATTGTGACAATGTGAACTCCAGATTTCTGGAAATTGAGCGTCATTGTTCCATCTATTGGATTGTACTTAGCCGCTCCTTGTTCGTCAGATGTGACAGTCATGAATGCTTCATTTGCAGGATTATCGACGTCAGTGAGTATTGCCATGAGATTGATTGTTCGTTGTGTATCAATCTTCAGAGTGATTTCTTCAAGACCAGTGAGGTCAAGGCGAGGAGCATCGTTGACTGGGTTCACCTTGATGAGAAGATCCTGGTCAGCGAATTGTTCTCCATCACTTGCACGAATCGTAACGAGAACTTCTCCATTGACATCATCATCAACGGTTTCAAAGACCACGTTTGTTAAGTCAAGAGAGACATCAAACACATTGTTGTTTGAGAGACCTACAATTTCAAGTTGAAGCATAGATGCAGAAACTGAGTTTCCTACATCATCTGTATCGGAGAGGTAAGGAAGTAGACTGAAGACGCCCATAGAAGCTTCGTCAACAACTTGTGTTGGAAGTGCTTGCCAACGTGGCTGACCATTTTCGAGGACATTAAACAGAAGAGTTCCGTATGGAAGTTGGCCTTGAGTTGAGTAATCTGCACCATCATCCATACTGATTTCGATACCTTGTTGTCCGAGTGGGCAACCTTGAGTAGGCGTCCATGCGAAAAGAACTTCAATTTCGGTTGTTGATGGATGCCATGCTACAAAAGAAGAATCACTGCTTGTAATCGATAACGAACTCAGAGGCGTCTCAGGATCGACGATAATCCCTGTCATGTCGACTTTCGTCGTAATATCACAGGCGACTGGACTTACTTGGTTTGGAGTGATACTTGGGGCTGCGTTCATCAGATCAAATGCATTTGTTGTGGTCGACCATGAAGAGAGTTGGCCTCGTGCATCAACCGCTCTTGAGCGGAGATCATACATTCCAGCAGCCATATCCATTGTCGGTAGAAGAGAGTATTCTCGTCCTTCATTTGCAGATCCCATGTAGAGGATGTTCTGTCCGCCAGTAACAGTGGAATCAGACCAGAGGTTTTGACCAGCAGGAGAGATTTCAACATCGAATGTCATTGTATCGATGGTATCGACGTTATCATCGGCATCACCCTTTGCAAGAACTGAAAAGTAATTTCCACGGCTTATGTCAGTCGTTCCCAGTACCTGTGGTGATTTCGAGGTTGGTGGGCGATCGTGCTCCAAGTCAGTGGTTCGGGCATTGTTCGAGGTTACACTTTCGCCAGTTGTATCGAGTTCAACACCGAAGACAGTCTTCCAAGAATTTGAAGGAAGGGATGAAGTATCGAAGGATTGCTGTGCAGTCATTGTACTCGAAGACCCGGTTGTTGTAACCGTGTTGATTGGTGTGTTTTGACCAATGTAGTTCTTTTGTCCATTGAGTACGTAATAGAACTTGACTGATCCACCGCTGGTGTAATCAAGGTCTCCGGAGTTAGCAATTGTTGCATCGAGAGTGATGATATCACCACGGACATAGGATTCAGAAATTGGTGAAGTAACGGTGAAGCTAGGTATTGACAAGTCCATCTTTGGACCCATTGTTGAGTCGATAGCGTGGTAAACGTGAGGGCTTGTGCCTCCTGCAGAAACTTGGTTACCAGTCATCAAAACACCGATAACAATAGCTTTGCTCAATCCGCCAGGAACGGCAGATGATGGAACACTTGACCAAGATGTTGTTTGAGATGTTGCGGTTGGTGCAACACTGGCGAATGAACTACCAGTTCCAGAATTCTTTGTTTTGTAGGTATCACCTGATGTTAGCCAAGCCATCCAACAGTTGTAACCGTGAGGGATTCCCGAAGAGTAGGAGTATCCAGTGCAGTCTTTGTCAACAAGGGCTGCATAGAGTTTCATATTGTTGGCTGCGCTTCCAGAGCCTGTGTATTTGTAGGTGATGTCGATATCATAGGTGCTTCCAGATTGACTGATTGCAGCGGTCATGCCGTAATCATTGACATCTGGGTGCATTCCGCCGCCTGAGGAGAACAAGGTGTCATATGTGTCGTAATTTGATGAAGCACCTCCTTGATTCTTGTCAGTTCTATCACCGAAGTAAGCATCAGGAGCGCCACCAGTTGACCAAGCCCAGTTGTAAGGAGCAACATTTCCTGCACGGCTTGTGTCGGTATCACCGTAAGAAGCGGACATGTATGTGAGGTACACATATTCATCTGGATGGAGTTGCTTTACTGCGTGATGTGCATCAGATCCACCGCCTGTCTTGGAACAGTGTCCACAGTTATCGGATGAGATGTATTGACCAAAGACAACGTGTCCTGGACTCGTTGCGGATGATGCTTCTTTTACGGTGTTTTGATCTTCGAGAATTGTTGATTGAGTCTCTGCAGGATTTGAGACAAAACCTGTTAGAGCGCTACCCAAAAAAAGTACGACGATTGTCAAAGCTATCGCTTGCATTGAAAGTTTCATGTCTAACCCAAGTATAGACCATATATAATGCTATTAGTTTCCTGTCAGTATATCGTTTGTGAATTTATTGAGATAAAACGATACAAATAGATTACATTAGGCTGGCCTAAACATGGTCCTTATCGAAAAAACTGATGTTCTCCACCCGCTCGGATTAGACATGGCTGACCCCGAATCCGTTGCATTGCTGGAAGAAAATGGTAAGATTCACATCGTTAGCATGATAGACAATACCATCAAAATCAAAGGTATTGGCGTGGTCAATCCATCAAAAGAATTCTCTCAATTGAAAGACGGAGAAGAAACCCACGTCGGTTCAAAAATTCTTCTCCGACTCCCCACACGATTGCCGGAACTCATCTCAGGAATGAAACGAAGGGCACAAACGATTGGTTCGAAAGATGCCGGCGTCCTCATTGCACGGCATGGAATTGGATCTGACGACATCGTACTGGAAGCAGGATTAGGTTCTGGAGGACTTTCAATGCATTTGGCAAGGGTTATCGGACCAAGTGGCCACCTCATCACCGTTGAACCACGTGAAGAACATGCCAGTGTAGGATTAGAAAATCTTCAGACCCTTTCGCAATGTATGGTGGAATTTCCAAATCATAGCCATATCGAAGGGCGTATCGAAGATGTGATGGAAGAAATCAAAAAACATGCAGAACGAGTTGATGCGATTCTTCTTGATTTACCCGATCATCCACCAGCGATTGAAGCAGTTGCACCTTTGCTAAAAGTTGGGGCGCGTATCTCGTGTTACTGCCCAGTAACCAGCCAACTCGAGAAAGCGTGGATTGCCTGTGAAGAAGCAGGATTACATGTTGAATGGGCTGGAGAAATCATCGAACGGCAATGGGGTAAAGCGAGCAGAGGCGGTGTACGCCCAGTCAATGGGCCTTTTGGCCACACTGCATTCCTATTGTTGGCTCAGCGACGTAAGTGAATCAGAATTTCGGAGCCGAGCCGTATTCAACGACTCGAATGTTTGATTCACATGTTGGACAACTGAATCTGAACGGTGGATCATTGCCACCAGGAACTGCAAGCCTTGCTTCACACGAGGGACAAGTAATTCGGCGATTGCTGTCCATTCGACATTCATTCGGCCCCAGAGCATATTCCTTCTCTTCTTCTGCTTCCTCTTCTTCCTCTTCATCTTCTTCTGAAATCGGTTTCGAGGAAGGCGAACGGTATTTTATGACCAGTAGAGCAAGAGCGAACAAGACATAACCTGCGGCCATAATCTTGAATGTTGCATCGCCACCAATTTCAATTCCAAGGATTGTAATGCCTTCAGGAGGTTGAGCCTTTCCTGCCAAATCTACATCGATAACAGAAGATTCTGCATCAACACTGCTTCCATCGACTTGAACCAATGCCCGAACTTTCAACTCTGCAGATGTAGCTTGCGTTGAAATTGCATTAAGGCGAACGACAAATATTTCTGAAGCCCCTGGACTAAGCGAAAACAAATTTGTCTTTTCCCCAGCAGTATTATTCCATTGAATATCGAAAACACCGTCCCCTACGCCTAGTAGAGTAAGTCTTCCAGTGATGTCGATGTTGGCGAGATTTGTTACGGTCACTGAGGTAGAAGAACCGCCCATGTAAGGAACATCAAGTGATGTAGCATCAACTGAAATTGACACAACCGATGTTGAGTCCCATGATGCTTCAACGTTGTAGGTGGCTACTTCACTGTACACGTAATCTGAACGTGCGGATGAAACGACTCTGAGACTGAATGCATTTGTCCCTGCCAAAGCATCTTCGGAGACATCACAAGTCCATGGAAGAGGCGAAGAGGAAGCCCCTGGTGAAAGGGTGACTGATTCAGCAAGAGTACATGTCAATCCAACAGCACTTATCGAGAATTGATCAGCACTGTTTCCAGTATTTGTTACAGAGACAGTGCCATCGATTGTACCGCCTGCTACAGAAGAATCATCATTGACCAGAATTGTCAAGTCTGCTCCAGCATCCATTGAAAAGAGGGTGATGAGAACGAAGTCTATTGCGTCCGAGTCGAGAGTAGAAGTAACTTGTATGTTGATTGGAAGTCCTGTTTCAGGAGCACCCGTGGAAGACTCACGTACGCCGAGAACAACTGTTTCGGATTGACCCACGCCAAGAACAACCGATGTTTGCGATAATGAAAGTTCGAAATACGTCGAAGATTCACCGGATTCAAGGGAAAGAAGGAACGTGTCTTGCATTGTACCGATGTTGGTCACTTCGATCGTGACATTTGTAATTGTAGATGGGCCAGCAATGGCTTGATTCGTATTCGCATTGAGCTGGGCAAGGCTTCGATCGATAACTTGCAGTTCAAGAGGAAGCAGTGAGTCAGGTGCGTTGGATACAAGACGTATCATCAATGAATCGGAACGTGCAGTGACAGCAGCAGAGGCTGTGACATTCAATTGGCTGACATACAATTCTCCAGATGCAAGTGTTATGGATGATACGTCGCTTAATTCAGCACTCACGCCTCCAGGCAAGCCTGAGATGGTGAAAGTTGTTAATGAAACATTGGCAGTCCCTACATTTTCAATAACGATATCAATCGATGAAGTTTGACCAGGTTGAACCACTATTCGACCGTCAAGTGTACCAGATAACTCCAATTCTAAAACAGGTTGGACGTCAAAGGGCAACGTTGTGTTTAATGTTTGAAGGGAGTCATGAGTTACTGAGACGGTTCGTTCGTTAAGTCCAAGTGAACCTGAGGCAGCCAATGCGCTCAATGTCCACGTAGCAGACTGTCCTGAAGCAACCGTTACTGATGATGCAGTATCCAAGGTCAGAGCAATATGTGCTGAAGCATTGCTAACGATTTGTAACGAGAATGTTTCAGTTTCGCTTCCAGTATTGAAAACTCGTACTTCGAGAGTCTCCTCTAATCCCGGAGTAAGAAGCATTGCACCAGACGGACCTTGAACTGTGAAGGCCACCTTTCTATCGACTTCAAAAGAGAAATCGCGGACGAAAGAAACTGAAGAATCCTCAGAGAGCGTGTTGATTATTCGAACAGAACAAACGTCCCCTATGTTCCCGTTACTTCCCACGTCAACTGCAAACGGTATGCTCGCGACCTCATCTATTGCAAACGTTGTTTCTGCTGTAAGTAATGCAACTGTGCACGGCCCACTTAGCACAGATAATGAGTGCGAATATGTTGATTCGGTTGTACCTTGATTCGTTATTGAAAGAGTAGTATTGGTCTGCTCTCCAGGAATAAAATCATCTGTGCTAGCTAAGAAATCGACTTGCAAACCATACGTCGCTTGAACATCGATAACGATGAGCGTAGAAGTAGAGAGATTACCCATCAAAGAACCAGCATGCAAGCGCACACCTGTTGTCCCTGGAAGTGCATCAGAGGGTATTGTAATTCTAAGTGTAGAGGATTCTTGATTTTGAGCGGATAGATCCTCAATTTGATCATCAAGCCATCGTACTTCCCAACCAGGCGGAAATGCAGAGTGTTGATTCATTGACTGAATCGCCCCCGATGTTTCCCAAGGATAATCGTATTCCGATGAACCATTGAAAACAACTTCAGCAGCGGTTTGTTGTAGCGTTAGTCGCAATGCAGCATCCATTGTCGTATTATCTGTTAATCCAACTGGAGAATCTCCCGTAAGAGCAGAAAACAAGACACATGCTGCGAGATATGAACCTGATGTCGAAGGATGGCTTCCGTCACTCGAGTACAGACCATAAAACGTCGATGTAGGTGACTGAGGATTGCCCCCCGAAGCTATGATTGAATCATGAATATGCTTGAACGCTAATCCAACAGGTGCAATGTAGATATCAGCAGATGTCTGAGATGAAATATTGTCTCTGTAATCGATGTAGCCTTGTTCCAGTCTGTCTTGCATGACAGTGTAATTTGAGAACAATATTGGATTTGTTGCATCGCCACTTCGACGACCCCAAGTCATCATGAGCATGGTTGAACCCCCTTCTGTATCAACACGATCTGCCAGTTCGACACTTCCATTTTTACTAGCAATCCAATTTGAATTTGAACGTAAAAATCCAGGGATTTGTGATTGGTCTTGGAGAACGACTGTATCCCACACCCCTGTGGCGAGAGAAAGATTTTGAGCACTTGCAGAAGTATTCACGTCCGACCAATGCCCTGCAAGCGTTTTACCACCTGCCGTAAAGTCAGAAGTATTGCTCGGACTTCCTGCACTTCTCAGCATTTCTTCAACCATGGATGACAAACCATTCTGAGAAGTGTATGAATTTCCAAAAATCAGAACATCACTGACAGACATAGACCACGAGGGAAGTGAAGAGGTTGTATTCGAACCCGAATTGTTGGAGGTATAATTCGTCCACCATCCCGATAAATCAGGCTCTTCTTGGACGCTTAGAAGGTATGAGTCTGTCACTGAACCAAGATTTGAAACAGGCAATTGCAAATCAACTGATTGACCAGGTTGAATTGCGAGTAGCCCATTATCTCCTACATCGCTCGCATCTATCGAAGGATGGTAGACAACGGCTACTGAAACATATACGTCAATTGTCGAAGTTGCAACACCATCGGTTTCGTTTACGAAAAGCGTGAACATTCCGTTATCAGAAGGTGTTGCCGATTCAAGGAGTTGAACAACAATTGTCGTCGTCGCATTGTAAGTAGGCAGAACATTGGAAACAGTGGCAGCAGTTGGTGTTGCAGACCACACGTTGGACAAACCAGTCGTTGATGATTCCACTGAATAAGTCTCAATGGACGAGCCATTATTTTCGATAACTAGTGAGAGGTTCACCGATTCGCCCGGAGTGAGGATCATGTGCGACGAGTCAACAGAAAGTACGATTGTTGAATCCGCTTTTGCTGTGAAGGCAAGTGGAGAGGCACTTGCTGCAAGCATCAAAAGGACCAAAACTACGGCACGTGAGTGAGTTTTTGACATGGGACCACTTCAAGCGAGGGGCCTTTAGCACTTGAGCGAATCGGCTACTGGGCGATAAAAAGCCTCAGAAATTCGTCATATTTTCAATTCGTGAAGCGTCAAGACGTTCCCAAGGGAAATGCCCATCATCTGTGGCATGGCGGCCGAAGTGACCACCAGCAGCAGTTGCTTTGTAAATCGGACGAAGTAGATCTAAGTCTTTGGCAATAGCAGCTGGTCTGAAATCGAAAGTGCTCTGAACACGACGTGCGAGTTCTGAATCAGAAACGACACCTGTTCCAAACGAATCCACCATGAGACTGACTGGTTTAGCAACTCCAATGACGTAAGCGAGTTGAATCTCAAATCGTGTGGCTAGGCCTGCAGCGACAACATGCTTAGCAGCCCATCGTGCTGCATATGCTGCACTTCGATCTACTTTTGATGGGTCTTTACCACTAAAGGCACCTCCTCCGTGACGTCCCATTCCACCGTACGTATCGACGATAATCTTTCGTCCAGTCAACCCAGCATCAGCGTATGGACCACCTGGATCTGCGAAACGACCTGTTCCGTTGACGATGAGAGTGTACTCAGATGAGAGAAGTTCTGAAGGGATTGCGTATTCAACAACGTGTTTTTTGATTTGTTCACGTACATGTTGAAGTTCTTGCTCGACTGAACCATCGAATTGATCTTTCAGATGTTTATCGTGTTGAATTGCAACAATGACCGTATCGACTCCAATGATTTCACCTTGCTCGTTGTATGCTACTGAGACTTGAGATTTCCCATCTGGTCGAGCCCATGGCAGGATGTTTTCTTCCCGTACTGTTGTCAATCTTCGAGACAGACGTTGAGACAATGCAGCAGAAAGTGGGAAATATCGCCCTTTTAATTCGTCATATTGTTCAGTTTCTGTGCAAGCAAAACCGAACATGAGACCTTGGTCACCTGCACCTTGGGAATCGAGTGTCTGTCGATCTACACCTTGATTGATGTAAGCAGACTGGGTTGTAACATAGACCAGAACATCACACAAATCCGGATTCGTAGCATCCATTCCAATTGCGTGCGAATTATAGCCGATGCTAGCTGCTGCTTGACGAGCAATGGCCTCATAATTTGGAGCAGGAGCATCAAGAGACACTTCCCCTGCGAGGATGATAACGCTCTTATCATCCATCCCTTTTACACAGGTTTCAACTGCTACACGGGCATTTGAATCAAGCGAAAGACAAGCATCAACAATAGCATCTGAGATAGCATCACACAACTTATCTGGGTGACCACTCGTTACAGACTCCGATGTAAAGATGTCTTCTTGCATGTTCTCCCGCTTCTGTACTGATTAAGAAAGGTTTGCCCAATAATCGAGCATGGATTTACAGCGATTCCTATTTGTACGGCACCATGTAGGATTTCACATGGCTGACTGGCACCCCACCGCATATCGGACACACACACTCGCTGAAATTCAACAGAAAGGTGCAGACCTCGTTGGCCAAGAAGTAACAGTAGCCGGATTTATGGAAGCAAACAGAGGCAAAGGAGCCATTTGTTTCGTTGATATGCGAGACGGAACCGGGACCTCACAAGTATTCCTCAAAGGAGATATTATCGGCGAAGAAAAACTCGACACTGTTCAACGCATGACTCGAGAATCAACATTGCAATTTACTGGTACTGTTGCTCAAAAGCGCCCTCCAAAGTTGAAGGAAGGGGAAACACCTCCTCCGCCTGCCTATGAAATTGTAGCATCTGACGTTGTTGTTTTGACTCGCGCAAACGCTCCGCTTCCGCTTGGAATTACTGATTCTGTAACCATTGGACTTGATACTCGTCTGGATAATCGTTTCCTCGATCTTCGCCGTGCCCATGTAAATGCTATGTTCACGCTTCGCTCAAAGGTACTGCAATACGGACGTGAACATCTCCTCACTGAAGGGTTCAAAGAAATTAACACGCCAAAAATCATTGCATCGGCTTCCGAAGGTGGAACCAATCTGTTCCCTATGATGTATTTCGACACGCCAGCGTTCCTTTCACAGAGCCCTCAATTATACAAGCAACTCACTATACTCGGAGGTATGGAACGTGTTTTTGAAATCGGACCTGCTTTCCGTGCAGAAAACCATGACACGTATCGCCACTTGAACGAATTCATCTCGTTCGATATAGAGGCTGCTTGGATGAATGATGATGACGTCATGGGTGTCCAAGAACGTATGATTCATCATATTTGGAAGACAGTAGCAGAACATGATCAAGAACATATTGACACCATCAACGCTTACAGAGAGAGTCAAGACGATGCTCCGATAACAGTTGATGTCCCTTCTGTTCCATTTCCACGTATCGAATACTGTGATGCGATTAAGATGATTCAAGATGCTGGCGAAGAGATTACTTGGGGAGATGATATT
>ERZ767114.1489-NODE-1489-length-11142-cov-3.792951_pt1 | contig 11142 bp, 11 predicted proteins | sample MGYA00374952_ERZ767114 | MGnify/ENA primary metagenome ERZ767114 (study PRJEB28939, sample SAMN06267156) | marine metagenome | isolation source: Columbia River Estuary | place: USA:Columbia River Estuary, USA | collected 2012-05-05 ...
AAAACATCAACTTCGCTAACCCAGGGGTGAGCGATTTTGAAACGACCCATTCCGGGAGTATCAAGAAGGATTTTTCCAATTCGAACTCCTTCGGGGACGTCCCAGGAGCCCAATTCTTCAGTCCATTGTTCACAGGCTTGACATCCAGTTTTACCTAGCATGAGCATGGCAAAAGGGGCTTCAAGAAATTCCTGCCAGTCGGCACGACCAAGCATCTCCAAAAGAAAACCTCCAGAATCAAACGACGTATTCGTCGCCCTTCTTCCAGTTAGCACCGCACAAACCACCGGCTTGTGTTGCTTGACTGGTACGCAAGACTTCAGCAGGACTTCGGCCCGCATCCATGTTGTTGATGGAATACATCTGAACCTTGCCTTCTGGGTCAACTAGTACGGTTCCACGGAAACTGCAACCAGCCTCTTTGTTCCGCATGTTGAATGCCTTGGTGACGTTTTGTGTGGTGTCGCCAATGACGTGGTGGTTGACGCCGCCAGGGAAGATTTCCTTGTCAGCGAACCATGCGTTGTGTGAATGCCATGAATCGCAGGAGCATCCGATGACGGTGATGTCATCGTCAGCAAACTCTTCTTTGAGAGCTTCAAAACCGACAATTTCGGTCGGGCAAATGAAGGTGAAATCGAAGGGGTACCAATACATCAGGTACCATTTTCCTTTCATTCCTTCACTCGTGATGTTCACTCGTTCGCCGCTAATGTATGCATCTGCACTCCATTCAGGAGCATCTTTTCCGATCATGTTACCCATAATATCGCCTCAAATTGACGCAAGCAAACCATCATTATGAACCTGCGCTTTGAAAATGATAGTTGGTGGCGGGCTGTAAATCAATGCGGATTACCACGGCAACTCGATTCCATCGTACTGGACGAAACGGCCACTCAACTCCCCGTTCTGTTCGTTCAGGCGAGCGACGATACCCTTCACACTCTCTTGAGGAGTCAATGGGGCATGAGGGCCCCCCATGTCGGTCTCAACCCAGCCAGGGTGAAGAATAATGAGGGATGCGCCCAACGCTTCAAGTTCATTTTTCATTGAAATAGCAAACATGTTGAGCGCTGTTTTTGACGCCCTATATGCATACGACCTCCCACTTTTACAATCGTCAATTGACGCCATCAAACTCGACATCATGGCGACCACCCCGCCCTGACTGTTGGCGAGCAAGGGCAAAGCATGTTGTGTAACTCGTACTGGAGAGAATGCATTGACTTCGAATACCTCCGCAGTCTCTTGAAGGTCAATCTCAGCAATTGAAGACCATCGACCATCAGGAACTCCAGCATTATTGACGAGAAGGTCGACACGCTCCCCTACTGAAACCATCAGAGCAGCCACATCTTCATCCGAACGAACATCAACCCTATGGGTCGTTAAATGAGCATGCTGCACTCCTTTTAACCCCCCCATATTGCTCCGATACGTTGCGTGCACAGCATAACCCGAATCCAAGAGTTGGCGAGTCAACTCAAACCCAATACCTCGGTTGGCACCAGTGACAATAGCAATCTTCATGGCTTGGGCAAATCAAACCACCCAATAAGGATTGAGCGGTCAAAAGTCGTAATCTTTTTCTTCGTCATCCAACTCATCATTGTCAGCCATGAAATATTTGAATTGGATGTAACAACTTACGATCATCAACGGCGCGGCAAGATATACGTCTAGCGAACCCCCATCTAGCCGGTAAACATCCCATCCAAGGCCGAGATACAGCGAAAAGAGAATTCCAAGAGACCCCATGACCGCAGCAAGAACAGCAGGAACAAGTCTGCGGAATGAAAGGCTGAAAATAAGAGCCACTAGCGTCAAAATCCCCGACAAAAACGCGTCCCCCTCGAAGTCGTACCCGTAACTATCGCCAACAGAGATTAGGCGTGTGACGGCAAGGTAAACCATTCCAGCAGCGAGAAAACGGGCGGCGATTTGTGCGATGCTCATGGCCCCAATCGCAACGAGAACTCCAGCCAAGAGTTGAAATTGAGCATCATTGAGGGAAAGTCCCAATTCATTGAACTGGTCAACGAAGAGATACGACATCCCATAACCGACAAGAAATCCAGCAGTTCCTAATGTGAACGGTAGCCTCTTTCCCCCTTGAATAAATAAAAGCAGAGAAAATGAAAGGATGAGGCCAGCATAAACTATGCCCCCCTCAATGATTTGGTCCAGAAGACTCAACCCGATTTCTTCAGCATCAACCACGACCTACGTACGGGCCTGCCGTATTTATTCTTTCAAAGAACCTGATTCTACCCACCGTTTCTTACAAAAAGGGGAAAAGGGAGGCGACGAACCATCTTTTATGGCCGACGAAGCACAAGTGCGAGAAATTCTTGCACCAGCCCTTGAACCAACATTCTTCGATTTCAATCTCCCTTTCGGATTCTCCCGTTGGTTTCTCTTTGTAATAGGCCTTTCATTATCTGCCTTTGGAATTCTCTTTGGAATCTCTCCCTATAACCCACTCGCCCTTGCAATAGTGATCTATTTCTTCGGATATATGCTCGCAGTCGCCTTTCCTTCAACAATTGTGATCGTGGTGCGCAATTTGCGAAACCTGTCTTCGGGAGGTTCTGATGTTCATTATGCAACGGGGCCTAATCAAGAAAAAACCCAACCGAGCAGCGGTACTGAGACTGAAGGATGGATTTTGAACCCTCCCCAAATTGCAGAATGGAACCTTGCCTCTCCACACAGCCCAGATGCTGGTGGTATGCTTGCAGAACACCCCCGCAAACTCGGAACCCCCGTCCCTGCAACCTTCACGATGTACTCTATGCTTCGACTTTTCCAAAGTTTTGCAGCAGGAGTTTTTGTTTATCTTGCTGTAGAAAAATACGACGAAGTCGACCCAGCACGTGCAGGTGTAGCTATCGCTCTACTGATTTTGCTGGTCCAATTTTTCCGTCGAAGGAAAACGATGCGTATTAGTGACCTCGCAACATCATCCATGCAAGGTCTTCCAATGGGGGGCGTCGAAGTCTTCGGGCAACTTCGTCCACGTCTGGCGAACGGCTGGGTTCCGCCTATCGCTGTTGATGGTGATCGAAACAAAATGGTTTACGGCCAATTGAACTGGTATTGGGAGTACGGCCACAAGTTCACATGGGACGAATATGTTGAAACAAAAGATGACGAAGGAAATGTATCCGGAGAATGGAAATCTCGCAGCGATTACCGTAGAATTCGTAACGATGACGGAGGAGCTCTCGCTCTCGTTCACGATGGAACAGGGGGAGTGGCAGTTGAGTCCGATTTGCTCGATGTTGGTACACGTCCCTCCACAGGGTCATGGAGTGACGAAGACAGGAGCCTCTGGAATACTCGGAGCCGCCCCAGCGGAAAAGTTCGCGATTTGAGGGCCTCACACGAGTGGAAATCCAATGGCTGGAGTATCGGAGACCCGTTCTTTTCTCACTGCTATGCTCGTCCAAAAACAAGCGCAGAACTCGAACAACAACCCGTTGACAAAACCATTGCCCCCTCCCTCATCATGCTTACCAAAGAAGGGGAAGAGCCAGGCCACAAAGTAATGGTACACCGAGGTTCTGAAATTTTGGCCTTATCAAATTCAGAAAGCGCTCCATCGGCTTATTTGCCGTCTCTTCTCCTTGCAATACTCAGCGGTATTGCATGGCTTTCAACGCTGTGAGAAAGAAGCGATTACAGCATGTTGAATGCATCGGGCTTGAAGACCCAGCGCATTTCATCTGAATTGGCGTAGTAGTTCTTTACTCGTTCATCGTTTGCCATCCAATCGTGAAACTGCAAGAGAAGCGGGTAGTTTTCAAGCAAATCTTTCGTGATACCGTCAAATTGACCCGAAAACAGCATAAAAGTGTCAATAAATGCTTTCACGTCTGCAATCGACATGTTCTCAGTATTCGCCAGCCAGCCTGTTTTTGACTCTGCGTAGACCGATGAAATGATTTTGAGGGCAGAGTCCATACTTCCTCCCTCAACAAACATTGCTTGGCGCGCTGCTATTTTTTCATCCAAATCCTCTATGCCAAACGTGGGGACAAAATTCTCCCTCCAACCGTTGATTACCTCAACCAATTCATCCACTTTAGCTCTCATGTGGAGGTCTTTTGGTTCAAGTCCAGCAAGTGCACCGGTGTAGCGGAGCAATGCATTGGACTCTGCAATGACTCCATTGGGACTCTTAATGATGGGCAGGTAGCCGTACGGCAAAATTCCTGACTCCTTTAATTCTGAATACCCATTCCAATCAACCACGGTGTTTTTCCATTCAACTCCAGAGATCTCAAGGCAAAAACGAGACGATTCAGCAAATCCAGGTGAGGCAAAATAAATGATTTCATGCATAATTTTCCCGCCCACTTGCCCCTTCATTAAGCCTTGGCACGGGGTACCGTTGTGTTCACGGGCGAACAGAGGGGGGTCCCTTGTAGACAGGTTGGTCTAATTTATACACATAAAGGGACTTTTACGTATTTATCTATCCAAAAGATGTCCTCAATTCGATAGAGGTTGTTTTTTATGCGTTCACAAGGAGGACAATTCATGGGCACAAGAGCAGACGTCCTTGCAACACAAATAATCAATGAGGCAAAACATCTTATTGCCAAATTATCTTCTAACGGAATTGTAATTCCAGAGGATGAACGTATTCCTTTGGATCTTATTGAATCTGATGTTCAAATAATCAGCCCGAGGAAATCCTCCAATGGAATCATATGGTCTCTATCAGTGTTTAAAGAAGGCTTTGATCCATCGTTCGTTATTTCTCATGAGGATTATGATGATGTTGAATTGACGTTGCCAACCCCAACAATTGTGGTGGATGAACACAATCAAGTCTCAGAGGTTAGGTATCACCTTACAGACCAAAATGTAAAGTCTATTGAACTAAATATGAGTAAAATAGAATTCTTCACTCACCAATTTATTGGTGGAAATTTTCAAGTTCCTTTAGAATTTGATTGCGTTGAAAAATTTGAAGGAAAAGTGATGCTCTGTGAGGCAAATATTCCACAATTCGGATTAAACACGTCATACATGTTTGAAGATGGCAAGTGCGTGCTAAATGTCGTTTTTCCCGATGATGGTAATGATACTCCTAGACTATCACTACCATTTGATGAAAATATCAAACCTTTCGTTTGAAAAAATAAACGTCTTTGGTTGATGCTGATTGGTGGATATTCCAAGTTAGTGGACTGTGTATAATCCGTAATGTATCACCCACATGGGTATTATGCATTACCCCATGTAGATATTCGGCGTGTTGCCATGGGCTTTCTGTGGGTCCTTTACGACGCTACCCTTTGTCTCACAACGCACTCTTGAAACCGATTGAAACTTTAACTAAAGATTATATCCCGGATGTTGGAGGTGGAAATATGTACTACAGAGTGAGCATAGCACAAATCAATCCTGAACAAAAAGATGCTTTTGTTGCAAGAGCAGATGAACTACGAGATGCAATGCAAGCACTCCCTGGACTCCAATCCGTAACCTTCATTCAAACAGGTGAAGGAGAAGCTGTGGGTTTGGCAGTCTATGATTCCGAAGAGAGTTTCATGAAAGCAGCACCTTTGGTTGTAGAAATAATGGGTGGCTTTGCAGAGTTCTTTACTGCCCCTCCAGAGCAAAGTTCTGGACCGATTATTTGGTCAATGTGAACCTCAAAATTAACGCTGAATGTATCTTTCAGTCATCCCAAGGGTTTACAGTGGCCCCTTAACGTTCGCAGTGGGTCATATTGAAGGCTACCCAACCATGAGTATCTCACGCATGGGTGTTCAAAGGGCTGCAACGAGTTTTCCAGCCGACATGGCCTCCAATATGCCACATATGAGAAACGAACTCAGACCTCGGTGTTGAGCGCCCGGTCCGTCTCCTCTGGGTCGATGAACAAGGCGGCGAAGATCACGAATGTTTCGAGCACGGCAGCGATGTAGAAGATGGTCTGATAGTCATACTGGGCGGCAAAGATGGGCGCCAACTGGTAGCCGATGATCGCAGAGAGGTTCATCATCGCCATGTAGCCCGTGAATTGCGTCCCACCTACCTCGGCCCAGGTGACCCGCATCATCAGAGAATAAGCGCAAATGGAGACGATGGCCCAGAGGAAGGTGTGAATAATCCACACCAACATCATGAACCAACCTTCGCTCCACATGGAATCGAGCATGCCCCAAGTTAAGGTTGTCAATGAAGCACAGAGAGCCGCAAACATCAGCATGGATTTCCCTCCGAAGCGACGACCAAGTTCGCCACCGGCCATGGCCCCCAACATCGTCACTACAAGGATGATGCCGCCCTTGGTGGCGTTGAACTCTTCTTGGGTCCAACCCAATTCTTGGAGGAAGAGCAATGGAAGAATGGGAATGAGAATGAAGGCGAGGGAAATGACGAGGCTGACCACGATTCCGAGTTGGGCTGAGCGAACGGAAAAGGCCGTTCGGATGTTGCCCAAAATGACGCTAAAGTCTCGAACTTCCTCGGTGACTTCCTCGGCGTCGTCGACCTTCCCAACAGCGTCACCTTCGTCCCACGGGAAGCGCTTCTCACCCGGACGTTCGCGCATAAAGAGTGGCACCATCATGATGGCCACCAAAATCGGAATTTGAATCAAAAAGGCGCCGCGGATGCCAACAACACCGATGATGGTGCCAAGCCCTGCACCACCGATGATACCACCCAAGGACTTGGCCGTGAACATGTAACTGTTGACACGCTCAAATTCGTGAGATTGGAGCACATCAACAGCAAGGGCATCAGTTGAAACATCTTGCAAGGCAGTAAACACGTTGTAGACAAAGAACAGCGCACCAAGAAGTGAGATGTTATTGGTCAAATCAGGAACCATCAACATGGTCACGAGCAGCGCCACCATGCCCGTTTGGGCAATGAGAATCCAAGGACGACGGCGTCCAAGGGCCGGTATCTGGAAGCGGTCAATGATGGGACCCCAAAGGAACTTGAATGACCATGGCAAGGTGCCGAGGGTCAACAGGAAGGCGAGATCACCGGCGTCTGCACCCTCTGCAGCGAGGAACGTAACCATCGTCACGGTGATGAAGCCCCACGGAACGCCTTGGGCCACGTACAAGGCTGAAAGCGTGATGACGCGAGCACGGTAGCTGTCGACGAGGGTTTCACCGTCGGAGGTGGATTCGCCCTCAACAACCTCAGATTCAGGTTCGCCAAAATCAAGGTCAAGATGGAATCGGTCGCGCTGCTTTGTGGAGACATAACCGACGAGGAACACAACTGGGAAGATCCATCCTGCAAACAAGAAGACTGGAAGAGAGCCTTCACCGACTGCCATGCCCGTCAACGATTCACCGTCTTCATCGAGAATGGTGAAGTCCAACACGAGCAGACTGACCACGGTGGCGACCTCTTCGCCATCGTCGTTGTTTGAACAGAGGGCACCGTTGAAGGCCTCCGCATCAACCGTTACAGCGAGATTGTAGGTACCCAATGCCTCTTCACCAAAGGCCAACTGGTCTTCGATTTCACCCTTGGTCAATCCTTCGATCACACCGGAGAGAAGCGAAGCGTTGTGCCAAGTTAGGTTGACCTCATGGGACCCGGGATTTTCCCCAGACCCTGAAAGGGTCCATTCTCCCTTGGTAGCAGTTCCTGTAATCGTGTCGGGTGCATTGGCTTCGCCGCCCGTACAGATTGGACCTCCCGAGGTCTCGTCCTCACCATAGGTAAGAGAGAAGTCAACGCCGACAACATGGCCACCAGCCGCCTCAATGGCGTCGATGATGGTTGAGGAATCAAGGCTCCATTCAACGGTTGCTTGGTCTTGATAGTCAGCGGATTTCGTCTCCAATTCGATGGATGTCATGGTCGACTCAACCGTGTAGGTCCCGGTCGTTTCTTCGCCACCTCCACCGCCGCCAAGGCATCCAGTAAGCGGCGCGAGAACGACCAGCATCAACAAAAGATGAACCGGTCGCATGGTCGAAGGGTGGCCCTGTTCATCTTCAAGATTGTTCACGCCTGCTTAGTCCGCTCCGCCCCAATCCTAATTGTCCAGATCCTTACAAGCACCTTCACTGCCGTGGATTTTCGGCTCCCAGCCAGGCGTTCACCTCAGGTTGTTGTTGACCGAGGCGAACTTCAATCCAAAGGCAGTGAAAGGGCTAATCACGGCACGTACGAGGCCTGATTAGAGCAAGGTACAACCAGATCGGAGGGTGGTTTCGAGTTGACCCGCTTGGGTAAGTGGAACGAGGTAAAGGAAGTTGGCCGAGTAATATTTAAACCAACTAAGATGATAGTAGATGGGGATTAAATGGTTAACAAATCGATTGAAGAAATGATGCAACTCATACGGAACTTCACAGACCACGAAGAAATAGAGCGGTATTTAGACCAAGCAGGCCTTTCTGTCGAAGCGATGCTTGAATTGAACCATGCGCTTTACAACCTCAACGCAATTGGTTGGGAACTGCAAATATCCTCCAACGAGCGCGGTGTGAACCCATTTGATGTGATTTCTTTCTTGGAGGCAAGTGTTGCCATTCTAGCTCGTACTGGGGACGAGGGATATGCGGATTGGATGAGGGCAATGTTCGAACTGGCTATTCGCTATTCAGACCAAGCAGGGTTAAGTCGTAAATTCAGTCTATTTGCTGAGTTGGTGGCATCGACCAAGCAAGACCTCTCTAAGGAGGAACGATCTGTTTTGTTTTACACCCGTTCACTCAACAGGCTTGCTCAACTAACTGATTACTGGCACGGTGAGGATCAGGCACGACCTTTGTGGCAAGAACTCTTGGACTATGTTCTCAATTTCATGGAAGCTAATGAACAACTTGAGGCACTCAATGTGATTCGTAGCAACGCGCCTTGGTTTGCCGAAGAGAATAAACTGTACTTCGAGTTCTGATGCCAATCCCTATAAAGAGTAAAACGGGTATTTGTTGATGAAGTACAATACCGTTATTGAAGGCCTAACCGAACTCCATGCTCGCATGAGTGAAGATGATACATGGCAAGCTTGGCCCAAAGAGTTCAGCACAGCTTATCGTTTCCAAACGGAAGCAACTGTGTTGCTTTCCAACAAAGCCATGGCAAATGCAACCAAACATGCTCTATGGCATAAGGCTCACGTGGAGACATCGAGGAATTCGACGTTCAGTGCTTTGTTTTGGATTATGTCATTTGAACATCTTGCCCGACTGCACAATGTACCAATGAGTTGGATTGCTGCTCTGCGATTTACGGCTCAACCGAGTTACGCTACGGGTGATAAGTGGGGATTGAAGCCATTGCCACTGTTCATCAACAAAGATGGTCATTGCTACGATTCCCTATGGGCCTCACACCTCGATGGTGTTGAACAAGGGCTCATCATCGACGAAAAATTCCCTCATATGCGTGATCCCGAGGAAGTCGCAATCAGCGAGGCGGCATTGGCGAAGGAAACACTCGAATCGTCCAACACATCCACACCGTAGGAATGCGGGGCATCTTCGTCCTCGAAAAGGAAACGTCACTCACTTCTATACAAAACTTAACCCGAATCAAACTACAAAAGGTGTGTGTTATGAAATGAAATTGCAAATGTTTGACCTAAGTTGGAGGCACATTGAATATACCGACATCTTAGCAATGCTATGAGCGGCTTGAATCTTCAGCACTTTGGGCTGGACATTGCATCTCCAGAAGAATACCGCAAGCGAAGTGTTGTTGAACTCATTAACGATGTGTCACTGAAAGATGTGTTCGAAAAAAAACCACTTCCAGGGAGCGTATTTGATCGTGCAATGGAAGGGCCAGCGACAGAATCAACTCTCTTCCACAAATGTGGGCATATTGAACTTGCAACCCCTGTACTGAGGCCTGAATGCGCCGAGCAGTTGAAGGAATATCTCCTCCTTGAGATCGGTACAAATAATCGATTCAGTGATTATTTTAACATCACAAAAAAAGGTAAGCCGACATATAAAAATGACGAATCCTTCAACTTGATGTTGTTGGAAAGAGGTAAAGACCTGTATGAAATATTACTCAACCTTGATCGTATTTGGGGGGATGAACGCCATGTTCTCATATCGGGAAACCAAACAATAGAACATAATGTCAAAGGCGCTTATGCGGAAATGATGTTGACCGTCTTGCCAGTACCCTCAATATTTGCACGAACAATCGATGACATGACAGTTGGATTGAGTCAAAAATTGAACATTATTCTTAGCGTAAACAATGACCTAAGGGAATACCAAAAACGCCGTAAGAAAGACCAAAATGAACTCGATCGAAAAATCATTTTATCAACCCTCATCTACCATGTCACAACGTACATTGACAACACAATCCCAAACATAGCCACGTACGAAAACCCCAACGAAACCTCGTTCTATGGTATTGGTCAACTGATCCATATTTTCCATCCTTTTCAAAACAAACCAAAAGCGATTGGGTTCGAAATCGCCGGTACACCAATCCAACGGATGGTCCGAAACATCAAATCTGGTGAACGAATCTTGAATGCTTACTCTGGTGATTGTGAGAACCTATGGTTTGAACTTTCAAAACAGTGCGCTCTTGGCAAAATCTTGGCGGATGTAAGTCCAGAATTACAACTCTATTACATCAATCGACAAGGTATCATCTTCAAAATTGAAATGGAAGAGATACATGGCTTGGAAATATCTCCATGGTCAGGTAGTATCAAATTACCAGAGGATGTGATATTGTCTGCAAGGAAATCATTGCCCGTTGAAATACCTGTTCATCCAAGACTCAAGTACACGATGCAGAAAATTAGAGACCTCGACTACAGAAGGGCGGAAGAAATGAGCATCCATTCCAAAATGATCGCTAATTTTTTGTTTCATGAAATAGATCCTCAAAAGGACTCGATTTCCTTAAACAAACTCGTGGTGGTAAATGAGGCACCGGACCAATTGTTGTGCAGTACCGCATTGCAACAACTCAATGATGATGTCGGATTGAACACGACTTTCTTATTTCACACTCGTCATATAGCAGATGACTACAAACAATATGGTCGATTTGAATACAAAGCAACACCCGATGCCTATCGAAATGTAATTATTGCTCTCGCCGAACTCCGGTCAAGAAATGCGTTCGCAAAGAAAATCAAATTCTTCGATTCGAGAAAAC
>ERZ767114.1491-NODE-1491-length-11129-cov-2.641965_pt1 | contig 11129 bp, 6 predicted proteins | sample MGYA00374952_ERZ767114 | MGnify/ENA primary metagenome ERZ767114 (study PRJEB28939, sample SAMN06267156) | marine metagenome | isolation source: Columbia River Estuary | place: USA:Columbia River Estuary, USA | collected 2012-05-05 ...
ACGCAGCGACCGGAAACCGCATCATTTTCCGGTTTCAGCACCGACACCCAGGCCGACAGTCTCCGAACTCAACAACCGGACCGGCCCCAACAACCCGGACTCCACCAAGGCGTCGTCCGCTTTGTAGAACGGATAGAAGGTCCAGGTCAGCCGGGATTCCGGAGGCCGCTTGGCATCACCCACCAACCGGTTCTTCCAGACGTTGGTCACCCGCACCTCGACTTCGTTCGCGCCTGGCACGGCCGCGTCCGTGATGTCGACCCGATAGGGCGGCTTCCACAATACGCCCAAGGGCTTGTCGTTGACGAATACTTCCGCCAGACAGCGGACGTCGCCCAAATCCAAATAGACACGCCTGCCAGACTGAAGGCGCTGCTGGCTGACATTCACGCCCTGTCTGTAAGTGGCCGTTCCGGAAAAATACCGGATGCCTTCCTCCGGCCGGTTTGTCAGGGATTCCAGCCGGTCAAACCCTAACTGCCCTTCGGGGGCACCGCGATTTTTCTGGAAGCTCACCCACCATTTCTCCGGCACGATCTCCGGAGCTGGCAGCCCTTGCACGGTGAGATGTTTCTGCTGCCCGGCTTTAAAGGTCACCTCATAGCTGCCGGACTCCCACGCGATCAGCATGGCATTGGTTGCATCCGATCCCCTCACCTCCGGGGAAAGCTCTGGCAGATCGGTAACGCCACCTGCCAGGCTGCGTATCGGTTTTCCATTCTGCTTCAGATCGGTCACGGCCACACCGTTCTTGGAGGCTTTGCGGAAGACGATGAACTTTGCATCGTTGTTCTCCATCCGCAGGGAAATGGAAGTGGATTTCCCGTCATCCTGATACATCAGGACATCGGACATGGTCCCGGTGGCGGGATCCCAGATTTCAGGGATCTTTCCCGCGACCCGGAAACTCAGAACCAGCTCCTCCGCCTGTTCTTTTTGCAACGACACGAAATAGATATCACCCTCCCCGGTGTTCCGGTGAATGTAACGGATGTCGGCATCCTTCGAATCATCGGCGAAATCGGGAGCCAAGGCATCCTCCTTGAAAATCGTCTCGAACGATTTGCCAACGATCACGCGTCCCTTACCAACCCTGCGCTCTCCAACACCAGACGCTTGAGGCCAAAGCTCTTCCGCGATCCGCATGATCTCCTTGTCCGCGTTAGGATAACCATTCATGGAAGGTGAACGTGATGGCTTTGGACCAATGACCGTCGCCCCCGCCATCACCAGTTCGCGGACCTTTTTCAATGCCGCAGGAGTGAACCGCGCGCTGTCCGGCAGCACCAAATACGGATAGCGCATTCCACCGGGCAGGACGACGAACCCGTCCGCCACACGCATCTTGTCAAAGGTCGTCCGGTCACACACGTCATAGTCATAACCTTTCGGCAACACCGGCAGCATCTTCTGCCGCGGATCCATCACTCCGGGAACGGAATACCACGCGCTGTTCGGTACATCCTCACCATAGTAGTAGCACACATCCGCAACGAACCCTCCCTGGCGGAGCATATACTGACAGCGGGTCAGGTAATCGACCCACGCGCGCCCCTGTTCCCACCAGGTCAGCGTCCGGTCGAAGTTCAATCCGAACTGGCCCAGCGACATTCCGGGGAACCGGTCATCCGGCTGATGAACGTAGCGATGAAACACAATTTCATTCATGCCCTTGCAAAACTGGCGATCCCCGAGGGCCTTGATTCGATACGGATACTGCGTCCATCCGTCATGGTGGCCGAAGGAAGTGAAGGACTCGCAGGAAACGATTTTCTTGCCGTAAACGTGCGCCGCAACGGCGGCCTCCTTGGTGTTGTCCTGTCCGCCGCGCCAGCCATTGACGGCATCGGGCTCCCCATCAATCCAGAACTCACCCTGCGGAATATCCGTTTTGCCCAGGCACTGGATTTGATCCATGAGGGCAGGCATCCCGATGCCAGGCGCTTCGGCCTCCAATTTGATTCCGCGCTTGTTGAAAAGTTTCTGTAATTTCCCATAGAAATTCGCCGCCAGCAGATCGCCCACGGTCCGGCGGTAGTCCCACAGGAAACGCTCGGTCGTATCCAGGTTTCCGACAATCCGGCCGGTTAGGGTGATCAACCATTTCCGGCTGTCGTAGCCCCGACGGGCTGCAAACTCCTGAGGAAATTTCTTCGTCCATGTCTGGCAACCGGCCTCCCAGCTATCAACATTCACATCGATGAACACTTTTCCCGTTAGTGGCCCAAGCAGGTCGCACATCTTGCCGAGCATTCCGTTGTTGAAATGATACTCGAGCGCCTCCGCGCTCATCTTGTCCACTTCCAGTCCCTTGGACTTCTCCGAGGCCGGCTTGACTTCATTGCCGTTCGACGTGTGACCGATGCGTAGGATCGTCCACTCCCCCGCCGGCAGGTCGCATTGCAATTCCCCGCCCGGCAACATGCGGTCCGTCAGATCCACGATTTTATCCAAAGCAATCTGTTGCATCTCATGGATCTTCTGTTGCGAGAAGTTGGAGACCTGCGGTTGCGTCCGCATCCGGGCGGCTTTGGTATGGATTTGATCCAAGCGCGTTGACTGGAAGTTAAGCTCATAAAGCTTCATCGGAACGGCCGAACTCGCGGCGATGAACTCGATCTTGACGAAGCGCGATTCCCTGCCTTGAAACCCCTCGATGAGCTCTTCTCTTCCCGGGGTAACCTCACTCCGCCAACGGCGCATGGTCCCGGCAGACACCCATTTCTGTCCATCGTCGCTGGTGAATAGCTGAACCACGCGGTTTTTACTATCCTCATGCATTTGCAGGCTCAAGGAGCGGACAGGCACGGATTTTTCGAATTCAAAAACCACATGCCGGCTGAGCTCTCCAGCCTTGGGAACAGGCAGGGTGACAAACGTTTCGTCATCGCCATCCACTGCCGCCGACCAGTCAAGGCCCGCGATGTCCGATTGGATCCTGGGATGAAGCGCGGACACCGGAACCCCATCTCCGGGCAGCGTGGGAAATGCCAGAATCGCAATGTCTTGATAGTAACCGTGATGGGTTTGCGGCTGCGGCAGTTGGATCTTTCCGCTCACCGGTCCCTTGATGAGTTTTTGTCGCCACACCACTTCCTGCATCGACAACTCCGGAGTGATCCATGGGCCGCCCGAACCCGAGCATCCCGCCGCGCTCGATGCGCCCAGCGTCAATCCAAGCCGCTCGCATTCCTTGGCGGCATGGGTCACCGCCTTCATCCATGCAGGTGATAAAATCACATCTTCTCCCTGCGCCTCCGGTGGCCCGCCCTGATAGATATTGGTGATTTGCGCCCCCTTCAAGCCGATGCGTTTCATCGCTTCAAGATCCTTGGTGATTCCACGCTCCGTTACGTTTTCATTGATCCAGTGCCACCACGTCCGCGGCCTGCTGTCATTCGGCGGATTGACAAACCCGGTATCTAGCGGTGCAGCACCATTTTCCCCGGCAGAAGTTCCGATGGTAACGGACGCTGCCATCAGCAGTCCCGTGAGTGCCGCGATCCCGGCAAATTGGTATCTTTTCATTCCGATGTTTTTCCAGTCGTTCACTCAGAAATCCCCGCTCTCGTTCGAAAACCTGTTCAATGGCAATGCCTTGCGGATCTCAATCGAGAACTAATTCAAGGTTGAGCGACACGGCTGAGGTGAAACTGGTTCATTTTTTCGAGCTTGGGTATCCTCATTTCTTAGGAGACCCGAACGACGGTGCCCTCCTCGCCGAATCCGCATGGAAACCCCGATAAAATCCTATGAAATGAGGATATCCGTTCTCCGAAATGCAGGTATTATGTCCATCAAAGCCCCAACTTCGGCATCGGTCACTCACGACTGATGCTGGTCAGCGCCCTTCAAAACAAATTCCCCGAACGAAAACTTGAAAAATCCGACGATGATCGAGCGCCTGTTCCGGACCAATCAATCCGCCAGAACCCGCCGCCCCAGAGGATTCGCCCTTGTGGTGACTCTCAGCCTGATGATCCTGCTCACGGTCATCGCCGTGGGTTTGTTGGCGTTGTCCAGCATTTCGCTGCGGGCGTCCACCCAAGGTCAGGCGATGGCGATAGCGCAGGCGAACGCCCGCATGGCACTGATGTTGGCGATCGGCGAGCTGCAGAAATCCGCCGGACCCGATCAGCGGATTACCGCCGCGGCGGATATCCTGCCTGCCGCCAAGCCCGCAGCTCCAGGCCGTGCCCACTGGACAGGCGTCTGGGACACCAGCGCATTCAATCCCGCGAAGCCCGAGACCAAGGCGTTCGTGCGCTGGCTGGTTTCGGACAATCCCTCCGCCCCCGCCGATGCCACAGCAGCCGCCAGCGCGGATGATGTGCTGGCTTTCCAAGGCAAGGATGCCGCGACCTCGGTGAGAGTGCCCAAGGTGACCGTCACCGGCGGAGCTTACGCCTATTGGGTCGAAGATGAGGGGCTGAAAGCCGATCTGGGCTGGAGCGAGGGGAAATTCACCGACAACGAGCGGAAACAGTCCGCGCGACTCACCGCGGCCCCTGGCCCGGACCATGGCACCTTCGAGGGGCCATTCACAGGCAAAACCAACTACCCCGTCACGAAAACAGCCGGCAATCCCTGGCTCGACAATCTCGACAAAGCACTCAGCACCGCGGACCTGCCCTTGGTAATGTCTGACACCGCCAGCCAGAGCATCTGGCTGCGGGAGAGCCATCACGACATGACCCTGGGCAGCCACGGTGTGCTCGCCGATGTGAAACTTGGAGGCCTGCGCCGGGATCTCAGCCTCGCCTTCGAGATGGATGGAAACTCGGATATTACCGCAACTGAGAAACCGCCCCTATTCAACAAGCAGGTCGGCGAGTTCGTCGGCGGCACGGACCGCTTGGCCGCCCCCAAGGCAGCACTTGGCATGGGAGACGTCAAGGAGCGCTATCTTTACCGTGACATGAAGGGCTCCGGCACGCCATTCTCCGGCGACATCGTCACGCCGAACTCCGTTGTCAGAGGACCGAACTGGTGGGCGCTTCGAGACTATGCCAATCTCTACAAAAGACTGAAGGGAAGCGGCGGGAACTACCTCCTGAACGCCCGCAGCTACTATCCGAATGTCAGCGCCGCAAATCACCCGGGTTACCAATGGGGAAGCATGAGCGGCGCGAATTCCGGTGCGAACACCTGGGATACCGAAACCTTGCCATCGAATTGGTTCACTGGAACTTTGCCGGACCGGCATCTTTTCAAGCCGGCCCGCGCGAACTACGCCCCGGTGTTCCTCGGATCGGTGATTCTCTACAGTGTCCTGGCTACCAATTCGGATGGGACTACAGCCGATCTGGCGGTGGGAATAGATCCCCTGTTCTATCTCTGGAATCCATACAACCGCACGCTGAAGGTGGATCGATACGCGCTGAAAATAACCGGCTTTGGCGGGCACATCACGCTCTGGGTGAACCGGCCCGGCGGAAGCACGCAGCACGGGCCCGCAATCATCACGGATTATGCCAAATTCCACAGCGGTGCCACGGGGTGGGTGGATCGCATGACCTATCTCGCATCGGATTTAACGCTGGTGCCAGGCGAAGTGCTGGTGTTATCGCCGCGCTCGAATCGTGGCCCAAACGCCACCGTGCTCCGGGACGCTCTCTTTCCTGGAACCAACACCGACAACGCATCGGGAGCCATCTTCAGCCGTATACCAGACAGCTCGAATGCGAACGAAGCCGCCAACTGGCAGACAGTAAGACTGAATCTGGCGACGGACACGGTCGGTTTTCTCTACTCACATGCACTGGATGCCACGGATGATACAGGTAACGTCACCGGCAAGCAAACCTGGGCGACGGGGCATATCTGGACAGATACAAGCCTGCCTCGGGCAAATGTAGTCCCAACGGATCTTTCTAATAGCGCCAATGATGGCGAACACCTCCAACAGATCGGCAACAACACGCGGGGCACCCTCGACTTGCCCGAATACTTCTCCCCCCCCAGACAGAGCCCGGGCACCAAACTCAATCCGATTTCCGCGCCCGCGCCCGCCAACACGCTGGTGAACACGAAGCGGTTTTTTGGCATCAGCAATTATCTCACCAAACCGGCCGCGCACCAGGGCGAAATGCCCAATCCGGTGGAGGTTTTCACCCAATTCAATCCGTTTCCGATGGGTGGCTACCACGACATGTGGCGTCCATGTCTGTTGAGCCAGACCTACAGTGCGATCGCCGATCCCGGCGATGTGGACACGCTGCTGCAGCGCGCCGGAATCAATTTCCCCGCAACCCGACTCAACAACGGCTATTGGGGTGCGAGTTATGCCGATGGTTCCACGTCCGTGCCCCTGATCAACATTCCATCCAGTCCGATTCTGTCATTGGCCGCTTTCTCTGATGCAAACCTCACCGTTGGGGCCATGCAACCGCTGCGCGCCGTCGGAAACTCCTGGTCCAGTCTTCTCGTCTCACCAGTGTCTCCCTATGGTCCGGTTACCGGCATGCCCTGGATGTCAGCAACGGCCTCGGACAGTTCCTGGTTGCTCAACGATGCCTTGTTTGACCGTTATTTCCTCTCGGGAATCGCACCGGAATTCACAATTGGCGCTGGTGGCTATTCAAGCTCTGGAAGCTTGTCGGATAAGCTGACTAAGTTCTTCAGCACGGATTACCAGAGCGCTCAGGCCAGTCCGATATTGCACCCTTACGTTCCGCTTGGAAAAACCACCACCGAAGCCGTGTCCGCGCTTGCTGCGGATGACGGCTACAAGAAAATGGGAGCTTACAGCTTGGTGGCGGGTGCCTTTAATGTGAATTCGACCTCTGTCTCCGCATGGACGGCCTTCCTGAGGGGGAATCGCAATCTGCCGGTTGACTATGCACAGGGCACCGGAACGAACACCGCTTCAGGGACTCCATTTCCCAGCAGTCCCGCGCCAGCGTTCAGCCCGGATGCGGCCACCCATTGGTCCGGATTTTCGCGTCTGAGCGACAGCCAGATCGAGAGCCTCGCCACCCAGATCGTGAAGCAGGTCAAACTTCGCGGCCCGTTCATGAGCCTGTCTGATTTCGTCAATCATCGCGTGGGAACTCCGAAGAAGAGCGAAACCCACTACATGGGAGCGTTGCAGGCGGCGATCGAAGAGTCCGGGATCAATGGCCCGGTGAGAAGTGGTGGCGGTGGAGTCGCTCCCGTCTATTCGGGTGCGATCTCAAGATACTTTCCCGACCCGCCGCCAGTCGGAAGCCGCACCACCACCACAGGCATCCCCGGGGATATCACCCAAGCGGACCTCTTGCTGCCATTGGCCCCGCGCCTGGCGGCGCGATCAGATACATTCCGGATCCGGGCCTACGGCGAGGCGCGCTCGGCGGATGGCACGACGGTTCTGGCGAAAGCCATTTGCGAGGCCGTGGTCCAGCGGGTTCCCGAATACCTGGATCCGGTCACGGACGCCACTAACAATGAGCCGTGGGACGAGGCGAAGAGCTCCGGATCTCCATCCGCCACCGAACTCAATCCAATCAATCAAAGGTTCGGACGGCGATTCAAGCTGGTTCAATTCCGCTGGTTGAGCCAGTCTGAAGTGTAGCAATCACCCTTTCGATGAACATCAAGCGAATATCATACACCCTTATGGCGATCCTGTGGACGCTATGCCCGGCGGTGGCCTTTGCTCAGCCAACCGATGTGAAGTCTTCCATTCAGTTCTCCTGCGTGGTTTGGACGGATTTGTCATATCCTGCGTTGTATTTCCGCCAGGGGGACGAGTTCCTGCCGCTGACGCTCCTGCCCCGCCAGCGCTCGCAAATCTATTCACTTCAAGGACGGGAGGCGCTGGAACTCTACGTCGCCAAAGACCAGGCGAATGGCACACCCGGGCATGAACTCGTCGGCAGGGCGGCTCTGCCGCAAGGGGCCAAACAGATGCTGTTCATGATTCAGGAATCCCCGAGCGGGGGAAAACTTCCGCTGACGGTTTATGGCATGGACGATTCATTGGACGCCTTCCCCGCAGGGTCCTTTCGTTTTCTGAATTTCACCAATCTGCCGCTGCAGGTGGAGTTTGGTGGAACAACCAACAAGTTGTCTCCGCAAGCCATCAAGGTGGTGCAGCCGGAAATTCCGGAGCTGGGTGGTTTTCTTCCTTTTATGATCAAGGATTCGGAAGGCCGCACCGGCTTTCAAACACGCCTTTTCGGGCAACCCAGGGGGAGGAAAATGGTCCTGATTGTGCCACCAACGAAGATGGGTGAGAAGCTGGCGGTGCTGTTTCTTCCGCAGATTGTTCCGCCGCCTCCCCCAGAATCAAATCGTTAGGCAGGCTGAGGATTTTTTGTCATGGTCCTTCCCCAGAATCCGGGTTGAATCACGATGAATGTTAGGCGCTGGCTCGCACGTGTCTTGCTTGCTCTCCGCCTGCTGAAGGGCGAACCGAGCTTGTGATCAAATTTTTATCAGAAATTATTCCCGTCAGCCCGCCCCATGCCAAAAAGCCCACATCCCGCAAGTAGCATGCAACAACCAAGTCTGACGATTCGGAATCGCGTCCGGTTTCTTTTCGCCGCATACGCATTACTGTTAGCGGCATACCCTGCGCCTCTTCGTGCCCAAGCTTCTGGAAAGCCCGCTGTGGAGTTCTGCTGCGTGGTCTGGGACCCGCTCCCCATGACCGCGGTCTTCTATCGGGATGGTAAAAACTACCTGCCGCTGGAGTTCTCGCCGGGTAGCCGCTCGCAATACTATCCCTTGAAGGAAGCGGGTCCTCTGGAGTTGTATGAGAAGGCGGCGGGTGCGGAAGGAGCATCGACCTACAAGCTGGTGGGGAAGGCCGCCTTGGTCGCCGGTGCCCGGCAGATGCTGTTCTTGATCGACCCGGTTCCGAACGCGACTGGATTGCCACTCAGGCTCTTCGGCGTGAATGACGCGCTGGATGTCTTCCCGACCGGGACCATCCGATTTTTCAACTTTTCCACCGCAGCACTGCAAGTGAAGTTCGGCGAACAAGTCAGCAAATTGCCTGCCGGTGAGATCAGCGTCGTCAAATCCAATGTCTCGGAAAATGGCGGATTCATTCCCTTCCTGATTGGCGATCCCAAAGGCGAGGTCGTTTTTGAAACCCGCCTGTTCAGCCAGCCCACCGGGCGGGACATGGTTTTCATCGACGCCCCTGCCACGCCCGGTGGAAGGATTCTTGTCAAAGTCCTCCCGCAGCTGATCGCACTCGAACCGCCGCAGCCCCAAGGCCAGACGCAATCCTCATCTCCGTGATGGATATGCGCCTATGAATTGACGCCATTTTCCTTTCAACGATTACGGTTTCTTCTCCACTTTCCCGAGATCAAGGATCGGTTCGCCTTTGAGATATCCCAGCGAGGCGAGAAAACGGTCCGCCTCGACCAAGGTGATCGCCAGATCTTCTTTTCCAATCCAGAGATTAAAGAATCCATGCTTTTTGCCCTCATCGAGGTGCAAATCACAGCGACCTCCTTTTTCCTTCATCAGGCGTTGGAACCGCTTGCCGGTCTCTACGGGGACATGCTCATCCTTGGTGCCCAGCAGCACAATTGCTGGCGGCGGATTCTCGCCGATGTTGTCATTGTCCGCAGGAGCCCACATCTTGGCTTCCTCCGCTGCCTGTGCCGCGCACGTGGCGAGAGCCATACCGATCCATACTTTTATCCAATTTCGGTTCATCCGTTTATCTCGGTTGTTGTTGAGTCTTGGTGCCGATTTTCACCGTTAGTTTTAGAAACCGAATGCTTGGCCAATTTCATTCCAACTATTCTGCAGTTTTCGGAAAGACCTTGAAATTGATCCCCTTCTCTCCCGTCAATGCAAACGGCCCGGGAGAAGGAATGTTTTCCGGCCACTTCTTACCGAAGTAGTCGGTATGGATCCGATAGGGCGTTCCATCCGGATGGCCAAAAGGAGCATTCGGAACTTTTGCCTGGCCCAGCAACTCCGTTGTCACAACATCACGCTTTACTTTCTCCTGCCATGCCGGGTTCACATTCATCTCCAACCACCAGCCATCGGATTTCTCCACAAGCTTAATGCCTGGATCGAACGTTTCCTCAATTACCGGATTCTTGTCTTGCTCCGACGGCTTGGCCCCGGCAAGGAAGACGTTGCCGGCAGCGGTGATCTTGAGCTTATGCTCATTGTAGGCAGACAGCGCATTCCCATTGATAAACAGGTTGTTTAGAAAGCGGTCGTCGTGTTGATCCACCGTGTAACCAACCCCGCCCCATTGGTCCAACAAAGCTACGCGAGCCTCCTCCGTCATCATCACGAAGTCAGCTTCAAATATTTCCCACGCATCGCCGCCACAATTGATCCGAAGATCGACCGGTTGGCCAACCTCCCGGCTTCCGATCACTTCAATCCCCGCAATACAGGGATCGCTTAGATCGCGAATGAACGCGATGTTGAGCACCCCTTCCGCAACACAAACGTCTTTGGTAATCACATCAAACGCCTGGTTTTTCCCAACCTTTGCCACAAGATCCAGTCCCTCCACCACGGGTTTCCCCTGAATATTCACGCCGAAACGGCGAGAGCCGGCCTTTTCGAAAAACGGCTCATTGAACTTGAGAGTAACAGTGTAAATTCCGTTGGGGACATCCAGGCGGTATCCTTCGCAGCCGTAGCGGACTGTTTGATAGATCATATCCTGTTCCGTGTTCCCGACCGGCGCGGAGAAACGAGCGATACCGCCGCCCATCGCCCCGGATTTTTCATCGGGTCGCCCTGCTATTTTCAAATCCGTATTGTGCGGCTTGAAAACCGGCGTCTGCCGCTTTGTGAGATCCGACCAGATGGACAGCGCTCCGCCAATCAGATTATGCACATACGCCCCTCCGCCACTTGCATCCAATATGCCACGATTGGACAGCAAAACATTATTGTCGATGAGCATCGGGCCATGATTCATCTCAAACATCATGTCATTGCTGTTGTCATGAAGCAGGTTCCCGGTCAACCGTGCTCCCTGCCCCATCCAGTCGATCCAAATGCCGCCCCAGTGTGCGCAGCGATAGACATGATTGTTACTGATGACAACATCCACCGCGCCATGCAATTTGATGCCTGCCGTTTCACACCCGCCATACTCATGGTGCTGCCGGATATCGTGGATCTCGTATGCCGTCTTCTGCTTGAAA
>ERZ767114.1501-NODE-1501-length-11069-cov-2.593432_pt1 | contig 11069 bp, 11 predicted proteins | sample MGYA00374952_ERZ767114 | MGnify/ENA primary metagenome ERZ767114 (study PRJEB28939, sample SAMN06267156) | marine metagenome | isolation source: Columbia River Estuary | place: USA:Columbia River Estuary, USA | collected 2012-05-05 ...
CTAACGGTATCTGCGGGCCAATTAAAAACTACGATATCATTATTTTTAATTTCTTGAAATCCAGGTATTCTTAGATATGGTAGTTGAGGTTTATTAAGATATGATCTTGATTTAATTATTGGAATTGTATCATGAACCATAGGAAAAGAGAGAACTGTAGATGGAATTCTAGCACCATAATGGAATTTACTAACTAATAAAAAATCTCCTACTCTTAATGTTTTTTCTAATGATCCAGTTGGAATTACAAAGGGTTGTAATATGTAATTATGAACAATAGTTGCAAAAACAGATGTTTTTGATAGTTTCATCAGTTTCGAGGTAAGGTTATGTGTAGCATCCTCTCCAGACCACCTCAATTGAGGAATAGGATGACAGTCCCATTTTGGTTGTAAATCAACCGAATTTTTCCAAAGGAATGGATTGATTTCCAGACATTTAGTCAAGAGTTTTCTTCTCAAGACAAGACTTGCGTTCTTTGATTCGAGCCAATCAAGATGTTCGGTTATGTCGCCGTGTACGAGAGTTACTTCTACATCTCCAATTTTGAGATGTCTTTCCTTCCTTTTTATCGGTCTTAATTGATCTGAATGTTCGATAAGCCATTCAATCCATTGAGCAAACATTTCATCTTTCCATGGTGTTCCTTGCGGAACAGGATGTTCAAATCTTCCACTTCCAAATTCTTGGTGTCTATTCCACGAAGCGTAGTATTGATTTACAGACATGTGGAATGGCCACCTTTTTGGAGTCCTTTCGATAATCTCCTGCAATTCTTCAACAGACATTCTTCTATGTTTCATCAGGCTTGCAAGAAAATCAAAACAATCTGGAAATTTCTTTTTTTGAGAAACTCTGAAAATATCTGCCGAGATGTCTTGATTTCCAGAAGAATACAGATTTACGCCTTCTGGAATGATGAACCATTCGGCGTTACCCAACGGCTTCCACATCACATTGTCATCAACTTGGTATTCTTCTTCAGGAAGTGGCCACCCATCATGGAAATTCTTTCTATCTGAAATGATTAACCCCCCGTCTCTAACCTTCGAAGAAAGAGATGAAGCTGCTCTGAGAAGAGGGTGTTTTGGTTCTTCATTATATCCTAGAAAGAGTTCAGGAAAATCAATGTACATTATATCGATAAAAGGTAACTCTTCCATTCCAATTTTTGCATCTATCTGCCTGTGAATCAGAAGGTTTTGGAATGGCAGATCTGGATTTCTGTAGGCTTGTCCGATTCCGATTGGATTGTCGACTCTCGCAAAATATTCCATTCCATCTTTCGAATGCTGGCCCCAGCCTCCATCGGGATAATCAGGCCCCAAATCGTCACAAATCAGAACAAACGGCTTGCCGTTATCTACCATGACGTTCCATGAAGCCAAGTAATTCCAATGAGGGCCAGGATGATAGGCGATAAGCGGCCTATCTTCTACAATCGGAAATGGAATCGAAGTGAACATCGCGTTTCCTTTCCATAGCATCACAAACACCTCTGGTATCCCACTGGTACGACTCTAAAGATTCTCTTTGTTTGTCTTTCAAGTCTTGAATAATCACTTGCATCACAAACTCCACCCTTCTCAGGATACTTTGCAGTATCATAGATTGCCGAACCATGCATTGTAACGATGTGTGCAGTACACAACTTTCCATTCTCATCAGGGTCGCTTGGAGGGTCTACGGAATAGAAACACAGGAAGAACAAATCATTGAGGTGCTTTAATTCATCAATCAGATAACCAATTCTTCTTTGATCGTGGTTGCAATATGCCAATTGCATCCCGTATGGTTTGAGTGCTTCAGACCATGAATGGGGAGATTGAGAATTTGTCACCTTTTTGAAATCTTCAGGCGTAACATCTGCTCCAGTTGCTGTTGCAACCATGCACAATGTTGTTGCCACACACGAAGGACCCACTTGCTTCAGATGCTTGAGTTCCAAATCTTGGAAGAACGTTTCATCCTGCTGTCCTTTGCTTAGATGCCATAGAGGCGCACTTGCGTCAGGTCTCCAGGTCATTCCTCTCCCTCCTTTCTTTGGAATCTTCTTATTCCGTTCACTCTATTCGGATGACAAACGAGGCATGTTGTATCGAAACAAGGCCAAGAGTAATCATTGCCTATGAAATTGACATACTTCTTGTCAATCATTGCTTGCCAAAACGGCCTGGAATGATCCCATGTGTCGACCCAAATTATTGCTTCAGGAAAGAGTCTTCTGATTCTTGAAATCATTTTCGTACCATGGCCTTTTCTTCTTTGATGTTCATTGAATACAATAACATGGTGGATTTCGATAATGCTCCAATCCTCATTTGGAATGATTGTGCATATTGCATAAGGAAAACTTCCCTGAAATACCCACCACCCCGGTCTCTTTGGATGTTCAACAAAATACGCTTCATTCGGTCTAAATTTGCTTTTCTCTAATTGTATCATTTTCTCACTTCTCATTGGTAATAATAATCTTCTGGCCTACCACCTGGCCATTCTTTTTCCATCTTCTCGATGTATTCTCTTGTTCCCTGATCTTCCTCAAATTGAATGTTCCAAATTTCAGTATCATCAATGCAAAGATGAATCAAACTCATCATCGAAAGTGGGAGACTTTCATCTGACGATTTATGAAAGCAATACCACGAATCTGCTGTATGTACACTTTGCATTCCCCCATAATTTGGAACATGCTTGGGACAAATCCAGAAGCTTCCTAGAGAATGCTGAACAACATCTTTGAATCCAATCTGTGAAAAATGATATTTCCACTTATGTCTCGAATCAATTTCTTTCATTTTTTTCCATTCATCTTTCTTCTTAGCGTAATCATTCATTGACCCTGGATTTGCCCAACAATCCTCTTCGAGCGAAATATCAAAAGAGAATGTCGTGCCATGATTCCCTTTTATGGCTAATGTGTAGCCATCGTAAGTAATGGATTCATGATTGTAAATAAACTCAAAGAATGAAAGCCAGTGTTCCCTTGTGACTCTTACATCATTGCTATCTTTTTCATCTTCAAAATGAATTGACTCTTTCATCGAAGTGAGGCAAAGCTCCCACTCTGGCCAAACAGACCATCTCTTTTTTTCATGTTGATTTTGTTGATTGTATGCATAAAAAATGGACATTAATCCATTAATCGTGTCGAGTTCTTTGTTATAGTCTATGATATCTTCTGGTTTTTGGTATTGTTTTGTCATGTCTTTTCCTCCTGTTATTTATTGAATGTGGCGGGGGTACCCGGAGTCGAACCGAGATCCTGGGATTCGAAATCCCAGATGCTATCCATTACACCATACCCCCAAGGTATGTTTTCAGATTCCAGAACAGAATTCATCCGTTCTATAACCGTCATCTTATCGAATCGGATGGAATCTGAAATGCCGGCGGTACCGATACTTGCGAAAATGCGTTTTTGTCATATTATTCCTCCGGAGCAAATAGTCTATATCACCATACTTAATAAATGTTAAGTAGATATATGTCAAAAAAGAGTCAAATCACTCGGTAATTTCAAACAAGACATGGTTGTGGGAGTTTCATGCACATCGTGATGGTCTCAGGGGAATATCCCCCTCGTTGGGGCGGAATGGGTTCGGTTGTCTTCCATCTTGCGGGCCACCTTGCTCAACGGGGACACAAGGTTACAGTCATTACAAGAAAGCACAAATTGATGCCTCCAACACAACCTGGCGTCGAAGTTATTCCAGTTCGTTGGACGCCATTACCGATGGCATTCACGCGTTCATTCGGGAAAAATGCTCTAAAGGCTCTCGTCAAACTCAATCGCCGTCGTTCAATCAACGTCGTTAACGCCCATCTGCCACTCGTGTCTTGGTCGAAGGCTCAGTTCAAAATGATCGAGAAAGACATCGCTCCAGTTGTTAGTACATTGCATGGTTCTTGGGTGGGAGAAAAAGAAGGGGTTCGACGTGCTGCAATGAATAAAGAAACAGCGACATGGCGAAATCCAAATGATCTTGCAATTCGTCTCACATGTTGGTGGTACAAACGCTACGAACGAAATGGCGTCCTAGAATCCACTTGTAGTGTAGCCATTTCAAGATCGACTCTCGAAGAATTTCATAAATTTTACAAGATTCCAGATAACACCGATATTGAAGTCATTCATTGGGGATGTGACCAGCGCGTATTCAGGCCTCCTGACAAGGACAATGAAGCAGAACAACTCAATCACGAGCGAATTCGAAAAGCCTACGACTGCGCCGATGAGGAAGCACTGAGCTATGGTCCTAAAACCGAAACTCCGATGCTTTTGGCCGTTGGCCGTCTTGTTGCTCGCAAAGGGTACATGTCCCTTCTTCGAGCGATGCCATTGATTCTCAAGGAACACGCAAATACTCGGTTGGTTATTATCGGTAGAGGGCACATGAAGAAATCCCTTCTCAAGACTGCAGAAGAGTTGGGAGTTTCTCATGCTGTCTTCATCAAGAGTAGTATGTCATTCGAAGACATTGCTCAGCATTATCGCTCAGCTGACTTGGTCGTCTATCCATCTTATTACGAAGGCTTAGGTTTGATTCCTCTTGAAGCGCTCGCATCAGGTACGCCTGTAGTGACGGTAGACCAACCACCATTGACAGAAATGGTGGACGATACTGTTGGAGGATTATTCGACCGTGGCGATCATGCTGGCATGGCAAAGGCCGTTTGCGATGAATTGAATGGTTCAGTCAAGCGGATTAAGAAGGCCAAAGCAGGCCGCAAGAGAGTCCTTGATTCGTTCACATGCGAAGGTAATGCCGAAATGTATGAGGACGTATTCCAGCGTTCAGTTCAGAAACGTCACTGGCGAGATAAGTAATTCTCCGAAGGTATTTTTCAGTTCTAATCGCGTATTTTAGGCCGTACTAATATACCAACATATCATATGTGTGTGTTTTTTGGATAAATCATGATGAGAAAACAAATGGTAATTTTCACTCTTATGATATTACTTTTTGCAGCCCCTTCCTATGCGACAGAATCCAAAGATACTGAATTAGTTGAGAAGTTTGGCGTTGGGTTCGATGAAGTTGTCATTGCAGACTCATCCGACTTCCTCTCAGATCCAAGAGATTTGGAATTCCATCCAGGAAGAGTGAATGAACTCTGGATCGCTAATCGAGCATCAGACAGTATCACAATTGTTGAGGACACAGGAATGGATACCCAAACCTCCCAAAACAGAAAGGATTCGAATCGTAATCACTTCCTTGAAGAAGTCAGTGCTATTTCATTCGGTGCATATCACCCTGAATTTGACTGGCAATGGGGTTCTGCCCAAGAAACTGCAAACACATTCTGCGGACAAGGAACAGCCAACAATTTCATGGGTCCAACTTTGTGGCCATCTTCGTTAAATCACTTTGCTGTTGAAAACCAAAACAATGGTAATGGCCTTCTGGGCAGCCACATCGATATGAATCATGAATCGCCATACGGCGTTGGAATCGCACACGACTACGACAATGTGTACTGGTACAATGATGGCCACTACGGCGAACTCGTTCGTTATGATTTCAAAGAGGATCATGACACTGGAGAAGATGACCACTCCGATGCAGTCGTTCGACGCTATTCCGAAATCCAACTTACGCACTCATACGGTACTCCTGGGCACATGGTTATGGACGATTCAACAGGTATCCTCTACATTGCAGACGCTGGAGCAAATCGAGTTCTTTGGGTTAATACCGATGATTCAACATACACGACAACCGATATCATGAATGATGCTTCACAACTTGAACCTCTCGCTGAGTATTCTCGAATAGCTGGTATCGAATGGGGTGTCTTGGCATCAGGACTCAACAGGCCTTCAGGTATCGCTCTTGATGATGGACAGTTATTTGTTTCAGAAAATGGGAATGGCAAGATTGTAGCATATGATATCGCTACAGATGGAAAAAGTGGAGTTCAACTCGATAAAATTCAAACCTCTGCATCATCCATCATGGGCTTAGAAGTCGGTCCAAATGGCCATCTCTATTATGTTGATAATGGCCAAGACAAGGTTCTGCGAATCGATCCATATATGGACGAAGATGGCGATGGAATTGGCGATGAAGTTGACAATTGCCCTTCCATTGCAAATCCTCTTCAAGCGAACTTCGATAACGACACTCTTGGAGATATTTGCGATTATGACGATGATAACGATACGGTGTTAGATGTTGATGACCAATGTACTCAAGGGTATCTGGATTGGACATCTACAGCACTGACTGATCACGATGGTGACGGATGTTTGGATTTATCTGAAGATACGGATGATGACAACGATGGAATCCTCGATTCCTCTGACTTGTGTTCCAAGGGTGTACTCTCTTGGCAGTCTACTTCCTCAACAGACTATGATTTAGACGGATGCCAAGACGCAACAGAAGATCTCGACGACGACAACGACCGAATATGTGATGCTGCAGACTCCGACGATGTCTGGGCCTGTACTCCATCAACAGCAAGTGTTGACCTTTGTCCAACAAGCTCTCTTTCCTTCTTTTCAAATATTGAAAACGACGTTGACAGAGATGGTTGTGAAGACGTAAACGAAGATCTTGATGATGACAACGATGGATTCACAGACGATATTGATACTTGCCCGAGAGATGCAGGAACAAGCTCGCTTGGTTTGGAACTTGGCTGTGATGATTATGATTCAGATGGCTACAGTGATGCTACTGATGTGTTCCCAACTGAATCTACACAATGGCTCGACTCAGATGAGGATGGTTATGGAGATAACGCGGATGGATTCCAAGGCGATGGATGCACAAATGTCGTTGGAGATTCAACAGAGGATCGATTCGGTTGCCCTGACGCGGATACAGACGGATGGTCAGACGTAAACGATGCTTTCCCTAACGAAATTACACAACACTCCGACACAGATGGTGACGGCTTTGGAGATGCAATCAATGGATTCCAAGGTGATGAATGCCTGAGTGATGCTGGAACCTCCACAGCAGATCGATTTGGCTGTCTCGATACCGATTCAGATGGTTGGTCAGACCTCAACGATGCCTTCCCTGCAGATGTCACACAACACAGCGATGATGACGGGGACGGTTACGGAGACAATCCAGAAGGAACAACTCCTGACAGTTGTCTTGGAATCTATGGTCTCTCATCAGAAGAGCGCTATGGTTGTCCAGATGCAGATGGAGATGGTTGGGAGAACCGATTAGATGCCTATGATGATAATTCACTTCTATGGTCAGACTCAGATGGCGATGGATATGCAAATCAAATAGGAACAAACCTATCAGACGATTGTCCAGACATCTTTGGTTCCTCTTCGAACGATGTACGTGGTTGTCTCGATTCTGATGGCGATGGTTGGTCTGATGAATCAGATCAATACCCTAATGATGCATCGAAGTATCTTGCTTCAGACGAATCAAGTAGTAACACTACTCTTCTACTGAGTGCAGTGTTCGGAATTATTGTATTGTCCCTACTTGGTGTCGTTCTCGTTCGAAGAAAGAACACATCAAGCATAGATATGATACAAGAAATGAAGCCAATCGCTCCATTGCCACAAATGAATCCCACCTCCCCTCCTCTTCCTCAAGGCGGATTACCAGCAGGATGGACCATGGAACAATGGGCTTGGTATGGCGAAGATTATCTAAAGAATCAATAGATATCGATTGAGCAAAGGTTACTCACTGCTTTCGTCTAAAATATCGCTTAAACATAATTTCCTAATGATAAAACATAAGCATATGTACTGAGATGATAGATACAAGCCCATGATTGGCACATACCTGAATGCCTTGAGAGCCTCTGCTAGGCCGTTGCTTTTCATAGGTGCACTCGCCACATTAGGAGCAGGTGTGTTAACCTTAGGTGTCGGCATGGATACTCCATGGGCGCCTTGGGAGAGACAATCCAATACCATGTTCCCTCCTGTGTTATTCACATTGGCAAGTTTTGTAGCTACGGTTGCCTTCTGTTCTGCTACTGTTGTCTTCCACACCCTACTGAAAATGATCACCAATAATCCGGACAAGTGGTGGAGAATGAGTGGCGTTCTTTTTTTGATCGCCTATGGAATATACTCCTTTGGTTCAGGGACCGTTGAAGCAGCAATTATGCTAAATCTTTTGCATTTGATTGTGGGTGTTCCGACTTTACTACTCATACCACGTGTTTTTCGGAAAGAGCCGAATTCCTACTTTCCGACGACAGTTGTTTCCTAAATGACCGATGCAATCTCTCTATTCAACAAGCATTTCATGGGAATGCGAAGGGCATGCAGTGGATTCCTGCTAACACTAGACACGAATGTACATGTATGCAAGGGTAGGCATTGAAAGGGCCCGGGTGTAGCCGATAAGTTCATTCAGAACTTAGCATTGGGTTTAATCAGAAATCCACTGATTATATTGATAAAACTCTTAATCTGTAAATAAATTCAAAACCAACGATGTCTACGATTAATAGGAAGTGGTAAGATTAGAATTACAGAGAAAATAAAGTTAGCAAATAAGAGAGAAATTTTGAAACGAATACTAGTAACTACGATATTTGTCACACTCATTATAATTGTGGCCCTCAGTCGTGGCGAGACTTACAGTGTTTCGGGATCTGATGACAACGAAAATGTAGACCCTGAATTCCCTGAGCATACGTCAGAAGAAGGAATTGATAACATTCTTTACGATACAAATGGAGATATAAACATAATACTGACAATCATACTCTGGATCTTTCTTACCTTAGCAATCTCTTTTTTTGCCATAAAAGAGATAATCTCAGAACATGCTCTATCTGGAAAGTGCATAGCCAAAAAGAAGGATGGAGAAGGGTATTGTTCCAGAGGCCAATTACCTGATAAATTATATTGTAAGCAACATCTCGAAAAGAACAGATTTCAGAAAAAAAAACAACGTGAGTAGAATTTCTTTCATAGGCTACGCCTTCCACCCCTGAACCCCTGGCTCCCTTCCGCTCGTATGAGAATCAAAGGGTCCCTTGTAAACATTGAATTTAATCATGATTAAGCATTGATTCCACATGTTCCAATACAAGCATTTCTCTTATGTATTGTAACTGATCATATTTGGTGGGTGGCATTTGAGATATTACTGCTAAGATTTCTAATTTAGGAGCCATAGAATTCTTGTAATTTTTATCTAAATAACGCCATCCAATGAATATTAACGAAACTATGACTGCAAGGATTCCCCCCCATTTCAATTTTAAGACAGCCTTTTCCCATTCGCATGAATCAAAGTCTCCTTCATCTTCAGGGCTACATACTTCCATCTGTTCCAATTCGATGTAAATGAGAAAGGCCCCTGAAAGCATGATTACGAATGCGAAAGTCATGATATGTGGATTTGGCTTACTATGCTCCTTTTGCTGAAGATAACGATAGTATGCCGTTTCAATTACTCTTTGCTTGGCGGAATTAAGGGGAGGTTTGCCGTATCTCTCCTTCTCATCCATAGGACTTTAATTTCCGAACTACTCATAAAAGCACAACCTGCGGAGAAGTGTTTTTTCATTTGTTCACAAGCGCCTGTGCTCAAACCTATGTGGACAAATAGAATATGCAGTATAATCGGCTTTCTGTGGGTCTTTTCAGGGCCGAACCTTTGATTAGTTTCACTGACCTTTAGAGAACGCAATGAGTTGATCGATAGGGATATGGTCGACCGTGTCTTTGCAATAATGTGCATTGGCAACCTTTCCGTTTTCATCAATGAGAATATCGACAGGAATGGTTGAGAGTTTCGATATTGAAAGAGTCATTGGCACGTAACCTTTGAGCAGTGCCTTTAGCATTGTAAGAGGAGCACGCATTGGAGCCCAAAGTACACGAAGCAACGACTTCTTGACATCGTTTTGCAGATATTGTTCGTATGTCTCATCTGCAACAACAGTAAACGGAGGGTTGTGCTTTTTCATACGCTTTGTTAATTCACCGATCTTAGCGTCAAAAACACCAACCATGACTGTATCATCACCAAATTCATCCCAGCGCTTAACGATATTATGGATTCGAATGTTACAAAACGGACAAGAAGAGAATCTGAAAAACGTAAGAATAACTCGCTTTCCTTTCATCGCTGACATGTCAAATGTGGTTCCATCGATTGCTGGTAGTGTAAATTGCGGAGCGTTGTCCCCCACTGTAAGTTGTGGCATAGGGACTCCTTGTTTAGGGGGTACTAAAACTTAATCTGAAGCGGTTATTTCTTTGCATTGCGTTGACGTAATGCTTCAACAGCAAGAACGCTCACAGCAACTTGAAGATTGTAGGAAGGAACAAATCCATCCATTGGAAGTCGAACCACTTCATCGCAAGCGTCGAGAACTTCTTGAGAAACACCTTCACGTTCTGCACCAACAACGAGCAAAACATTTCCTGTCAAATCAGCGTCCCAAGGTCCTATAGTCCCAACATCTTCAGCAGCAATGATTCTGAAATCTGCGGCTTTTGCAGTTGCTATGATGGTTTCAGTATCGCTGTAGACGACTGGAATGAACCGGTCTGCTCTCATACTTGAACGACGAATTGTACGTCGGTCTTCGTGTGTTCTGGAGATGTTCAGAACAACTGCATCTGCACCACTTACTTCCACTGTTCGAATTCCGAATCCGAGGTTTGTTGGATATTGAACTCCATCAAGAAGCCAGATTGATCCGCCTCTTGCAAAGATTTCCTCGAGTTCTCCTTTTGGTTCTCTTCCGATAAGGGCAAGTGCGTCAGTTGTACCTACTGCCGACATTCTCCACAAATCATTGGTCGATCCTTCTTCGAGTTGAATTTCTTGCTCAAGGCAAACTTCTCTCAAGCGTTTTGTGTCTTTTTCACGATCGACTAAAACAAGCTCGATACTGTGCTCTCCTAAGAGCGTCTGCAATATGTTTTCAGAGCCTTGAATCTGGTGAGCCATAGAAATCCCAGAGGGTCTTGGTGTTTGAGGTTCTCCCTGAAAGCGTGCAAAACTTAGAATCCGAAGGTGCAATCATAATATGCTCACCCGTCGCCATCTTGGATAATCTGGTAGTTCGATACATCAGCATTGAGGCTAAATTATGAAAAA
>ERZ767114.1504-NODE-1504-length-11065-cov-34.020204_pt1 | contig 11065 bp, 8 predicted proteins | sample MGYA00374952_ERZ767114 | MGnify/ENA primary metagenome ERZ767114 (study PRJEB28939, sample SAMN06267156) | marine metagenome | isolation source: Columbia River Estuary | place: USA:Columbia River Estuary, USA | collected 2012-05-05 ...
GTATGTTTAAGGGCAGATAAGGGCAGATTCGAGATGCGAAAAAAACAGATTCGAGATACGAGCAGGAAAAGCTAAAAACGGCAGATACGAGATTGGAGCGGGGGAAAGGCTAAAAAGGGCGAAAACCCAATAGAGGTAGGCTCAGCTTTTAAGATTGGATATAGCAACGCCACATAGATGCTTACAAAATCTTTCGATTATCCTCAGTTGTGATGGTCGTGCTATGAGGACGTTATCATGCACTTCGACCTACATATAGAACAGGAAGGCACTTTCACTTTGATATCCATTCGCCGTTCAATCACTATAAGGTCTTCATAAACAAGTTAGCTGCCACATGTCAAAAACAGCGGACCGATAGATAGAGCCTGCGACCAGATGACCGACCCATCGACACCAAGAGCATCAATATTCATGCGGACCAAGCATGCCGTCACCGTCGAGCCAGAAGCTATTCAGTAACGTTGGGGACTGACCAGTTGCTAAAAATACCGTTGTGGATTGCTGAGTTAAGGATCGATCCTTTGCGATCTGACTTCTGCGGATAAGTTAAGTCTAAGAAACATGCGTCTAGACCAATCTGATATTAAGCCTACATCTCATGATATAAATTGACGCTTGGTATATAGTATTCGTTCTCACCCATGAGTAAATTGGTGATGAATTGTGAATGTAATAATCATTAATGAACCATAGATTAATCTGTAACGGAGCAAAAAGTTGTCAATTAAAAACTATGATGTCGTAGTTACAGATTTGCACCATCGCATATCAGGCGTCAGCACGACGATCCGTACCCTTTTACCAATTTTGGACCGACAGGTTTCACTTGTATTGTTATCAAACAATGGTGAAAAAGACATTGCGCATTTTGGATTACTGGAGGCGTTTCGCTCACTCCGCCAATCAAACTCCCAGCGTCCGAGCGTTATATGGCATGTGCGACGTAACAATGAGATGCGTTGGGCGCTCATTGCAAAATACTTATTCAGAGCCAATATTAAAATTGTGTTTACCAGTGCTGCTAAACGACGCCATTCTGCGTACCCTCGTTGGCTTATTTCAAAAATGGATGCCATCATTGCCACTAGCGATGAGGCAGCCTCGTTTGTTAAACCAGTTATAGCGACCATTCCTCATGGTGTAGATTGTTCCAAGTTCCATCCCATGCCATTAGATGAAGCGTTTCTATCGCGTTATGGCATGTCAGGAACACACCATATAGGTATCTTCGGTCGGGTACGGCCAGAAAAGGGTACGGATTTGTTTGTTTCTGCAATGCTTTCTATATTACCGAAGCATCCCAATTTCCGGGCAGTAATAGTCGGGAAAACGACGCGAAAATATCAATCGTTTAAGCGGGAATTAATGGGTGACATTGGTGCCGCTGGATTGTCCGACCGGTTTGAATGGCTGGACGAAGTGCCATTTAATGACATGCCAAAGATCTATAATGCAATGTCACTTGTGACCGCACCAGCTAGATATGAAGGCTTTGGTATGGTGCCGCTAGAGGCAATGGCCTGCGGAAAGCCCGTAATTGCAAGCAGGACAGGGGCGTATGGGCAAATGATTGATCCAGGAGTGAATGGATGGCTAGTAAATACTGATGATTTAGAAGGGTTTACAGAGGTATTATCTACTGCATTGTCTGATGAATCACTGCTAAGTGAGATGGGCATTAGTGGCATGAATAAAGTGAAACAAGAATTCTCTGCTGAGGTTGAGGCGGATTCAATTATAGGTGTCTATAAAAAGATTCAACTAGGTTGATTATACGATAATTATTTTATGGGTCTAAAAAATAGGCATGAGTAGGAAATACATTTTTTTTGTCGAACAGTTATATTCTTTCGCTATTCTTAGGCCGATACAAGCTGAGATTGAGAGGCGGGGAGATTCTGTTGCATGGTTTTTGTATCAGATTTCAAGTGACAATCTCTTGCCCGACGAATTGCAATTAAGTTCAGAGCAAGAGGTTTTCGATTACGTACCAGATGCAATATTGTGCCCGGGCAACTGGCTACCCGCATATTGGCCTGGTAGTAAGGTACAGGTGTTTCACGGTTTTGGAATTGAAAAGAAAGGTCATTTTCGAATAAGAGGCTTTTTTGACTTATATTGTACTCACGGTCCGATTACGACAGATTGGTTTGCAATGGAGAGTGTGAAGCGAAAGTTTTTTAGAGTTGTGGAAACAGGTTGGCCTAAACTAGATCCTGTTGTTGATTTAATTGATGAGCGAAAAGTCCTTGGTTCGCCAATTACAGTGCTTTACGCGCCTACCTTTAGCAAGTCATTAACAAGCACCTCTGTTTTGCATTCGAAGATAATTGAAATTTCCAAAACAGGTGGCTATAAGTTCATTGTGAAATTTCATCCAATTCAAGATAATGAAACTGTATTAAGGTATGTGGAATCGCAAAACGAGAATCTGGTGATTTCAGATAGTCATGATTTATTATCGCTATTGTCCGTAGCAGACATTGTTTTAACTGACACATCCTCTGTTGTCGTCGAAAGTCTATTCCTTAGAAAGCCTGTGATTACTTTTAATACCAAGGTGCCTGGACCTCATACTTACAATTTCACAGATTCGACACAATTGTTTTCCTCATTGGTGACGGTTACTGAAAATTATATGGCCCGTAAGACTGCAGGGGATGATTATCTTGAGCAGATGCATCCTTATCAAGACGGAAAGTCCTCAGAGAGAGTTTTGGATGCCATTGAAGATCATGTAGACCAAGGTATTCTGTCACTTAAACCAGCACCTAAAAATTGGTTGCGAGATTATAAAGTTAAACGAAGAATGAAGCGCTTTTTCTAAGTACCATGAAAACCAGTGAGTTCAGTCTCTTACGATAGTGTGTTCCATGGTGCAATCCCATTCTTTTACTATGGTATTCCATTCACCATACTTTGAAGTTAGGTATTCTTTATGTTGATGTGGGGCTTTTAGTTTTTTTCCTTCCCACATGATTTCATCAAAGCCATTGTAATGTACGTTGGCTACTTTCATAGTGTTGTTCTTTGCAACCCAATAGACATGATCATCTTTTCTAAACTTCACAAAAATGTCTAAGACATTTTCCCCTGCAATTAGGCCGAGAAATCTATCCTTAATTTTAATTAACCGAACTTCACCTTCATTTCCAAAGGAACAATCTTTTTCGAGTCTTCTCACACTGATTCGCCAGCCACTTTTCTTTAAAGCGGGCAGTAACGATAGGAATCTGACTAGATCGTCGTGCATGATTGATATATCAGTGTCATGATCCCACGGAAGTAGCATTCCATCCCTTACTATACCGAGCAATGTTCCTCCTTCAAGGTGATAGCGGATATCGTTAGCATCCAGAATCGATATCACATCCAATAACTGCCGTTTTAGCGTTTCGAAATTTGGCTTCGGTCGGAATATTTTCATAGATTAAGTTCATTTGCCTTTTTTTGGAAATTGATGGCAACGGCATACTATTAGGTATGACGGTGATTTTTTGTGATTATATACTGAAATTGGATCTGAATCTAAGTTAGCTCTATCGACCTAAAGGTCGATAGAGCTACTGTTTCTTGCCCTTAGGGTATGTATAATCGCAATCAAATATAAATATGTCCAATAACGTGTGTGGAGCTACCAAGAGAACGGTATGGAAGATCATAAAGGTAAAAGAGTTATAACTTTTGGGACATTTGATATTTTCCACATTGGCCATGTCAACATCCTTGAAAGAGCAAAAGAACTAGGTACGCACCTTATTGTGGGTGTTTCATCTGATGAGCTGAATATGACCAAAAAGGGTAGGTATCCGGTATACCGTCAGGAGCATCGTCTAAAAATTCTTAATAGTTTGTATTGTGTTGATGAGGTATTTGTCGAGGAGTCTCTAGAGAAAAAAGGCGAGTATATTAAAAAATACGGCGCTGATGTTTTGGTTATGGGTGACGATTGGCAGGGGAAGTTTGATGGCTTTAAGGATCTTTGCGAAGTTGTTTATTTCCCAAGGACTGAGGATGTTTCTACCAGTGAGATTATTCAATTAATTCAAAGGCTGGATTAAGCATATATGGATTCTAAGCTTTTAACCTCGATTGTATTGCCTTTTGTTATAGGTGCTACACTTCTGATGCTGCTATTTGATAGTGATGTCTCAACCGGGCTAATGTATTTTTTAATAATAATTTCTGTTTTATATTTATTTAAATCAAAAAAGTCTATTTTTTATGAGTTTGATAATAGTGAATTAATTTTGATATTTGGGTTTATTTTTTTTACGACTACATCAGTATTATGGTTATTATTATTCGATACCTCCCATATAGCATTGGCTAGAAATGAAATTTATGCAGTGTTTGGGCTATCGATACCGATTCTATTATATTTAAGATCAATCTCATTTGATGTCAGTTTTTTCTTACCTCAGATGATGTTTTTTGTGGCTATTTTAGTATTTTCGGCTGCTTTATACCAATTTCTGTCATGGAATATTTTTGATGTAAAGCCCATCGTATTTTTTGATAATATGTATAGTGTTTTCCCGGGGAGGGCATCGGGAGGCATTAACCCAATTCGTTTTTCTGCTATTACATTGGCAATGTCAGCTATAAGCGTTTTAGGTGTTGTTCATTTCACACCAAGAAAATATCGAGTGTATTTTTCAATATCAGCAATCCTACTATTTATTTCATCGATTTTGGCACTAAGTAGAGGGCCTATGATAGCGGTCCCTTTTTTGATTTCCTTTATTATATTTTCTAATTTTAGACTTAATAAGAAATCCGCTATAGGTTTTGTATTGATTATATCAATATTGGGTGGATTGGCTTTAAGCAGTGATTTATTTAAAAGCAGAATTGTAAGTGTAAAAAGTAATATTGAGTTAATGCTAAGTGGTGAGTTCCGGACAAGTATTGGTGCTAGGGTAGAAATGGCATATGCTGCAGTGTTGTTAATTAAGAGAAGTCCTGTTATCGGGTCAGGAATAGGGAGTTATAAGGCTGGTGTATTACAATTACGATCGGAGGGGCATAAGTTCGGCCCTGAAGTTGGTATGTGGAAAAATCCACACAATGAGCTTTTGAATGTTTTGGTGGAGAAAGGTCTTTTTGGATTTTTTACACTTATAGGTCTTTTTGCGCCGTTAATCTATTTCTATTTTAAAAATAGATATTATGGCACGAGTGAGTCAAAATTTTTGAGTCAATCGGCGATGGTAATTGTGATTGTTTATCTAATTTCTGGACAAAGTATAGCGCTATTTGAGCACAAGCCTTTTACCTTTTTTTATATTTTGATGACTTTACTAATATTTAGCGCAATGTTTTCACATCGGACACGTTTAACTCGAAAATTTTAAAACTAGGAAGATTTGAGAACGACATTTAGGATTCTGTTTTTGAAATTGCATGACAACCTCCCGCCCTTGTTAATATAATAGCCGTTCACGCCCGAAGGGCATACAACCTGTTACTTCCAGAGAGTCGATTCTCCTATGTTTGAACACATTGTTGCAGCACCAGCTGATCCTATTTTGGGTCTAAATGATGCCTTTCATGCGGATACCCGCGACATAAAGGTGAATTTGGGTGTCGGTGTGTTTAGAGATGACCAGGGCACAACCCCGATTTTGGCTTCTGTAAAAATTGCAGAATCCCGCTTGTTGGAATCTGAGGTCAGCAAAGGCTATCTCAGTATTTCTGGTCTTGAAGCCTATAGTCGTGCCGTTCGCGGTTTATTGTTTGGCGAAAAGTCTGACCTTATTGATAGTGGTCGGGCAGTAACTGCACAGGCACCAGGTGGTACGGGTGCACTGAGAGTAGGTGCTGAATTCTTAGCTAGCCAACTGAAGGTTAAGCGCGTTTGGATCAGTAACCCGACCTGGGCAAACCATACGGCCATTTTTCAAGCAGCCGGCATTGAGTGCAAAACCTACCGATATTACGATGCAGAATCTCAGAGTCTCGACTTTGATGGCTTCTATAGCGATTTGAAAAAGGTACCAGCGGGTGACGTGGTGTTGTTGCACGGATGCTGCCATAACCCGACAGGCTTTGATCCAAGTGATAGCCAGTGGCAGCAATTAGCCGCATTGGCTCAAGAGAAGCGCTGGCTGCCCATGTTTGACTTTGCTTATCAGGGTTTCGCTGAGGGTGTTGAGGAAGATGCATCGGGTTTGCGCGCTTTCGTTGCTCGGGTTGATGAACTCCTAGTAGCCAGCTCGTTTTCTAAAAACTTCGGCCTATACAATGAACGTGTTGGTGCATTGACGCTTGTGGGTCGTGATGCGGGCGAAGCTCAGACTGCATTTTCTCAAATGAAGTCAGTGATTCGTGCCAACTATTCTAACCCACCTGCACATGGTGCCTTGGTGGTTGCCACTATTTTAAACGACGAAGCGTTACGAGCGCAGTGGTTAGGTGAAGTAGCGGACATGCGTAATCGTATCCGTGATTTGCGCGTAAAATTGGTCGATAAACTGGCTGAATTGAACGTGGCGCAGGATTTTAGTTTCGTGCTGAATCAAAATGGCATGTTCTCATTTTCTGGTCTTAATCCAGCGCAGGTTGCCCGGTTAAAATCTGAATACGGTATCTACATGGTGTCCTCTGGTCGTATCAATATCGCAGGCATCAGCAGTGCTAATCTTGATTATCTTTGTGATGCCATAGCAGCAGTCTGCTAAAAGGGCAGCAAGACAAAGATACGAGATGCGGGATTCGAAATACGTGATGCGAGATGCGTGATACGTGGTACGAGTAAAAAAAGGTTCTAAAACCTAGTCAAAAACCATACATTAAAAAGGCGGCCAGTGGCCGCCTTTTTGTTGTCAGTGTGATGCTTACATATTTCTGCGGTACTGACCGCCAACATGGTAAAGGGCACCTGATAGCTGTCCCAATGATGCAACCTTCACGGCATCAATAAGGATTTCAAAGGTATTGCCACGTGCGCGTGCCGTCTCACGAAGGGTTTCCAGAACTGCATCAGTTCGATCGCCATAGCGGTTTTGGAACTTCGCTAACTGTTCGATTTGCTGCATCTTCTCTTCTTCGGTTGATCGTGCCAGTTCAATGACAGTCGGCGCTTCCGGATTGTCAGACAAGAAGGTGTTCACACCCACGATAGGTAAGCGTCCATCATGCTTCATGTGCTCATAGAGCATGGATTCATCTTGAATCTTGCTGCGCTGATACATGGTATCCATGGCGCCTAGCACACCACCGCGTTCATTGAGGCTATCAAACTCGGTGAGTACGGCTTCTTCAACCAGGTCAGTGAGCTGTTCAATGGCGAATGAGCCCTGTAATGGGTTTTCGCAGAAATTGAGGCCTAACTCGCGTCCGATAATCAACTGAATGGCTACTGCGCGACGCACAGACTCTTCAGTGGGCGTGGTGATCGCTTCATCATAGGCATTGGTATGAAGGCTGTTGCAGTTATCAAACAAGGCATACAGGGCCTGTAATGTGGTGCGGATATCGTTAAATTGGATTTCTTGCGCATGGAGGCTGCGACCCGAGGTCTGAATGTGGTATTTCAGCATCTGTGAACGCGCGCTGGCACCATAGCGTTCTTTCATTGCGCGGGCCCAGATACGGCGAGCAACGCGGCCAATGACAGAATACTCAGGGTCCATACCATTGCTAAAGAAGAAGCTCAGATTGGGTGCGAAGTCGTCAATATTCAATCCGCGCGCCAAGTAGTATTCAACCAGTGTAAAGCCGTTGGCCAGTGTGAATGCCAGCTGAGATATTGGATTCGCGCCAGCTTCTGCTATGTGATAGCCGCTGATGGACACAGAATAGAAGTTGCGCACCTGATTGTGGGTAAAGTAGGTCTGAATATCACCCATCATGTGCAAAGCAAACTCAGTCGAGAAAATACAGGTGTTTTGCGCCTGGTCTTCTTTCAAAATATCAGCCTGAACCGTTCCGCGAATCTTGGTAAGGGTGTCTGCTTTGATGCGTTGGTAGGTATCGGCATCCAGTAGTTGATCACCGGTAATACCCAACAATCCCAGACCCAATCCGTCGTGATTCTCAGGAAGACCGCCCAAATACTGAGGCTGCTCACCAATAATGTCGGTAATTTTCTTCTGCGCTGCTTCCCACAAGCCGTTGGCCTTAAGGTAGGTTTCAACCTGCTGGTCCACGGCGGTGTTGACGAACATCGCCAAAATAATTGGGGCAGGGCCGTTGATGGTCATAGACACAGAGGTGTTGGGCGCACACAGATCAAAACCTGAATACAGCTTTTTCATGTCGTCCAAGGTGGCAATAGAAACGCCTGAATTACCAATCTTGCCATAGATATCTGGGCGGATAGCAGGATCTTCGCCATACAGGGTCACACTATCAAAAGCGGTAGACAGACGGTTAGCGGGCTGTCCAGCTGCCAAGTAATGAAAACGGCGATTGGTGCGTTCAGGGCTGCCTTCACCGGCGAACATGCGAATCGGATCTTCTCCCGTGCGACGATAAGGGAACACGCCTGCGGTAAAGGGATAGCTGCCCGGCAGGTTTTCGCGGGTCAAAAACTTCAGTGTTTCTCCCCAGCTGCTGAACTTGGGTGTGGCAACCTTGGGAATCTGTAATTGAGACAGGCTGGTGCGGTAGTTGTCACCCGTAATTTTCTTGCCACGCACTTCATATTCAAAGTGTTCGCGGGTAAAGGATTCAGATTGTGTGGGCCACTTCTGTAACAGGCGTTTGTTCTCTAAGGTCAGCAGTTCTAATGAGACATGGTACTGCTCAATGAGTGCAGCATTAGCAGACGACTGTTGGTCTGCTGCGACGGGTTCTAAGTCGGTAACGGTGACGCCCATTAAACGCAAAACAGTGGTGATGTGTTGAATCTTGCTGGCCACATCTGCTTGATCATCGGATTGTTGATTGAGCTTTCTGCCCAGATCAGAAATTTCCGACAGGTAACGCTGACGCGATCCTGGGACGACGATGTTGACCCGTGGTGTCTGGAAGGTGAAGGGTGCCGTTGGCAGCCATTCAGCCCTGTCTAGCTGGTGGGTTTTGGTCAGTGAATCGATAACGCGCTGATACAGCCAATTAACGCCTGGGTCATTGAACTGACTTGCCATGGTCGCCACCACAGGCACAGACTGGTCATCCACATCAAAGACATTGCGGTTACGGCGCCACTGCTTACGTACGTCACGTAATGCGTCTTCAGAGCCTTTCTTATCGAATTTGTTGATCACGATAAATTGTGCGTAATCGAGCATGTCGATTTTTTCTAGCTGACTGGCCGCACCATATTCGCTGGTCATCACATACAGTGGCATATCCACGAGGTCGACAATTTCGGTATCGCTTTGGCCAATACCTGCCGTTTCAACCACGATCAAATCAAAATCTTGGCTTTTGAGGTAATCAATACAGTTTTTTAGGGTTTTACTGGTCGCTAGGTTTTGACGGCGCGTCGCCATCGAGCGCATAAACAGCTGCGGATTGGACAGGGCATTCATACGGATACGGTCGCCCAATAGTGCGCCACCAGTACGGCGACGACTCGGATCGACAGCCAATACGGCTATTTTTTTGTCACTGTACTGAACAAAGCGCAGCAATAACTCGTCGGTTAGACTGCTCTTGCCCGCACCGCCAGTACCGGTGATGCCGATGACTGGAATCTCTTTGGATGCGGTAGTTGGGCTATAGGCAACTTCGTCACCATTTTCTAACAGCGACAAGTCGTGTGCGATTTGGCTGTCACGGGTTGACGCGTTTTGCCGAGGAAAGGCTTTGTGGTGCGCTGCCACCTGCTTCATGGTGTCTTCAATCATGCCAGGCAAGCCTAACTTGAGGCCGTCATCTGGATGATAAATACGGGTAATGCCGTCAGCTTCTAACGCTGCGATTTCTTCTGGGGTGATCGTACCGCCGCCACCGCCAATGATCGCCACGTGTGCACAGCCCGCCTCATGGAGGCTTTTGTGCAGGTAACGGAAGAACTCCATGTGCCCACCCTGATAGGAACTCAGTGCAATGGCATCAGCATCTTCTTGAATTGCAGCACGCACAATGTCGTCAACAGATCGGTTATGACCGAGGTGAATGACTTCAACACCCTGTGCCTGAATTAAGCGGCGCATCATATTAATAGCGGCATCGTGGCCATCAAACAAAGAAGCGGCTGTGACCATACGGAGTGGACGCGTCATCATAAATCCTCAAATCGGTGTGTCATGGGGTACAGATTCAAATTTAACAGCAAGTCTTTCATTTGCGTGCAAGATATTATACCTTTACGTTAACGTCAACCTTAGGTGCACAATTGAACGGAGATGACTGATAGGGCTTTTGACCCATTTAAGTCAGATAATCTAAGGGTTACTGCCTGATAAGCGATGTGATTATCATCCCCATTATGGCTTCCCTTAGCGTAAAAGTTTGTTCCGTTGATTGCCTATGACTGGCCTATTATAGATGGTAGAGAACCGCAAATGAATGCAGTAACCAACATGACGCCACAGTACAGCATTTCGGATTTGGCCAAAGAATTCGATTTAACGACGCGTGCCATACGCTTCTATGAAGACCGCGCGCTATTAGATCCAGAACGGCAGGGCACCAAGCGCCTGTACAGCCGTAAGGATCGTGCTCGGGTCAAGTTGATCGTCCGTGGTAAAAAATTAGGGTTCTCGTTAGCCGAAATTCACGACCTCATTGAGTTGTATGAAAACGCTGCTGACGAAGTACCGCAGTTAGAGCGCTATTATGACAAGCTCAGCGAGCATCGGCGCAAGCTTGAATCCCAGCGTCAAGAGATTGAGCAGACCATTATTGAATTGCGCGTGGCAGAGCACGAATGCTTAGCGACCTTGCGCAGCAAAGGCATCGATAGGGAAAGGTCTTGAAGGGCAGAGAAAGGCAGGAAAAGGCAGGGAAAGGCAGGGAAAGGCAGATAAGAGCAGATAAGAGCAGATAAGAGCAGATACGAGATACGAGATACGAGATGCGGGATACAGGATACAGGATACAGGATACGGGATACGGGATGCCAGATACGAGATACGAGATACGAGATACGAGATACGAGATGCGG
>ERZ767114.1508-NODE-1508-length-11057-cov-4.717395_pt1 | contig 11057 bp, 10 predicted proteins | sample MGYA00374952_ERZ767114 | MGnify/ENA primary metagenome ERZ767114 (study PRJEB28939, sample SAMN06267156) | marine metagenome | isolation source: Columbia River Estuary | place: USA:Columbia River Estuary, USA | collected 2012-05-05 ...
AGGTTCATGCTCATTTGTCAGCTCCTGCTTTGGGGGCTTTTTTCTTGAACATCTCCAGCATGCGCCGCGTGACCAAGAAGCCACCGAAAACATTGACGGCCGCCAGCGCCACAGCCAGCACGCCCATGGTTTTGCCAAGCGGAGTGACGGTGAGGGCTGCAGCCAGCATGGCGCCCACGATGATGATGGCCGAGACCGCATTGGTCACCGCCATCAGCGGCGTGTGCAAAGCGGGGGTGACGTTCCAGACCACGTGGTAACCCACGTAAATGGCCAGAACGAAAATAATCAAATTGAGAAGGGTGGGGGACACTGCTTCCATGGAGATCTCCGGTTTTTTTAAATAAGGTTGGAAGGGGTGGGCTTATTTGCGCTTGACGTCGCCGCCTTGCGTCATCAAACAAGCCGCCACGATGTCGTCTTCCATGTCCACTTTGAATTCACCTTCTTTGGTGATCACGAGTTTCAAAAAGTCGAGCACATTGCGGGCATACAAAGAAGACGCGTCAGCCGCTACCAACGCAGGCAAATTGGTCTCGCCCACCAAAGTCACGCCGTGCTTGACCACTGTTTTGCCCGCTTCAGTGAGCAAACAATTGCCGCCCACGCCATCGGCCGCTTTGCCCGCGGCAATGTCCACAATGACCGAGCCTGGCTTCATGCTTTTGACCATGTCTTCCGTGACCAGCACAGGTGCCGCACGTCCGGGAATGAGCGCTGTAGAAATAACCACATCGGCCATGGCCACGCGTTTGGCCACTTCCACTTTTTGGCGATCTAGCCAACTGGCCGGCATGGGCCTGGCGTAGCCGCCCACACCTTCAGCGGCTTCTTTTTCTTCTGCCGTTTCGTAGGGTACATCGATGAATTTGCCGCCCAAAGATTCGACCTGCTCTTTCACACTGGGGCGCACATCGGAGGCTTCAATGACAGCGCCTAAACGTTTGGCGGTGGCAATGGCTTGCAAGCCCGCAACGCCCACACCCAAAATGACAACACGGGCGGCTTTGACGGTACCCGCCGCAGTCATGAGCATGGGGAAAAAACGTTGGTATTTGTCAGAGGCCACCATGACTGCTTTGTAGCCTGCAATGTTGGCTTGAGAAGACAACACATCCATGCTTTGGGCGCGGGTGGTGCGGGGTGCAGCCTCTAGGGCAAAACTGGTGAGGCCGGCACCAGCCAATTGGCCCAAGCCTTCAGCGTCAAACGGATTGAGCATGCCCACCAAGGCCGCGCCTGACTTCATGTGTTTGAGCTCAGCAGCACTTGGGGCACTGACTTTGAGCACCAACTCACAAGAGAGTGCGCCTGCAGCATCGGTGATTTCCACACCGACCGCTTCATAGGCTGCGTCAGTGACACTGGCAGCAAGGCCAGCACCCGACTGAACGTGCAAGGTGTGCCCTTGGGCTTTTAATTTTTTGGCCGTTTCGGGCGTCATGGCGACGCGTGTCTCGCCAGCTCGTGTTTCGGCAGGTACGCCAATGCGCATAAATGTCTCCTGAAAACTTACAAAACTTACAATCCGCTATTGTCCTCGATAAACGGCTTGATCGATTCAAAAGCAAGGTCGGTAAAACTCGATCTTGTATCTTGAAAAATGAGGGTGCAAACTTGAGACGCAGGTTTCAGGGTTGTGTGCTGACTTTTTCGCCCGCAGCAACTTGGTCCAAGCGAGCCTGCTCTGCAAGCACTTTGGCCACATAGCCCGTGTCACTTTGCAGGGCGTCGCCCCCTAAGTAGAAAAGCAGGCCATCCTCCACCACCCCGCCCTTCAAACGAATGTATTCTTGAAGCACCTGGGTGCCAACACGCATGTTGGTGAGCGGGTCAAATGCAGCCAATTTGCCGCCATATTTGTCATATTTTTTGACATGAATCTCTGTCATCACCTGCATCAAACCCTGCGCCCCCGCTTGGCTTTGAATGTAAGGATGAAAGCTCGATTCGATGGCCATCACGGCCAAAAGCATATGCGGCTTGATCTTGGTGGACTCCGAAAGCACATAGGCCTCGGCCACGAGGGCCGCAATGGGCTCGGGCGCAACCCGGTACTTGCTGGCCAGCCAAGCCGCAACAGCCGCTTGCTTGCGCGGAATGTCTTTCAAATCGGTGGCGGTGGCCCGTTCGGCGGTGTTTTGCGGCTCCCACCACAAACTGAATTGGCGCGAGCGAAGCCATTCATAAACCGTCGACTCTGTTTGAGCCAAGATATCGGGCCGAAACAGGGCAACGCTGAGGCCCATGAACACCACCAGGCCCAGCATCGCCAAGCCGCTGTGCGTCAGTGTGAACACGCCTTTGCCAACATCTTGCAAAAAGATGCTGGCGGCCGCTCTCACTTTGGCTGAGGTGGAAAGGTTTGAATTGAATGACATGAGGTGCAAGTATAGGTATTTAGATCAGGGGATAATTGGTGCCATGAAGCATCACCGAATTGTTGTGGGTTTGTCTGGCGGCGTCGACTCCGCAGTCACCGCTCACTTATTGAAAAAGCAAGGCCACGAAGTGGTCGGCATTTTCATGAAGAATTGGGAAGACGATGACGACAGCGAGTTTTGTTCGTCCAACATTGACTTTGTCGATGCGGCTGCGGTGGCCGATGTGGTGGGCATTGAAATTGAACACGTCAACTTTGCCGCCGATTACAAAGACCGCGTGTTTGCAGAGTTTCTGCGTGAGTACCAAGCCGGCCGCACGCCCAACCCCGACATTCTGTGCAACGCCGAAATCAAGTTCAAATCTTTTTTAGACCATGCACTGCACGTAGGTGCAGAAAAAATTGCCACGGGTCATTACGCACGCGTTCGTTTGAATGAAACAACGGGTCTGCACGAGCTGCTAAAAGGTTTGGACAACAGCAAAGACCAAAGTTATTTTTTGCACCGCTTGAATCAAGCGCAACTGTCAAAAACTTTGTTTCCTGTGGGTGAGTTGCTCAAAACGCAAGTCCGCCAAATTGCAGAAGAAATCGGCTTGCCCAATGCCAAGAAAAAAGACTCTACAGGCATTTGCTTTATTGGAGAGCGGCCTTTCAGAGATTTTTTGAATCGTTACATTTCCAAAGAACCCGGCCCCATCAAAGACGAAACAGGCCGAACCATTGGCAAGCATGTGGGCTTGAGTTTTTACACCTTGGGCCAACGCCAAGGCCTGGGCATCGGCGGCATTAAAGCCAAAGGCGCACAGCGCGGCGGTGGTGAACACACGCCTTGGTTTGTGGCCCGCAAGGACATGGCCCAAAACATTTTGTGGGTGGTGCAAGGGCACGATCACCCTTGGCTCTTGTCACCTCAACTTGAGGCCGCCGACGCCAGTTGGTGCTCGGGCAGCGAACCCACGGCCGGTCTGTACGCTGCCAAAACACGCTATCGACAAGCCGATGCCCACTGCGCATTGACATCGCCCAATGCGGCTGAATTTGCTTTGTCGTTTGACGAAAGCCAATGGGCTGTCACGCCGGGTCAAAGTGCCGTTTTGTATGACGGCGAAGTGTGTTTAGGCGGTGGCGTGATCAACTCGGCTATGACCTTGACTTGATTTCAATCTGCGCCCAAAGTCAACTTGCTGGGCTGTCTCTTTTCAACGGCAAATCTAAGCAAGGCCGCAGTTCTGAAAATACCATGTGCAAATTTGCCGTAGGGCAAAGTTAAGAACAAGGCCATGACCATGCCCAAATGCACGGCCAACAACACGGGCATGGCCGCAGTGTTTTTGGACAGCATCAAAGCCAAACCTGTGACGCTGATGAAAAACAGCAAGGCAATGAATCCGCGGTCCATGGGTCGCTGTTGAACATCGCCATGCTGGGGGTCTCGCGCCAAATTCAAACGCCACAAACCCAGGGTGCCAATTGCCAAAGAAATACCGCCCAAAGTGCCCAATATTTTGGGCAAGCTGGTGAAGTCATAAGGCGCTGGCCAACCCAATGCATAGTGGTACACCGTGGCAACGCTGGTGGCCGCAAAGCACAGCATGAAGCCGTAAAACGTGAGGTGGTGCATGCGCTTGCGCGCCAGCGTGAATGCGTCGTCTTCGTTGTTGCAACCATCGCCATGGCCACCGCCCAAGTATTTCAAGCGCAAGGCGTCGTGCGCCCCTTCAGCCGCTGCGGGAGAGCTTAAAGGCGCACCACTTGTGGCTGGCGTGACTTCCCGCCAAAACTTCGTCACACCCAAAGCCAGCGCCAGCACAGACCACAGGAAAATGGGGGCGAACATGCTCACCATGAGGTTGTGAGGGAAGATGGCATAAAAACCATTTTCAACAGGGCCGCCCCAAAGCGTGCCGTTGCTTTGAATGGCCAAAATCAAAAACAAGCTCAAACTCAAAGCCAAGGCCATTGACACAGCCAAGCCATTACTTTTGTAGAGCCCCCCCAAAGCTTTAGGCCAAGCATAGTCTGCGTAAGTTTGTACACGCACCGTGGCCATCGACTTGGGCACATTGATGGCAAATTCATGCGGTGGCGCGTATTGGCAGGCGTGCAAACAGGCACCGCAGTTGTGGCACAAGTTGGCCAAGTAATGAATGTCTGCTTTTCCAAATTCCAAGCGACGCGTCATGGCGGGGAAAACCGCACAGAAGCCCTCGCAATAGCGGCAGCCATTGCAGATTTGAAGTTGGCGGGCTACTTCTTTTTCAGCGCTTGTTAAAAGGATGTCACCGCGCGCTAAAGCCTGCGCTTCTTGAGTCAGTTGTTGAAGTGTTTGCATGGTGTTCTATTCAAGCGGCAACGCGCGTGTCCCTGTCAGCTGTGTTCTGCATCACTTGCTCTGCCAAACGCGGCACCGAGTCAGAAATGTCCAAAGCAGCACGTGCTGCTTGCTGGCCAGCTATGCGGCCAAAAGCCGTGCCAATGGTCATACCGACGCCTGCGGTGTAGCCTTTGCCCAAAACATTGCCAGCCATCATCTCGCCAGCTACAAACAAATTGGGGCTTGGCTGATTGTTGAATCGAACGGCTGCGGTGTCATCGGTTTTCAAGCCCAAATAGGTGAAGGTGACGCCCGGTTTGACGGCGTAAGCATAGAAGGGCGCCGTGTCGAGCGGAAGCGCCCAATGTGTTTTGGCCGGCGTCACGCCTTCGGTGTGGCAATCGTCCAACACAGTGTGGTCAAAATGGCCAGGTACGCAGGCTTGGTTGTAGGCGGTCAAGGTGGCCATGAAAGTGTCAACATTCAAACCTAACTTTTGCGCAAGCTCTGGCAGTGTTTGTGCGACTGTGCCTTCAAACACGGGCGGCATAAAACGGCCCACGGCTTTGGCATCTGAAATGGAGTAGCCAATTTGACCTGGTTGCTGAGCCACCAAGCGGCCCCAAATGGCGTAGCGCTTGGGCCAAAAATCTTCGCCTTCGTCGTAAAAACGTTCGGCGTTTTTGTTCACCACCACACCCAAAGACACACAGTCGATGCGCGTGCAAATACCGCCGTCGTACAAAGGTGCGCGCGCATCAATGGCCACCATGTGCGCTTGGGTAGGGTCGCTAATTTGATCAGCCCCCAAGTTAAGCAAGTGCTTGAGCAATGTGCCTTGGTTGAATCTGGTGCCGCGAATTAAAAAATTGTCAGCTGGAAATTCACCCTGCGCATTTTGACCCCAGGCTTCACGCAGCCAGCCCAAGTTGGATTCAAAACCACCGGCCGCCATCACGCATGTTTTGGCAGTGATGCGCTCTGTTCGGAGCAACTCGCCCGTGGGCGTTTTGTGATTCACGGTCGCAGCTTTGAAAACGCCATTTTCAATGTCGATTTCATTCACTTCTGCGTTGTAATGAATTTGGATACCTAACTTTTCTGCGCTTCGGTAATAGGCATTCATGAGCGCTTTGCCACCGCCCATGAAAAAAGCATTGGTGCGCGCTGTGTGCAAAGCTCCCGACAAAGAAGGCTGGAACCGAACACCATGTTTGACCATCCAAGGCCGGCAATGGTGCGAGTGCCGAATGGCCAATCTGGCCATGTGCTCATCGGTCAGGCCGCCCGTTACTTTCAACAAATCTTGCCAAAATTCTTCCTCAGGATAAGCTTGTTCCAACACATCTTGTGGTGCATCGTGCATACAGCGCAAGTTGCGTGTGTGTATGGAATTGCCACCGCGCCACGCGCGTGGCGCTGACTCAAGCACCATGACACTGGCGCCGGCTTCGCGGGCCATCAGTGCCGCAGTCAAGGCTGCATTGCCGCCACCAATGACCAAAACATCCACATTCATGACAAGGGCTCCAAGGTTTAGAACTGATAGCGGCGCAAGCCACCGTCTACTGGAATCACAGCACCCGTGATGTAGCTGGCCAAAGGCGAAGACAAGAAGGTCACCAAATTGGCCATGTCTTCAGGTTCGCCATAACGGCCCATGGGGATTTCGTTTTCGCACTGCCACTGACGGTATTCAGGGGTGTAGTTGCGGAAAATTTGCTCAGAGTGAATGCGGCCAGGCGGAATGCAATTCACGGTAATGCCGTGCGGGCCCACCATGCGCGACAAGCCCTTGGCCCAACTGTGAATACCGGCCTTGGCACAAAAAGCACCGTTCACATGATCGGGTTCGCTTTTGCCAGTGATGTTGATAATCCGGCCCCATTTGCGCGCAATCATTTGATCGACCAAGGCATCGGCCACTTGGCGGGGACGGTGAAAGTTCAGGGTGATGGCTTCTTGCCAAGCTTCTTCGCTCACATGCAAATCTTTGAAGCTGCGTGAGCCGCCTGCGTTGTTGACCAAGATGTCAACATGGCCCAAACCTTGGATGGCGGCGGCCGTGAGTTTGGCAGCAGCGTCTTCTGGGTACAGGTCTGACTCGATGATGACAGGGCGGTGTCCGCCTGCCGCCACGATTTCATCGGCCACTTCTTGCAACTTGTCGGCGCGGCGTGCTGAGATGGCCAATTTCACGCCTTCTGCGGCCAAAGCCTTGGCAATGCCGCGGCCAATGCCAACGCTGGCGCCAGTCACCAGCGCTGTTTTGTTTTTGAGTTGCAAGTCCATGATGTCTCTCTTCGTTGAATGATGTCGCAATGATCAGGACTTTAACTTCAGTCAGGGGAGATTGAATACTAAGCAAATAATTGGGGTATCAAAAAAAATGATACCCCCCTGCTCTGACTTGCTATTTCGAGGGTTTGACCCGGGCGCCAGTCCAAATACCCTGAGACACCAATTGCTGTGCGCACTCTCTCAGAACCCCACGCGCGGCCAAAGCTACCGGTGAGAGTTCGTCTTCAGACAAACTGCAAAGCACATTGACGCGTTGGACATTGGCTTCTGATATGCGGGCTATGTGAAACCTTTCAACTGCATCTGGGAATCTGGCCACAGCGGCCCAGGGTTGCAAAGTGGCACCTAAGCCAGCATCCACAGCGTCCATGAGCAAAGCCAAAGAGTCAATCTCCAAAACCACATTGGGAACCAGTTTGATTCTTGCGAAAGCGGCATCGAGCGTGCTTCTTAAGCCATGCGGTCCCGTTGGCAAAATGAGTGGTTCTTGCTTCAATTGACTCAGTTTGAGTGAGCTAGCCATCTTGGTGCTGGTGTTTCTCTTGGCACTGATGAAGAACAAATCTTCTTCAAGCAGTGGCATCACACTCCAGCGTCGCGCTGCTTTCAATTCTGGACTGGGCAACAAATGCGAGTCGAACAAAACCGCCAAGTCCAACTGACGCGCATTCAGCATGCTGGTTAAGTGCCCAGAAAGACTTTCAACCATGTGCAGGCGAACATCAGGATAGCGCTCCCTCAATGCGCGCATCAAAGGCATGCCCAGCACCGCGGCTGTGGTGGGTGCCATACCCACACTGACGGTGCCCGACAAGCGCGACTCTTGGGCGGCGCGGATGGCTTGTTCAGCATGCCTTAGCGTGAGTTGCGCTTCTCGAAAAAAAGCCACGCCCGCTTCGGTGGGCGTGACGCCCTGAGGCGAGCGCTGAAGAAGCCGAGTAGACAGCTCGCTTTCAAGCTTGGTGATTTGTTGACTTAAAGCAGACTGAACCACATTCAAGTCAAGGGCGGCACGGCTGATGCTGCCGACCTCGACCACCCTGACGAACGCACGCAACTGCCGAAGCTCCATGGTTCGTTCTAGCTCCGCAACACTGTCAGTAAATCAATTGGCATCATGGCCGCATTGTGCCAGTGATGCGTCTTGCTGAGATTAAGCGCTTGTGGTGCTACAGGGTACTGCGTCAGGCACGCCAAGTTTGCGCAACATCCACCCCATGAGTTTTCATGAGAAAGTATGTCTGTTTGCATTGATGCTCAGCTCTCAGATTTGACGAATTTATTACTTTGCAAATCACGAATAATCAGTGCATGATCAAACCCATCATCCACCCCATTAGCACTGTCTTAGTGGCCGAATTGAGCCAACTGATTGAGTCTGCTCGTAAGCAAGCGGCGGTGTCTGTCAATGCAGAGTTAACACTGATGTATTGGCGAGTTGGTGCTCGCATTCACCGCGAAATTTTGGGTGGTAAGCGAGCCGGTTATGGGGATGCAGTTTTAACTGAATTGGGACATCAACTGAGCGCAAACTATGGGCGTGGGTTTTCCACAAAGAGCCTTCGCCACATGGTTCGTTTTGCCGAAGCCTATACCGATGAAGCAATTGTCTCGACGCTGTCGAGACAATTGTCCTGGAGCCATTTCTTGGAGTTGGTTTATTTGAAAGACTCGACACAACGTCACTTTTACACCAACATGTGCGCACAAGAAGGCTGGAGCGTTCGTCGTTTACGTGACCGCAAAGACTCCATGCTTTTTGAAAGCACGGCCATCCCCCGGCAGCCAGATGAGCTTCTAACTTCCGAACTTGCATCTCTTCGCCAAAGCGGAGAAGTCACAACGAACCTGCTACTTAAAGACCCCTATGTTCTTGATTTTTTGGGCCTGAGTGACCGATATCTTGAAAAAGACTTAGAGGACGCGATCCTCAGGGAGATCGAGCAGTTTTTACTAGAGCTGGGAGTGGGCTTCACCTTTGTTGCACGACAAAAGCGGTTGCAAATAGACAATGATGACTTTTACATTGACCTTCTTTTTTACAACCGCAAGCTTAAGAGATTGGTAGCGGTCGAGCTGAAAATAGGCGAGTTCAAAGCTGAGTACAAAGGCCAAATGGAGCTGTATTTAAGATGGCTGTCCAAACATGAGCAAGAAATCGACGAACACCCACCGCTTGGCATCATTTTGTGCACTGGGAAAAAGCAGGAACAGATAGAGCTGCTTGAGCTGGGAAAAAGTGGCATCCATGTGGCAGAGTACCTGACAGTTTTGCCACCAAGAGAAGCTTTGCAAGCAAAATTGAACCAGTCGATTGATGCCGCCCGCTTGCGCTTGTCTGGATCACACTTTGACTTTGAAGCAAAACCCTAGAACTTGACGCCATCTGGGTTGGAAGAAACCCGCACTTCAATAGGAGGGCGGGTCTTTTGAAGATATTCCAAAGATGCCTAAATATTAGAACGGAATATCGTCGTCCATGTCGTCAAAACCGCTGGCGGGCTTGGCGGCTGGTTTGCCAGCAGGTGCCGCGCTGGCCGCAGGGCGTGGCGCCGCTGCGGGCCTGCGGGCCGGTGCGCCGCCGTCTTCATCGCCACCACTAGGGCCGCCCATGCCTTCACGGGCGCCGAGCAATTGCATTTCGGTGGCAATGATGTCGACCGTGTTTTTCTCAACACCCGCTTGGTCGGTGTACTTGCCGTATTTCAGGCGCCCTTCAATGTAAATGGGGCGACCTTTTTTAACGTACTCGCCAGCAATCTCGGCCAAGCGGTCATAGAACGTGACACGGTGCCACTGAGTGTCCTCAACGGTTTCGCCAGACGTGCGGTCTTTGCGGCGGCTGGTGGTGGCTATGCTGATATTGGCCACGGCTTGGCCGGAGGGCAGGTAGCGAATTTCGGGGTCGCGGCCACAGTTGCCGATCAGAATGACTTTGTTGACGGATGCCATGTTTATTTCCTTGAAATCTCTTGCGATGAACAGTGCAATTATGCTTGTTAGCGGGCCGGTGCTTCAATGGGTTTCATGAACCATGCAACCAAAAGCCAGACCAGCGTGGCCAGACCACAAACTGCAAATAAAACCTGCGCGCCCCCTGATTTCATGAGGGCGCCGCCTGCTGCACCCCCCACAAAAAAGCCCAAAGACTGCAAGGTGTTGTAAAAACCCATGGCCATACCGCGCGCATGCGGTGGCGCGCCGCGGGAGGCGATGCTGGGCTGACAAGCTTCCAAAATGTTGGAAGCGGAAAAGAAAACACACAAGATACCGGCAATGCACCACAAGTTGGGCGAGCCGCCCGCCACCAAGGCCAAGCTGAACATGACCAACGCGATGACCATGGCTGAGCCCAAGAACACGGCACGCAAATAACCTTTTCGCTCAAGCGGAAAAAGTGTTTTACCCATGACCAAAAATCCAAACAACACGGCCGGCAGATACATCCACCAATGATGCTCTTTGGGCAAACCAGCATCCACCAACATCTGCGGCACGGCCACCCACATGGCCAAAAGGACGCCATGCAGTACAAACACGCCCAGGTTGTTGCGCAAAGAGGGGATGTGCGTCAGAACTTCCTTCAAGCTGCCTTTGGGCACTGCTGTTTGCTGGGCAGGCTCGGGGGGTACGCCCCAAATGACCACAGCAATACCACCGAAAGCCAGAATGCCTGTCAGCACAAACAAGCCCGACAAACCGGCTACCGAGTTGAGGGCTGGCGCCAAAATCAAAGACAAAGCGAACATCAGGCCAATACTGGCCCCAATCAAGGCCATGGCCTTGGTTCTAACCAGATCACGCGTTTGATCTGCCAACAATGCCGTGACCACCGCTGAGACAGCGCCCGCCCCTTGCAAAGCTCGACCTATGAGCAAGCCAAACAAACTGTCGGCTGCTGCGGCCCAAAAACTGCCCGCGGCAAGGATCAACAAGCCAAACACAATGACTTTTTTGCGCCCTAACTTGTCTGATGCTGCGCCAAAGGCCAACTGCAGAGCCCCCTGTGTCAAACCATAAATGCCCATGGCCAAGCCCACCAAGCCGGGATCATCC
>ERZ767114.1509-NODE-1509-length-11046-cov-2.219710_pt1 | contig 11046 bp, 13 predicted proteins | sample MGYA00374952_ERZ767114 | MGnify/ENA primary metagenome ERZ767114 (study PRJEB28939, sample SAMN06267156) | marine metagenome | isolation source: Columbia River Estuary | place: USA:Columbia River Estuary, USA | collected 2012-05-05 ...
AAAAGAGAGACTACGAAGACACGCATCGTAAAATTTCCAGCTTAAAACCAGCAAAAGATGCTGTATTGCTAGATAGTTCTTTTTATAATACAAAAGCCGCCTTTGTCGAAATAGACAAAGTGATAAGGAATGAAATTAAACGACTGAATGCGACAAAACATAAAAGCCTATAACACCGACTCATCTAGCAACGAATTCGCAGCTTTACTTCAAGAAGATCTAGATAAAAGAGTTACAAAGGAAAGTTCATTAGTTGATGCAATTGTAACCAAAATTGAAGACAAAATTATTTTATGTGACATAGGACTTAAGAGCGAAGCGACTATTAATAAGAGTGAGTTAACAAGTGAAGAAATTGAGAATTTAAAAGTTGGTGATAAATTAGAATTATTTATAGAACGACTTGAAAGTAAGCACGGAGAAGTAATTGCCTCTCGTGAAAAAGCAAAACGAGTTAAATCTTGGAACAGAATTCAAAAGGCATTTGATGATCAAACAAAAGTAACAGGAACTATTAAGAGCAGCGTTAAAGGTGGATTTGCTTGTGAGATATTTGGAATTCAAGCATTTGTTCCATCATCACAACTTGCAGATGCGCCAATAAGAAATCCAAACGACTTTATTAATAAACCTTTAGAATTTTTAATTATCAAAATTGATAACATTAGAATGAATGTGATTGCATCACGAAGAGTTCTATTAGAAGAAACTAAAAACGTTAGCAAAGATGAAATTCTTGCAAAATTTAAAGTTGGCGATATCATAAAAGGAAAAATTAAAGCAATCCAATCATATGGTGCATTCGTATCCGTTGAATCTTTAGATTGTTTACTACATACATCTGAAATCTCTCACCTTCGAGTTTCAGCACCTGAAGAAATTTTTACAATCGGTGAAGAAGTAACTGCACAAATTCTTGAAATTGATAATACGCAAAAAAGAATGTCGCTTTCAATTAAAGCAATGTCGCCCGATCCATATATTGGAATTGAAAATAAATATAAAGTGGGTGAAATTTATGAAGTTAAAATTTCTAAATTAACTGACTTTGGTGCATTTGCAGAATTAGATGCAGGTATTGCAGGATTAATTCATACATCTGAAATTAAACACTTAAACAAAAACGTAAATCCTAGAACAGTATTTAAAGTAGGTGATGTTGTAAAAGTGAAATTAAAAGAATTAGATTTAGAAAAAAAGAAACTTGTTCTTTCTTATAAAGATACACAAGAAAACCCAATTGAAGATTTCAAAAAACGTTATCCAATTAACAGCGTATTAGATGCAAAAATCGTAAATAAAAAAGAATTTGGACTATTTTTAAACACTGGAGATTCTGAGATTGATATCTTCATTCACTATAAGCAATTAGATTACTCTGAAAGTTCAGATGCTTTAAATAATTATAAAAAAGGCGACACTGTTAAATTTAAAATCATCGACATTAAAGATGATAAAGTAAACGGATCAGTTAGAGCTCTATTAGAAGATCCATTTGATGTATTCAAAGGTAAGAGACAAGGTGATGTTGTAACTGCAAAAGTTGCTGAAATTTTAGATAATTATATTAGAGTAAATGTGGGTGAGAAACGTTTCTCAGTTATTATTAGAAAAGCAGAAATTGCAGTTGAAAAAGCAGATCAAAGAACAAATAGATTTGCAGTGGGCGATGCATTAGATGCGATGATTGTTCTTTTAGATGAGAAAGAACGAAAAGTAGAGTTGTCGGTTAAAAAATTAGAAGAAAAACAAACTAAAGAAACGATTAAGAAATATAAAAACGTCGACAGCGGTGCAAGTTTGGCAGATATCTTAGGCCCTGCTATGCTATCTGAGAAAAAGCCTAAAAAGTCTAAAAAAGATAAAAAAGAAGAGTAATCCCCACAACTACAAAAAGATTGTAAGTTCAATCACTTATCCCTAAAATTAGGATAATGAAAAGATCAACTTTAATTCATGATCTGGCAATCCGATATAAATATTTAAATCATGCACAAGTTGAGCGCATGGTTGAACTTGTCTTCAAACATTTAGCAAATGCATTAGCAGAAGATAAAAGAATTGAAATTAGAGGCATTGGAACGTGGCATGTTAAAACAAGAGAACCAAGATTAGCCAGAAATCCAAGAACGGGTGAGAAAGTTCAGGTGGGTATAAAGAAAAATATCGCATTTAGAATGGCCAAAGATTTAAAATTTAGAATTAACTTAAATACATCTCCAGCAGAAATAGATAAAAAAATTGAGATGATGTACGACAACAAGAAAAAATGAAGAAACAACCTATCTTTGTTGCGGTCGATACCAACAACATTAAACGTGCAACGCAAATTATAAATGCTACGAACAAATATATTTATGGAGTTAAATTTGGACTTGAGTTTTTCTGCTCAAAAGGTGGTCGAGAAGCTATTAAAAAATTTAAAAACAAAAATGTTAAAATATTTCTAGATTTAAAATTAAAAGATATTCCAAATACAGTTTACAAAGCAATTAAAAGTTTAAAAGACGTTAATCCTGATTATTTAACTATTCATGCAAGCGGGGGCTTAGAAATGATGAAGGCTGCAAAAAAAGCACAAAGCGAGACAAATAAAAAATTAAAAATATTAGCTGTAACTATTTTAACATCTCTAACTAATAAAGACTTAAAACAAATGGGATCAAACTCAAATGTTGAATCACATCCGAGAATTAATGAATTAGCAGGTGCCTTATCTTTAACGGTATGAGCTTTTAAAATAGCTAAGGCAATAACAAGTTCGGCAGGAGATAGTGATAATAACTCTTGTGCCTCTTCATCAACGCCACTGACCATAACCTTTGGTTTAATTCCAGAACTCTCAAGAAGCCGCAATCTTGATGTTGAGGAGGAGGCGAGAATTATTTGAACCATTATGCAGGTAACCTTATTACATGACATTCCCGATTGTTGGCCTAATTGCAGGTGACTGGGCGAGGGCAGTTTATGAAAATGAGGGGCGCAAACTTGGGGTAGGAATTAAATTTGGGCCAAGCCATATCAGTCCAGATCAATTAATTGAGTTTTCTAAAGATTGCCAACTGCTCTGTATAGAGCCAGATCTTCTTGCAATCTCGACCATTAAGACAGTTGAGCGCTCTGGCGTGCGGATATATCCATCTAGTAAAACCTCGGAGCAACTGTCATTAATTGAAAAAACTCCAGTAACTGGTGATTGTTTTTCAATTCTAATTGCAAGATCTGCTCATAATCAGATTGCATGTTGGCCAGCAACTTTAGTTACTAATAATTTAACAATCACTCCACCACCTGGAGTAAGTGATGATCAACTAGAGCAAATACAACTCTCAGCTTTTAAATTAGTAGGTGAGATTGGCTTAGTTGGAGCATTTGAATTATTAGTCGATGCTGCAGATTACAAAAAATTAGTTAAAATTAATTGGTTAACTCCACTTGCCCAATATTGGAGCCAGATTGGTTCAGTAACAAATTACTTTGAGCAGTATTTACGAGCAGTATTAGATTTACCATTAGGAAGCACAAATGCATTTGAAAACTTTGTAATTACAGGAAAGTTAATAACTGATGAGGCAAGTGATGATTATCGCCCATACCTACATCTAATGGCACGTAATCCAGATTTAAAGTTTGACCAATCTAGTAAGCAGGTGGGTATAGCTGGCAATAATTTAGAGAAATTACTTACTGAAATTATTCATGCGCAGCAGTACTACAGCGGTGAGATAGATGAGTAATTAAACGCGCTTCTTATACTCAATCGCAGGACATCGGTTCATAACTGTAAGAAGACCGGCATCTTTTGCTCTAGAAACTGCTGCAGCATCTATTACATCTAACTGCAACCAAACACCCTTTGCACCAATTGTAATTGCTTCATCCACCACATTGCCAGCTAAATCAGAGTTAACAAATATATCTACTACATCTATAGATAATGGAATGTCAGAGAGTTTTGCATAACCTTTCTGACCATGCACGCTCTCTGCCTTTGGATGAACTGGAATTACAGTATGACCTTTCTCAATTAATAGCTTTGCGACACCATATGCTGCACGCTCTGAATTATTACTTAAGCCAACTACTGCCCAAGTTTTTAAGGCAAGTGATTGATCTATTTGATCACTCATTATTTGCTCGCCCAAGTGCCCTAAATTTCCAGCCAGCACTTTGCCAAGTGGTGCGATCTAATGCATTTCGGCCATCGATCATGATGGCACTCTTTACTAATGATTTTGCCTTAACTGGATCAATCTCTCGATAAATCTTCCACTCAGTTAGGTGTAAAACTATTTCAGCATCTTTAAGTGTGTTATCAATATCTTCAGCAAATTTTAAAGCAGGAAAGCGCTTCTGCGCATTTACTATTGCCTTTGGGTCATGAACAGTAACTACCGCCCCTGCTGCTTGAATTTGGGCAGCAATATCAAGTGCTGGAGAGTCGCGCACATCATCACTATCAGGTTTAAATGCTGCTCCTAAAATTGCTACCTTTTTGCCTTGCAAATCATCTGATAAATCTTTTCTTACCAACTCAATAATTCTCTGTCTTGCTCGTAGGTTTATTGCATCAACCTCTTTTAGGAACTCAACCGCTTGGCTAGCACCTAACTCCTCAGCCCTTGCCATAAATGCTCGAATATCTTTAGGTAGACATCCACCACCAAAACCAATACCTGCTTGCAGGAAACGGCTACCAATTCTTGGGTCGTAGCCAATTGCTTTAGCTAAAACTGTTACATCACCACCGGCTGCCTCACATATCTCAGCCATTGCATTTATAAATGAGATTTTGGTTGCTAAAAATGAGTTAGCAGCCACCTTTACTAATTCGGCAGTGGGCAGATCAGCTCTTACCCATGGTGTGTTCTCCTTTAAATTTACCTCATAAACCTCTTTTAATATTTTCTCTGCCTGATCATTTACAACTCCAACTACTAACCGATTTGGATGGAGTGTGTCTTCAACTGCAAAACCCTCTCGCAAAAACTCTGGGTTCCAAGCTAAATCAGCCTTTGGATTTAATTCAATTAATCTATTTCGAAGTCTTGTTGCAGTGCCAACTGGAACTGTTGATTTACCAACTACTAATCCACCTGGCTTTACTACCTTTGCAATACTTTCTAAAGCAGAGTTCACATAGGTTAAATCAGCGGCATTTCCACCTTTTACTTGAGGCGTACCAACACAAATAAAGTGCACATCTGCATCTGCTAAATCAGTAATATTTTTAGTAAATTTAAGCCGGCCAGATTTAATTTGAGCATTAAGTAAATCCTCAAGCTCTGGTTCATAAAAAGGCACCTTACCGTTTGCAAGTAAATCAATTTTTGATCCTTCAGTATCAAAGCCACTAACCTCAAAACCAAGAGATGCCATGCATGCAGCATGAGTTGCACCTAAGTAGCCGGTACCAATTACTGAGAGCTTTAATGCCATTAGAAGAGCCTACCTAAGAATCAATAAATTACCGACAGATATTATCCTCTGCGGTACGGGTTTTAAATTTATCAACTACATCAGCCTTCGCTTCTTTTGATGAGGATGGCGAAGGAGAGGGTGATACTTCATCAACTATCGCCTGATCTTGTCGCAAGCGATCCCAGAGTTGTGGTGCAAGTATTGGATCCCATAAAACTGAAGCAGTAACGCCATTTGCATAGTAGTTTAAATCTGAAAGTGGCACAGTAAGTGTGCGCACACTTGCAGCGGATAGTGATTTTATCTGCTTAGCAAGTGTAATTAAATCCGAATTTTTTAAGCCTTTATCAGTTGTCATAGCCGAAAGTGCTGAGTTAATAAAATTTGCCACTGTAATTGGATTTAGTAAAACTCCAGCACTTGTGGCTTTTTGTATAACTGATGACATAAATGCTTGTTGCCGTTGCATTCTTCCGATATCACCTAATCCATCAAACTCTCGGGTACGAACATATTTGAGGGCTTCAATACCATTTAACGTGTGAACACCAGCTGGTAGAACTAAATGGCTCTTTGGATCATCAATATCTTTTTTAGTACAAACTTCAATCCCGCCCAGAGAGTCAACTACCCTGGCAAAACCTGCAAAGTTAATCTCAATGTAATGGTCAATTTTTAATTGCGTCATATTTTCAATTACTTCAATTAATAAAGGTGCATCACCCCAATTAAATGCGGAGTTAATTTTTGAGTGCACTGCTGGTTTAACTTTTCCTGCCGTTGTAGTGTGCTCTGGAATCAATGCATAACTATCTCGCGGAATTGATATTAAGACCGCTTTATCTCTCGCCTTAGAGATATGAACTAGCAACATAGTGTCTGATCTTTTTCCAGCAGCGGTAGCAACAGAGCCGACTCGCAAAGCTTTTAACTCTTCCTTACTTAATCCTTCTCTGGTATCCGAGCCAACTAGTAGGTAATTAACTGCTGATGATTGTTTATCTGGTCGTTTATCTAAACCAGCAAATGCATCTACCTTGTTGGTAAAGGAACTGACTGTGCCAAAAGCGAGGGAACTAATTGCAGAAATTGCCAGAATTGCGATCGAAATACCAGTAAAGATCCTGATACTGCGAGCAGATTTCATCTTCTTATCCTAGATTATGGGTAGGGAATAGTTGTAATCAAATAATGATCGGAGTGGTTATGAGAAATTCATCATTTCCAGCGGTCTCAGTTATTTTGCCAATTCTCAACGAAGAGAGGGATTTAGATAATTGTATCTCAGCAATTCTTCAGCAAGATTACCCTAGTGATATTGAAATTATTTTAGCCCTTGGCCCTTCAAAAGATAAGACAAATCAAATCGCTAATCAATTAGTAGCAGCAGATAGCAGAATTAAATTGGTTAATAATCTAACTGGACAAACTGCAGTTGGCTTAAATCTTGCAATCGCCGCCGCTACTTATGAAATTATCTGCCGAGTTGATGGGCACTCTGAAATTTCAAATTCATATATAAAAACCGCGGTAGAGATTATGCAGCAGCAGGGCGCAGTAAATGTTGGTGGGTTAATGTATGCCGATAGTGAGTATGGCTTGCAACGAGTGGTTGCCTTAGCAATGCGCTCCAAGTTAGGAGTTGGTCCATCTAAGTTTCATACCGGTGGAGTAGCTGGGGCTACTGACACGGTTTACCTTGGCACATTTAATAAATCTGCAATTCTGGCAGCTGGTGGTTTTGATGAGCGATATATCCGTGCCCAAGATTGGGAGTTAAATCATCGCCTGCGAAAAAACGGTGGTTTAGTTTGGTTTGATCCAAGATTAGTTGTTACATACCGACCGCGAAATACTTTCCTAAAGTTAGCTAAGCAGTATTTTCAGTATGGCCGCTGGCGCCGAGTAATCTCTCGCCAACATAAAGGAACTGTTAATTATCGCTACTTAGCTCCGCCAATTACTGTACTAATTACCATTTTATCCCTACTTTGTGGATTAGTAATTAACCCAATATTTACTACGCCGGCACTGATCTATATTTCACTTATAATTTTTGGTGGCTTTTTAATTGGACGAAAACTATTTGATCGAGTGCTTATGCCATTTGTTTTATTAACCATGCATTTTTCTTGGGGAATTGGCTTTATTACCTCGCCAAAAAAATTATTTAAAAGTTAGTTCTTGTGTAGAACTGAATTTAGGCCGCTCCAACTACCAGTTTTAGCAAGTGCTTCTAGGGCCCCACTTTGTGAGTTTCGTCGAAATAGCAGGTTATTACCCCCACTTAACTCCTTTGCCTTGATTACTTTTCCATCTGGCAAGGTAATTTTAGATCCAGCTGTTATATAAACCCCTGCCTCAACAACACAATCATCACCCAGACTTATTCCAACCCCAGAGTTAGCGCCAAGAAGTGTGCGCTGGCCAATTGATATTACCTCTTTGCCACCGCCACTTAAAGTTCCCATAATTGATGCACCACCGCCGATATCACTGCCATCACCAACTACTACACCTGCGCTAATACGTCCCTCCACCATTGATTTACCCAGAGTACCGGCGTTAAAGTTAACAAAACCTTCATGCATAACAGTTGTGCCAGGGGAAAGATAAGCACCAAGGCGAACCCGATCACCATCTGCAATACGTACACCCTCTGGAATTACATAATCAATCATTCTAGGAAATTTATCCACCGCATAAATAACTAGATTGCCATACTTGTTTTGTAGTTTTGGTCGAATTTGTTCAAAGCCCTCTACCGCACAAGCTCCCACCGATGTCCAAACTACATTAGGAAGTATTGCAAATATTCCATCAAGATTTAAGCCATGTGGCTTAACTACTCTATGGGAGAGTAGATGCAACCTTAGATAGGCATCTGCCACATCCTTTGGTTGTTCTGTTAAATCAATTTTGACTACTACCGCCACCTTCTTAACTCTGCGGATCTGATCATCACCCTCTAGAGATTTATAATCATCGCTGCTGCTAGCTGCTGGCGCACTACCTACTCCTAAGGAGTAAAAAAAGCACTCAAGTATCTGACCAGATTGTGTTTGGGTAGCGATACCAAAGCCATAGGCGCTTTTTTGATTGCTGCTCATTAGATAACGGTATCAAAGGGTGCGCAAAGCAATAGACTAATTACATGCGCGTAGCTGTTTTCTGCTCATCTGCTCCTAATATTCCAGAAAGCTCACTGGATTTAGCATTTAATATTGGCAAAGCAATTGGTGAACAAGGCTGGGATCTTGTTTGGGGCGGTGGCAAGGCCTCAATGATGGGCGCGGTTGCAAGAGGGGCAAGAGCTAGTGGAGTTGCAACTATTGGCGTAATTCCGGAGCCATTAATCAATCTTGAGTTTGAAGATAAACAGGCTTCGCAAATGCATGTGGTTACTAATATGCGAACTAGAAAAGCTAAAATCGAAGATCTCTCAGATGCTTTTATAGTCTTACCAGGTGGAATTGGAACATTAGAGGAGTTTTTTGAAATCTGGGTAGGTAGATATTTAAAGTTTCATAACAAACCTATTGCCATCTGTGATCCAACTGGAGTTTATGATCCAATGCAGGTTGCACTTGATCACCTTGCAACCCAAAATTTTATGAAAACTGGTCAATCTGGGCTAGTCAATTGGTGTAGAGATATTTCAACAGCTATAGATTCAATTAAGAAAAAATGAGAAAACTTTCTGATTTATCATTGACCATAAAAGTTAACAAACCAGTAGAGATGGTTTGGAGCTCATTAGTTGATTGGAGTTCGCAAGGTAAGTGGATGTTACAGACAAAGGTCTGGTCTGAGTTAGATCAGGATAGAACTGTAAAAAATGGCAAGGGAGTTTTAATTTTTGCCTTTACTGGATTATTTCCAAGTCTTTATCCAAAGTTACGTTTAGGTATTTTAGATACTATGGAGATAAGAAAATGGCACCCACCATTACTATGCGAAGTTGATCATATTGGAAGAGTAATAAGAGGTAGTGGTAAGTTTGAATTAAAGAAAATAAAGGGAGGAACAATTTTTTATTGGCATGAAGAGATCATCGCTCCACCGATTGTTTTACTCTTTGTTAAGCCAGTATTAATGGCGGGAGTTTGGCTCTCCCTCCGCCGATTTGCAAGGCAAGTATCCGCATAAGGTCGAAAGTATTGGCTCTGCCCAGTAATCTTTAGGCATGGCAACTGATAACAGCGGTAGGACGATCGCTGAATTAATTGACACCCTGCCAGATGAAGAGCGATTGATTCTGACTTTGCATTTGGTAAATATGATTAGTGTTAATGAGATTGCAGAAAAACTTGGAGTGCCAGAGCGAGCAGTCATATCAGTTATTCAGTCAGGCAGATCGCGCTTAATTGGATTGATTTCTTAAGGGTATTTATAGGATTTCCCACCCGCAGGCATATGAGGGATAATTACGCCTCTAGCGGGACGATGATTAAATTTGTAGGGGAGAGCTAAATGGCAGCGATGAAACCAAGAACTGGTGATGGTCCAATGGAGGTCACTAAAGAGGCTCGCTCTATGGTTATGCGAATTCCACTAGAAGGTGGCGGGCGATTAGTTGTTGAGTTAAATGTTGAAGAGGCAACTAATTTAGGAAATGTATTACAAGCAGCTGTTGCATTAGTAAAAAAGTAATCGACTGATTTAGTTCAAAGCAGGGTTATGGTCTATAAAATCCTAGGTCTATATCCAAAACTCACACATCTAACAAAATCTAATTTAGATTTTAATGGCATTACCGCCTTTGCAATCCCGGTAATCATGGGTGAGAAAGTCGAAATCACTAAAACCGAGTTTCTTAATAAAATTACAGCTTTAACCAAATTAGATTTAAATATTGAGTTAGCCAACTGGCCAGAGTTCACTGCTAAAGCTGGTGAAATTATTGAAGTGCCAATTACTTTAGACCAATTAACCAGAATTTATTTAGTAGGTGTGGGCGAGCAGAGCGATGATGATATTCGTAAGGCGGCTAGTGCACTTGGTCGTAAGGTTAAAGGGTCAAACTCTGTCGTACTATCTGGCCTAACTAGTGAATCAAATTTAGTTGTGACACAAGGTGTTGCCTTTATATTATCTAATTATCAATTTTCATTAAAATCTGAGAAAAAAGATAAAAAGCCAGAGTTAGTAATTTACGGTGAATTTTTGGAAGAGATTGAGTATGCAAATATCTTAGCGACAGCGGTCTGGCAATGTAGAAATTTGATTCACACTCCGGCTAATATAAAAAACCCAGTTTGGCTGGCAAAGCAAGCAACAGAAATGGTATCGGCTGCTAAAACCTCAGATCTTTCAATCTCAATTAAATCTGGCCGCGCAATTAAAGAGTTTGGTGGGTTAGTTGCAGTTGGTAATTCAGCTCCTAATCCTGGTCCAAGGTTAATTGAAGTTACATACGCTCCCAAAGGATCTAGTAATTGGCCTCATGTTGTTTTAGTTGGAAAAGGAATTACCTTTGATACTGGCGGTGTATCACTTAAGCGTCCATATGAGAGCATGATTGGAATGAAAAGTGATATGGCAGGAGCTGCTGCCGTACTTAGCGCAATAGTTGCGATGGCAAAGGTAAAGCCAAAGGTAAAAGTTACTGCGCTTTTAATGGCA
>ERZ767114.1515-NODE-1515-length-11017-cov-2.745338_pt1 | contig 11017 bp, 11 predicted proteins | sample MGYA00374952_ERZ767114 | MGnify/ENA primary metagenome ERZ767114 (study PRJEB28939, sample SAMN06267156) | marine metagenome | isolation source: Columbia River Estuary | place: USA:Columbia River Estuary, USA | collected 2012-05-05 ...
TGGCAAATTAGGCTCAATCAGCGTGAATTTAAAATAATTAACATTATAATATTTAATCCTTACTTATCCTTAAAGGTCGTGTAAAAGTCTATGAAATAGGGATAAATATTTTCAACAATTTTTTTAACACCTTTTTTATTAGGATGTATCATATCATTTTGATTTAATGAAGGAACTAAAACTACATCTTTTAAAAAAAAAGGATAAAAGGAAACTTTGTAAATTTTAGCCAAATTTGGATATATTCTGTTAAACTCATTCACATAACGCTTACCAAGATTATTAGGAGCTTTCATACCAATTAACATTGTTGGTATTTGATTTTTTTTTAAATAATTTAAAATATTATTTATATTTTGAAATGTTAATTTAGGGTTAATTCCTCTAAGCGCGTCATTAGCACCAATAGAAACAATAACTCCATCAAACTTTTCTTCTAAAACCCATTCTAATCTGTTCATTAATCCTGATGAGGTTTCTCCAGACACACCCCCGTTTACTAAGTTTAACTTAATATTATTAGAATTTATTTTGTTTTGTAATTGGTTAATAAAGCCATCATTTTTTAATAAGCCGTAACCAGCTACTAAACTATCACCTAACACTATTACGTTTAAAGATTTCGCATAAGCTATCGTTATAGAAAAAGATAAAAAGAAAATTATTGTAAATATTAGTTTTATTATATAATTCATATTTAATTAATAACCTTTTAAATGATTATATCTACAAAAAATTCAATCAGAAAATATTACCGTGTTAAGTAAAATAAATTTATGAATATAAAAAATAAAAAAATTATTGAGTTATATGATATTCATGTACACTTAAAAAGTAATGCTGAAATTGTTCATATTTTAAAAGGCATTAATTTAAAAATATTTGAAAAAACCAGTATTAGTATTATGGGACAAAGTGGGGCTGGAAAGTCAACATTAGCAATGACAATTGCTGGTTTAGAAGTTATTACTAAAGGCCAAATTCTTTTTAAAAACGAACCATTACATAAACTTAAAGAAGATGATCTGGCAACATATAGAGCAAATCATGTGGGTGTAATTTTTCAATCTTTTAATTTGCTACCTTCAATGACGGCTTTAGAAAATGTGAATTTGCCAAATGAAATTTCTGGAAAATTTTATGATAATAAAAAAGGTGCTGAATTATTAAAATCTGTTGGACTAATAAATAGACTTAACCACTACCCTCATCAATTATCAGGTGGAGAACAACAAAGAGTAGCAATTGCAAGATCTTTGGTATCGTCACCAGAAATTTTAATTGCTGATGAACCTACTGGAAATTTAGATAAAAAAAATAGTGAAGAGGTTATAAAATTAATCTTTAAACTTCAAAAAGATTTTGGTTCCACCTTAATTCTTGTTACTCATGATTTATCTCTAGCAAACCTATGCGATACAAAAATAGAATTAGACAATGGTTTAATTATTTAATATGTCTAATTTAAACTTACTATTATTAAACAACTACATTTTTTTTAAACTGTCTTTAAGAGAACTAAGAGGATCTTTTAATGAATTTAAAATAGTTATCACTTCAATATTTTTAGGTGTTTTTATAATTTCAGCTGTAGGAAGTTTATCTGAAAACCTTAAGTCTGAAATTAATAAAAAACGTACTGAGCTGATTGGAGGTAAATTTGAATTATCTACCACTTATCAAGCATTCCCTCAAAACATAATAGAATGGTTAAAAGTTAATGGACAGATCTCACAAATTGTTGAGTTAAGAACCATGCTTACTTCCAATGAGAACTCTCAAATAAAGCGTCGACTTGTAGAATTAAAAGCCGTTGATTCAAATTGGCCTTTAATAGGTAAAGCTGAAACTTCACCAAATCATTCATTGGAAGAACTTTTATTTGATAGTAAGGGTGTGCACGGTGTTTTAATAGATAAATCTCTAAAAAAACAATTAGATATTGATATTGGAGATTTTCTGTACCTTGGAAATATTAAAATTAAAATTAATGGTATAATTGAAAAAGAACCAGACAGAATGCTTTCATTTGCAACATTTGGATCTAGGTTGCTTATAACAAATAAAGCACTGAATGAATCTGGATTAATTATACCTGGATCATTAGTGAAACATAAGATTAAATTTATACCATCTGATAAAAAAATAAATTTATCTAGATTAAGTCAATTAATAGAAGGAACCAATATAACAATAAGAGGGATCAAAAATAGTACAAATAATTTTAATAATTTTGTTGAAAAAACATCTTTGTTTATTTCATTAGTTGGATTAATAGCTTTACTAATATCTGGTATTGGGATTTCCAATGGTGTTAAAGGTTATCTGATAAAAAAAATTAAAAATATAGCAGTTTTAAAATCTTTAGGAGGAAGAAATTCACAAGTATTTACAATATATTTCTTTCAAATTATAATTATATTTTTAGCTAGCATCATTCCTGCATTATTAGCTGGAGCGTCCATTCCTTTTTTATTGTCTCCATTGATAAGTTCTAATTTAATAAATTTGTTTGAACCATCTATTTTTGTTAAGCCACTTATCATAAGCTTTTCATTTGGCATGATAGTATGTATCTTATTTACAATTATTCCTATATCTCAAACCTATCAAATAAAACCAATACAACTTCTGCGACTGTCTGCTAATAACAATTTAATTTCTTATTCAAAAAAAATTAAGTTCTTAATCCTTACATTGGTATGTTTGTTATGTTTTTTAATAACTAATTTAACAAATGATTTCAGATTATCCTTTTATATTATTGCTTCTATATTAATTTCTTTTTTAATATTGCAAGCATTAACCTCATTGTTTTTTAAGTTATTTAAGACAATTAAATTTAAAACTGGTTCTTCAATTGAAATAGTAAGAAATTCCATTCTTGTAAGAAACTCATTTGCAAAACCTATTGTTATTTCATTCAGCGTTGGTTTGATCCTACTAATAACTTTGAATATAATTCAAGACAGTTTGGGTAAAAAAATAACCAACACTTTAAATCAAGAGGCACCTAATAATTTTTTAATTGATATACAGCCTAATCAAATTAAAGAAATTAATTTAATGGCGTCAAAATCCATTAGTAATATTAACTTAAATGCACAGCCAATGTTAAGAGGTAGGATTACTGAAATAAATAATATCAAAGTAGAAAGTTTGATTGTTAATAAGGATGTTCAATGGGTGTTAAAAAGAGATAGAGCGTTTTCTTGGACAAATGAATTACCACAGGGAACCGAACTACTTACTGGTAAGTGGTGGCCTCATGATTATGATGGACCTCTTCTAGTTTCTATTGGACATAAAATAGCTAAAGGCCTCAATATAAATATTGGAGACAAAATAACATTCAATATTTTAGGTAGAAATTTTGAAGCTAAAGTTTTTAATACAAGAGAAATTATTTGGGAAAATATGAATATTAATTTTATATTCATTCTAAGCAAAAGTAATTTAGAGAGTGCACCTCATACTTGGATTGCAACAACAAAATCAAAAAATAAGATTGAAAATAATAATTTAATAGAACAGATAGTTTCTCAGTTTTCTAATGTATCTACTATATCCGTTGAGGAAAGTTATAAGGCTGTTAAGTCAATACTCAATTTATTAATTATTATTATCAATGCTATAGCTTTTCTAACGCTTCTTTCAGGTGTTATTGTATTATCTGGAATATTGGATGTAAGTAAAAAAGATAAAATTTATGAAGTAGCTATTTTTAAAATATTGGGTGCCAACCCTAAAAAAATTTCATATTTATGGTTGCAGGAGTATTTTATAATTGGGTTAATATCGTCATTTATTTCTTTAATAATTGGCTTTGGTGTGAGTTACGTTCTTGTTCATTATGTATTTAATATTGAGTTTTATTTTAGTTTCTACAATTTAATATTTTTATCTCTAATGGTTCCAATTATTGTCACAATCTTTAGTTTTTTAAAAACATTAAAACTTATCCTTTCAAAGCCGCTTCAAGTTTTAAGAGCTTATTTTTAGACTGTTGTTTTATGCATATATAGTTTATAGGTTTAAGTCTTAATTTTACGTTAATTTAATTTAGGATTTTTTATGGAATTTAAAAAACTTGGTAAATCTGATTTAACGGTATCTGCATATTGCTTAGGCACTATGACTTTCGGTGAAGCAACATCTGAAACAGACTCACATTTGCAAATTGATCAATCACTTGCTTCTGGAATTAATTTTATTGATACAGCAGAGATGTATCCTACTTGTCCTCTACGTGAAGAAACAACAGGTGATACAGAAGTTATAATAGGTAATTGGATTGAAAAAAATAAATCAAAAAGAGCTGATTTTGTTCTAGCTACAAAAATATCAGGTAAAGGTTATAAAGCTGTAAGAAATGGTGAAGGTATAGATGAAAAGTCTATAAAAATAGCTATAGAAGGAAGTTTAAAAAAGCTTAAAACAGACTATATTGATTTATATCAATTACATTGGCCTAATAGAGGTTCTTATCATTTTAGACAAAATTGGAACTATAACCCAACCAATCAAGATACTGAAATCGCAAAAGATAATATAAATGGGGTACTTAATTCTTTATCAGATCTTCAAAAAGAAGGTAAAATTAGGCATATTGGTTTATCAAATGAAACATGTTGGGGAACTTCACATTTTTTAGATCAATTAAAAAACTTTTCTAACCTTATTATTGCATCAATCCAAAATGAATATAGTTTACTTTGCAGATTATACGACCTTGACATGGCAGAAATGTCCCATCATGAAAATATTAGCTTGTTATCTTATTCTCCTCTGGCAGGAGGTTTTTTAACTGGTAAATATATAAATGACAATGTGCCTGACAATTCAAGGCTTTCAAGAGTACCAAGTTTGTTTGGAAGAATTAATGAAAACTCTACCTTGGCAGTAAAAGAGTATCTTTCACTTTCTAGAAGATACGACTTAGACCCAGTTCATATGTCACTTGCTTTTTGTAATCAAAGACCTTTTATGGGATCTGTTATATTTGGAGCCACCGATAATTTTCAACTACAAAATATTTTAAAAGGGTTAGATGTTGTCTTGTCAGAGGAACTAATGTCAGATATCAATAAATTATATAAGAAATTTCCAATTACTTTTTAGTTTTATGTATATTTATTTTTAATCCATTCTTTAATTTCAGGTAGCTCATTAACATAGTTAAATACTTTTTCAATTTTAGGATAATTTTTTAATATATTATTAGGAAAACCATCCACTGTTCCGGAGTTAATCCAGTTTACAAAACTCCAAAGAGCTATATCAGATATATTGAAACTGTTATCTATAATAGTTTTTTCATTATTTGAAATATTTTTTTCTAGCATTTTAAGTTTTCTAGTAAATTCTTGCTCATAAAATTCTTGACGCTTAATAATTTTTTCTCTTGGTTCAAGGTCTCTTCCAGCATTAAAAATTAATACGGTTATATCTGTTAATAAATCTATAAACTGATCAATTTTAGCAGCCATTAGATTTTCATCTTTAGGATACAGACCTGACAATTTACCACAAAATCTCGCTATTCCAGCAGTTTGCCCAATACTTTCATTGTCAACTATAAGACATGGGAGTTGATGAAATGGTATTACAGTTCCATCGTCTAATTGTCCTGTACTCCTTGCTCTAGTAAATTCATCACGATCTATTCTAATGTCATTATATTTAATTTTTCCAATATCTAGAGCAATTCTACTGACCTCAGCTCTCCAAAATGGAAAATTAAAATATATTATAGATATGTTCATTTTTAATCGCTTTCCTAAAATTATATTATATTTGCAATTTCTTTAAAAACTGAGAACATTAGCTCTTCTGTTTCAATGTTTATAGGATCAGAAGCTGAAGACATCCTCACTATTGTTAATTCTTTTTTTGGATTAATCCATATATTTTGTCCATGAATTCCAATGGCACAGAATTCTTCATCATTAAAACCAGTTTGATACCATTTAGATCTGTAATTACCCCTAGGGAATCTCTCTAAATGATCTTGATTAAGATAACTGGTATTATCTTTGTAGTTTTGAAAGTCTTTAATCCACGATTCAGGCATTATTTGTCCGTTATTATTAGAGCCAAGACATCGCACCATTTCGGCAATTAATAGTAAATCATATGGAGAAATACTTATACCTCCTGCTGCTCTAGACGCACCCCATTTATCTAAGGTAATGTTAGCACTAAAGTTTATGCCAGATGGTTTAAATAATAAATTAGATAAGATTTTAGAAAAGTTTTGCCCTGAAGCTCTTTCAATTATCCAACCTAATAAATCACTATGTGGAGAGCAATAATGGTATTTTTTCCCATGTGGTTCTCTAGACTTAGGCATTGTTGAAAGAAATTCATGTAATCCAGTATTTTCAATATTTGAATGTTCATCAGGTAAATCCCATCCAGTAGAAGATCTATATTTTTTAAAAATTTCAGCTTCTCCAGCATAATCCTCTATAAAACCTGATGCTACATTCATATCAAGAACGTTTCTTATAGTTGCATCTTCATATGCTGTTCCTTTAGTTTCAGGAATGATATGAGAAACAGTGTCTGTTAAATTAAAAATTTTTTTATTAATCAAAATACCAGCTAATAATGAAGTAAGAGATTTAGACACTGAAAAAATTATATGTGGAGTATTTTGGTTAGTAAATTTATCAAAAAATTCAAATTTTAACTTTCCTTTGTGCATTACCAAAAAAGCATCTGTATCACATTTTTTTAAAATATTTTGAAGGTTAGCCGAAGAGTTTTTATGTTTAATCAACATATCATTTAGATTAGTTAGATTTTTTTCTATTTTGATTTTTGTATTCGGATCATTATCAATCTCTGCAGTTGGAATTAAATTTCTTACATTAACAAATGCCCAACAATTATAGGGATACTTTCTCCAATTCTGAAGTGTTACCTGATATTCTTTAGGTAAAGGACTACCATTCATAATTTTATTTAATTTAAACTCAGTCATTTTTTCTCACAAAATTTTAAATATTTTTGTATTTATCAATATGATTATACAAAAAATTAGTTTAATAGATATGTCTTTATACCCCTAAACAAAAAGAGAATATAATGCATTTAGATTTTAAAAGTATCATAAATATTCATAAAAAAATAACAGATAATGTTAAATGGACTGAAACTAATTTTTCGAGCTCAATAACAGAAAAAATAGGAGTTGATACTTTTTTTAAGTTTGAAAACAGACAATATACAGGAGCATTTAAAGTAAGGGGATCTTACTCTAAGCTTTTATCTCTCTCGGATCATGAAAAACAGTCAGGTGTGGTAGCAATGTCAGCTGGTAATCATGCTCAAGGCCTAGCGTTTATCGCAAAAAAAATGAATATTAATTCAAATATAGTGATGCCAGAAGGTACTCCTTTTACTAAAATTAGAAGAACAAAGAACTTTGGTGGAAACGTAATAATACACGGCTCTAGTTTAGGTGAATCATACGAACATGTTCAAAAGCTTATAAATGAAAGAGGGTATACAGAAGTGCACCCTTATAACGATTTAAATGTAATTGCTGGGCAAGGAACCATCTCGTATGAAATGTTATCAGATTGCAATGATATAGATATACTTTTAGTACCAGTAGGTGGAGGTGGTTTAATAGCTGGTTGTTCATTAGCTGCAAAAGCAATGAACCAAAATATAAAAGTAATTGGAATTGAATCTGAATTATATCCGTCATTAACAAATATTATGTTTAATAAAAAAATGAAATGTAAGGGCTCAACTTTAGCTGAAGGAATAGCTGTATCTGAGATAGGAAAAGTACCTCTGTCTTTTATTAAAAATTTTGTTGATGATGTAATTACTGTTTCTGATAAATCTATAGAAAGAGCTATTGCTATGTTAGCGGAACATGAAAAAGTAGTTGTTGAGGGTGCGGGAGCAACAGGTCTAGCTGCATTAATTCAAAATAGTCAAAAGTTTAAAGGTAAAAAAGTTGGAGTTATCCTCTGTGGAGGCAATATAGACTCTAAAGTTTTATCTTCAATTTTAATGAGAGATTTAGTTAGGTCAGGTCAAGTAACTACACTTACAATCACGATGCCAGATAAGCCTGGGCAATTACAAATTATTTCTAAAATTTGTGCAGATGAAGGTGCAAACGTACTTGAGGTTGAGCATAGTAGATTTGCAATGGATTTATCGGCTAGTGTTGCTAAGTTAAATATTACAATTGAGACACAAAATTCCGAGCATTTAAAAAAAATTATTCAAGAAATAGAAAGAAATGACTTACCAGTAGAAATTGAAGGCTTGGTTTAAAAGTAATTGAAGAATTTTAAAAAGGTCGTGGATGCAGAAAGTATCAATATTTGTTGATGTACAAAATATATATTACACAACAAGGCAAGCTTTTAACTCAAATTTTGATTATAATAAGTTCTGGAAAAAGATAACTTATGATAGAGAAGTTGTCGTGGCCTTTGCATACACTACTAACAGGAATGATGCAAAGCAGATACAATTCCAGAATATTTTAAGAGGTATAGGTTTTAACGTAAAATTAAAACCTTATATCAGTCGCGCAGACGGTTCCTCAAAAGGGGATTGGGATGTAGGAATTACGATCGATATTTTAGATTATGCTCCAAAATCAGATATAGTGGTCTTAGCATCTGGTGATGGTGATTTTGACCTTTTAATACAAAAAATTATTAATAAAAATAATGTCTTAACAGAAGTTTATGGAGTAGGGCAATTAACCGCAAATTCTCTCAAACACTCCTCTACAAAATTTTATGAAATTAATAAAGATTTACTTTTAAAATAAAATTCAATTTTCCGAGATTAACTTAATATTAATTATCTCATTTGAAGATCCAATTCTTAACTTTGGCCCCCAGCATCCACAGCCTGAAGACACAAAAAGTCTTGATTTGTTCTTTAAGTATAATCCATAAATATATTTGAACTTTAACTTAACAATAAGGTTAAATGGAAATATTTGTCCGTTATGAGTATGTCCTGAAACCATAAGCTCAACCTTTTTATTTATATCATCCCAAATATCAGGTTTATGAGAAATCACTAGATTAAATAAATTATCTTTCTTGAATTTAGTTACATATTTAATTTTAGAATTTTTAGATTCTATATCATCAATTCCAATTAAATTAATTTGATCAATTTCTTTAGAGGTATTTTTTAAAATGCGTATATTAAACTTTTTTAATTGCGACATTTTATTTTTATAATTTTTTAAATAATATTCATGGTTTCCATTTACGAAGTAGATGTCTTTTTTGATTTCATTTAAAATAGTTAAATCATTTATGTTAAAAGAACTTGAATCAATTAAGTCACCACCAATTATTATAAAATCATATTTAATGGTCTTTATTTTATTTAGGATTTTTTTTAAATGTTTAGTTGAGTTAGTTCCAAGATGAACATCACTTATAAATATTATATTTAAATTGTTATGAATTTTGGCTGAAGTTAATTCTAAATTTTTGATAGAAATATATCTTGCATTAATCATTCCATAGGCTGATATGACAAATATTATAATTAATGAAGTTATGCCAATTGAAATTTCTGTAAAAAAACCAAGTAAATTAACTAAAATACTGAATGAAATGACCATAAAACTAATAAAGCCAATTCCTAAACCTTCATATACAAATATTTTAAGAGGTTTAAATGTATTATGAGACTTTAAATAATAAATTATAAGTGTAAAAAATATAGAAGTATTTATCAAAGAATATTGGAAGTTGACACTTTCATTTAATAAGTATTTATTCAACATTTCAAATGGAAATATATAAAATAAATAAGTAATAATAAATAAAACTACAAAAAAGATATATTTATATAACTTTGTAATCATCTATTGAGAGACTTTTAATTCAGCAAATGCTGAAAGTGCTTCTTGCCTTGAAGTTTTTAAATCAACTATTGGTTTAGGATAGTTTTTATCTAATTCAATATTTGCGGCATCAAGTATTTCTTTTGGAGAACCGAAATTATGTTGGAGAGGAATTTGCGGAGTTGTCGGTATCATTTCATATCCCAATTGTGGTTGTGGATGTTGGAGTGGAGACGGGAATCCAAAATGTTGATTATTTATGGGGCTGTCGGTGTAAATATTATTATTATTAATACTATTATCTATTGCGTGTTTAATTAATAATTCTGGTAAGGTGACAGTGTCCGTTTGAGATAATATAACCGGCGATGAAAAATTGTTATTTTTTTGTTTAATGTAACAAATTCTATCTTTACCCACAAATTTAACATTAACAATGCAACAAAATAAATCTAATCCTTTAACTAAAACAAAAAATATTCCAAAAATTTCAAGATCCATAATTATAATAGGAAAAATACTGCAATGCATTGCGCCACCGCTTGCAACATCATATGCAATTAAACTGTTTGGAACTCCTATAAGATTTACAACTCCAGAACGTGAAAAAATGATGGCTAAAAGCGCACAAAAAGAAATGCTTTTAATTCCTGAATTAAATAAAAAAGTAATGGTCTACACGTATGGCTATTCGAAAATAAAAGTATTATTAGTGCACGGCTGGTCTGGAAGAGGAACTCAACTGTATAAAATTGCTGATAAGCTTTTAGAAAATGGATTTATGACAATTAGTTTTGATGCCCCTGCACATGGTAACTCTAAAGGGAAAACAACTATGATGAATGAATTTATTGCAACGGCAATATATTTACAAGAAAAATACGGTCCGTTTGAAATTGCAATTGGACATTCACTTGGTGGAATGGCAGTTTTAAATGGTGTAAAAGGAGATTTAAAAATAAATAAAGCTATTACTATTGGGGCAGGTAATATAATTACAGATATTAGTTTACAAAGCAATTTCTTGTGTAAACTTAAGTTTATAGATGGAAATAATATAACATGTATTATATAATAACATGAGTAACCAGTTATGATTCATAACCTACTTTTTCTAAATGGTTGTCGTAGTATTTTATGTAAATGTTCCATATAGTTTCAGTC
>ERZ767114.1517-NODE-1517-length-11014-cov-2.735668_pt1 | contig 11014 bp, 6 predicted proteins | sample MGYA00374952_ERZ767114 | MGnify/ENA primary metagenome ERZ767114 (study PRJEB28939, sample SAMN06267156) | marine metagenome | isolation source: Columbia River Estuary | place: USA:Columbia River Estuary, USA | collected 2012-05-05 ...
GGTCTCATTGGATGTGCTGGTTCTGGTGATGGGGCACATCAGCGGAAAGCACTTACACAAAAATTATGACACCCCCGACGATCCCGCAGCTTTTCCACTACAACGCGCTGCTGCTGGTCTCGAACGGGGTGCAGAGCAAGATCGGTAGCCTGACGGCGGAGTGGGAGCATTACGGCGATTGGAAGAAGGCGACGAGCGAGGAAGACGTGGCGGGGATCTCGCTGGAGACGCTGCTGCTCGGGACTTGCGAGAAAGGGCGGTTGCTGGATCTCATCGAAAACTTCACCCGCTTTTCCGACAGCAAGGGCGGCGTGAGCAAGCTGCTGGCGAAGAACCATCAGTTTCTCGGAGTGAACCGCGCAGTGGAAGCCTTGCGGGTTTCCACGGATGGAAGGATCGGCGTCTTCTGGCACACGCAGGGAAGCGGGAAGAGTTACTCGATGGTGTTCTTCGCGGAGAAGGTGTTCCGGAAGCTCAAGGGGAACTGGACCTTCGTGGTGATCACGGACCGGACGGAGCTGGACACGCAGATTTACCGGACCTTCTCGACCTGCGGCGCGGCGTCCGAGCTGTGCCAGGCGACGAGCGCGAGCCACCTGCGGAAACTGCTGGGTGAGGACCACCGCTATGTGTTCACGCTGATCCACAAGTTCCGCACGGAGCCGGGGACTCTGCATCCGGTGCTGTCAGAGCGGGATGACATCATCGTGCTGACGGACGAGGCACACCGCAGCCAATACGACACGCTGGCGATGAACATGCGCACGGCGCTGCCGAACGCGAAGTTTGTGGCCTTCACCGGCACGCCGCTCATCGCCGGAGAGGAACGGACGCGCGAGGTGTTCGGCGATTACGTGAGTGTCTATAATTTCAGGCAGTCCGTGGAGGACGGGGCGACGGTGCCGCTGTTCTACGAGAACCGGACGCCGGAACTGCAGATCACCAACCCGGAGCTGAACGAGGAGATCTATCAAACGATCGAGGACGCCGGGCTGGACGACGATCAGGAGGAGAAGCTGCGCAAAGTGCTGGGCCAGCGCTATCACCTGATCACCCGCGAGGACCGGCTGGACGCTGTGGCGAAAGACATTGTCCATCATTTCCTCAACCGCGGCTATCAGGGCAAGGCGATGGTTGTTTCCATCGACAAGCTGACGACGCTGCGGATGTATGAAAAAGTCCGCGCCGAGTGGGAGGCGGAGAAGGCGCGCGTGTTGAAAGCGCTGGAAGGAATGGCGGGCGGTCATTCGGATTTCGCCACACTGCATACGCGCTTGGTCAATCTTCAGGAGACGGACATGGCGGTGGTCGTCTCGCCGGGGCAGAACGAGATTTCCGAGATGAAGGAAAAGGGCTTCGACATCCTGCCGCACCGCGAGCGGATGGTGAAGGAGGACCTGGAGGAGAAATTCAAGAATCCGGCCGATCCTTTCCGCCTGGTCTTCGTCTGCGCGATGTGGCTCACGGGCTTCGACGCGCCGAGCTGCTCAACACTCTATCGGGACAAGCCGATGCGCGGCCACACGCTGATGCAAACCATCGCCCGCGCCAACCGGGTGTATGGCGACAAGGTGAACGGCCTGATCGTGGATTACGCGAACGTGTTCCAGGAGCTGGAAAAGGCATTGGCCATCTACGGCTCCGGCACGGGCGGCGGCGAGATGCCGGTGAAGGACAAGTCGGAACTGGTGGAAGCCCTGCGGATCGCGCTGGATCAGGTGGCGGAGTTCTGCCGGAAACAAAACGTGAATCTGGAGGCGATTCCGGATTCCTCCAACAAGCTGTTCATCCCGGCGGTGAACCAATTGCTGCGGACGGACGAGGTGACGGATTCGTTCCTCGGCCAGGCGAACGACGTGGCGCGGCTTTACAAGGCGGTGATGCCGGACCCGGTGATCCCGTTGCTGGCACCGAGAGCGCAGGTGATCGCCGAACTGGCGAAAGCGGTGCGCGCCGACAAGGACCCGGTGAACATCACAGAAGTGATGGGTGAGATTTCCAAAGTGTTGGATGGGGCGATCGTCGCGGATCTCACTCAAAAGCCGGGAGCGGCGGCGAAGACGATCGACCTGAGCAAGATCGACTTCGAGGTGCTGATGCGGAAGTTCGAGAAGACGCCGAACAAAAACATCGAAGCGCAGCAACTGCGGGCCTTGATCGAGCGCAAGCTGGACAACCTGATCCGCCTGAACGCGAGCCGCTACGATTTCCTCGACCGGTTCCAGAAGATGATCGAGGCGTATAACAGCGGGGCGCTGAGTATCGAGCAGTTGTTCGCGGAGCTGGTGACCTTCACCAAGGATCTCAGTGAAGAAGAGCAGCGCCACCTGCGTGAAAACGTCAGCGAGGAGGAGCTGGCGGTGTTCGACATCCTCACCCGTCCCGGCCCGGATCTCACGCCGCAGGAGACGGAGGCGATCAAGAAGGTGTGCAAGGACCTGCTGGCGAAACTGAAAACGGAACTGCTAGTCTTAGCGTGGAGGACCAAACGGACGACGAGGGCTGCCGTGGAACTTGAGATTGCGAAGATGCTGGATGCCGGACTGCCGGAGAAATACACCGTGGAGCTTTATGAGCAGAAACGCGGAGTGCTGTTCCAGCATGTGCTGGAGAAGTATCCGGATCAGGGGGCTTCGGTTTATGCGGAGGCGGGGTGAAGAGCACGGGGCGAGACGCCCCGGCAACGGTCTGGAGCGAGACGCTCCAGCCACGTTGGGAGGGCGTGGATGAGGCGGCGGGGTGAACCATCCTACCCCAACTACTCCTCGATAAACTTAAGCACGAGGTCGATGAGTTCGACTGGGTTGGACGTTGAATTTACCGCGGAGCCGCCAAGGTTGCAGAGGAACCGCAAAGGGATGATTTCGAGCGAAGCCGTCTCTGCGACCCTTGGCGGGCTTGGCTCCTCGGCGGTGGATTGCTTTTCGATCCGCGGGATGGCGGATCAAGCGAAGTAGCCGACGCCTGCCGTGAAGATCGGCTGGTGTTTGTTGCCGGGGATGTTTTTGGCGACTTGGCTGCCGGCCCGCTCGGTGTGGGCCATTTTCCCGAAGACCCGGCCGCAGGGGCTGGTGATGCCTTCGATGGCGGCGAGCGAGCCGTTCGGGTTGATCTCGATGTCCATCGAGGACGCGCCGTCGGCGTCGCAGTACTGGGTGGCGATCTGGCCGCTGGCGGCGAGGGTGGCGATGACTTGCTCGCTGGCGAAGAATTTGCCCTCGCCGTGGGAGACCGGGACGCGGTGGATGTCGCCGAGCTCACAGTTTGCCAACCACGGGGAAAGCGTGCTGACGATACGGGTGCGGGCGTAACAGGAGATGTGACGGCCGATGCTGTTATGGACGAGCGTCGGTGCGTCGGCCGTGGCGTCGCGGATCTCGCCGTAGGGGACGAGGCCGGTTTTGACGAGGGCTTGGAAGCCGTTGCAAATGCCGAGGATGAGGCCGTCGCGGTTTTTGAGCAGGTCCATGATCGCATCCGCCACGCGCGGGCTGCGGATGATGGTGGCGATGAATTTCGCGGAGCCGTCCGGTTCGTCGCCCGCGCTGAAGCCGCCGGGGAACATCAGGATCTGCGACTGGCGGATCTGTGCGGCGAGGGCGGCGATGGATTCCTCGATGTGTCTGGCGGTTAGGTTGCGGAACACCAGGATGTCCGCATCCGCGCCGGCTTCGCGGAAGGCCTTGGCGGAATCGTATTCGCTGTTGGTGCCGGGGAAACTGGGGATGATGACCTTGGGGCGGATTGACGATTGATGATTGTTGATTTTGGATTTTTGATTGGGAGAGACGAGTGGAGCATCTCCGACTTCCGATCCTTGATCTCCGGTCTTTTCCGGCTTCGTCGGATAGATCGGCTCCAGGGTGCTGGTCCAGGCGTCCTGGAGTTCGGTGAGGGTGTGGGCTTCGCTGTTGAGGACGAGCGTGCCGACGGCGGTGGTGTGGCCGATTTCCAGCGAATCGAATTCCGCGGGGAGCGGCTCGGCGTGCTCGATGAGGAAGGCGAAGTAGCGTTCGCTGGAGAGGTCGAGGGTGGTGTTGATCTCCGCGCCGATGTGGTTTCCGAAGGACATTTTCGCGAGCGCGGCGGCGATGCCGGCCTGGCCGACGTGGTGGAGCGCGAGGAGTCGTCCTTCCACATTCAGCTCATGCAGCGCGGCGGCGACTTGTCTCAATTCCGCGAAGTTAGGGAGATGGTCCGCATCGCGGGAAACTTGGATGAACGAGATCGTCGAGCCCGCTTGTTTGAACTCGGGTGAAATCGCGAGGCTGGCTTTGCCCGGGGCGAGCGCGAAGGAGACGAGGGTGGGTGGCACGTCGAGCTCGTTGAAGGAACCGGACATCGAGTCCTTGCCGCCGATGGCGGCGAGGCGGAGCGAGTGCTGCGCCTGATAGGCTCCGAGCAGCGCGGCGAACGGCAGGCCCCAGCGGGTGGCGTCGGTGCCGAGCTTGGGGAAATATTCCTGGAGCGTGAGGCGGATGTCGGAGAGTCGCGCACCGGCGGCGACCGCTTTGCAGACGGATTCGGTGACGGCGTAAAGCGCGCCGTGGAAGGGCGACCAGGAGGAGATTTCCGGATTGAAGCCCCAGCTCATGAAGGTGGCGACATCGGTATCGCCTTCTAGCAGCGGAAGCTTGGCGACCATCGCGTCGGGCGGGGTGAGTTGGCGGTCGCCGCCGAAGGGCCACAGGACGGTGCCTGCGCCGACGGAGCCGTCGAAGATTTCGCCGAGGCCTTTTTGGGAGCAGATGTTGAGCTCGGACAGGCGGGAGACAAGCGACGGAGCGGGACGCTCCTGCAACGGACTGGAGCAGGATGCTCCAGCCACGTGGATGGTCGCGGTCTGTTGGACGCCGTTGGTGTCGAGGAACGCGCGGGAGAGGTTGACGATGGTTTTGCCGCGCCAGGTCATGACGAGGCGGCCGCTGTCGGTGACGTTGGCGACGTGTTTGCACTCGAGGTTCTCCTTGTCGGACTCGGCGATGAAATAATCGATTTCGGAGGGGTCGACGCAGATCGCCATGCGTTCCTGGGATTCGGAAATGGCGAGTTCGGTGCCGTCGAGGCCGTCGTATTTCTTGGAAACGGCGTCGAGGTTGATTTCCAACGAGGGTGCGATCTCGCCGATGGCCACGGAGATGCCGCCCGCGCCGAAGTCGTTGCAGATTTTGATTTTGCGGGTGAGTTCCGGGTTGCGGAAGAGGCGCTGGATCTTGCGCTCGGTGGGGGCGTCGCCCTTCTGGACTTCCGCGGAATTTTCGAGCGCGGTGTCGGTGTGTTCCTTCGAGGAGCCGGTCGCGCCGCCCACGCCGTCGCGGCCGGTGCGTCCGCCGATGAGCAGGATGACATCGCCGGGGGCGGGAGAGCCGCGGAAGACGTGGGAGCGCGGGACGGCGGAAACGACGGCGCCGATTTCCATGCGCTTGGCGACGTAGCCGGGGTGATAGACTTCCGCGACCTGGCCGGTGGCGAGGCCGATCTGGTTGCCGTAGGACGAGTAACCGCGGGCGGCGACCTGGCAGATTTTCTTCTGCGGGAGCTTGCCCGGCAGGGTCTCGGCAAACGGCGTGCGCGGGTCGCCGGCACCGGTGACGCGCATGGCCTGATAGACGTAGGAGCGTCCTGATAGCGGATCGCGGATGCAGCCGCCGAGGCAGGTGGCGGCACCGCCGAAGGGCTCGATTTCGGTGGGGTGGTTGTGCGTCTCGTTTTTGAACATCACGAGCCACTCTTCAGTCGTGGAATTTTGAATGTTGGATTTTGAATTTTGGATGGTGACGGGGACGACGATGGAGGCGGCGTTGACTTCCTCGGAGACTTCGAGGTTGTCGAGCTCGCCGGATTTTTTCAGCTCGCGCATGCCGATGAGGGCGATGTCCATGAGCGTGACCGGCTTGTCCTCGCGGCCGAGCGCGACGCGGGTTTCCTGATAGCTCTGCCAGGCGCGCTGGACCGGCGCGGTGCCTTCGTCGAAGGTGACGGCGTCGATCTTGGTGAGGAATGTGGTGTGGCGGCAGTGGTCGGACCAGTAAGTGTCGAGCATGCGCAGCTCGGTGAGACTCGGGTCGCGCTTTTCCTCGTCGCGGAAATAGGCCTGGCAGAAGGTCACGTCTTCGGCGGACATCGCGAGGCCGAGGTCGGCGCGGAGGGTGGACGGGTTTTGGGTGGCGAAGCCGGTGAGGATCGCGACGTCGGGTGGGGCGGGGGGAGTGCGACGGTCATAGACCGCCGCTACAGGGATTTCGTGGGAGTCGACCGCGTTGATGACGAAATTCTTGATGCCGGTGATTTCGTCGGCGGAAAGGGTGCCTTCGAGGATGATGACCTTGGCGGAGAAGACGGCGGGGCGCTCTTTGCCGGTGAGAATCTGGACGCACTGCGCGGCGGAGTCGGCGCGTTGGTCGAACTGGCCGGGAAGGAATTCGACGGCGAAGGCGGTTTCGTTTTCCGCGATGGAGAGGGTTTCGGAAATGGAATCGACCTGCGGCTCGGAAAGGATCAGACGCGCGGCGGAGTTGAATTCGTCGTCGGTAAGTCCATCGATATCATAGCGTTGGACGATTCGGGCTGCCTTCAGGCCGGGAAGGACGAGGGACTCGTGGAGGTCGTGCAGAAGGTGGCGGGCGTCGGCGTTGTGTCCGGCTTTTTTTTCGACGAAAATGCGATTCATGGGAACGGTGAGCGACAGAGCTTGGGAAAGCGCTGGATGCTAAGACGCCGGACCGCGAGCGCAAGCGGAATGGGCCGCGGATCACATCGAGCGGCTGAGCGCTTCTTGGTGGAGGCGGTCGAAATCGGCTTGCGGGATCAGCGTGGGATCGGGGTATTCGAAGATTTCGCCCTCGAAATTCCGCAGGGTGATCTTGCCGGACGCGGTATCGACCACGTAGTTCGGGTTGATCGGGATTTTTCCGCCGCCGCCGGGGCCGTCGATGACGAATTGCGGGATCGCGTAGCCGGTGGTGTGGCCGCGAAGGCCTTCGATGATGGAAACTCCTTCCGCCACCGAGGTCCGGAGGTGGGAGGAGCCGGTGATGAGGTCGCACTGGTAGAGGTAATACGGCTTCACGCGGCACATCAGGAGCTTCTGGACGAGCGCTTTCTGCACCTCCACGCTGTCGTTGACGCCGCGGAGCATCACGCTTTGGTTGCCGAGCGGGATGCCGGCGTCGGCAAGGCGGCCGAGGGCGTCGCGGACTTCGGTGGTGAGTTCGCGCGGGTGGTTGGTGTGAATGGAGATGAAAAGCGGGTGGTGCTTTTTCAACATTGTGCAGAGTTCCGGCGTGATCCGTTGGGGCAGGAAAATGGGAATCCGCGAGCCGATGCGGATGAATTGGAGGTGGGGGATGGACCGCAGGCGGGTGAGGATTTTATCGAGGCGGTCGTCGGAGAAGAGCAGGGGATCGCCGCCGGAAAGCAGGACGTCGCGGATTTCGGTGTGTTTTTCGAGGTATTTGAAAGCCGGTTCCCACTGGGTTTCAAGGTGTTGCTCGCCGACGCCGGAGACGACGCGCGAGCGGGTGCAGTAGCGGCAGTAGGAGGCGCAGCGGTCGGTGACGAGAAACAGCACGCGGTCCGGATAGCGGTGGACGAGGCCGGGGACGGGCATGTGGGAGTCCTCGCCGCAAGGATCGTTCAGCTCTTCCGGCGCGTTCCAGCCTTCCTCGATGCGCGGAATGACCTGGCGGCGGATCGGGCAATCCGGGTCGTCGCGGTCGATGAGATTGAAGAAATGCGGTGTGATCGACATCGCGAGCTTGGTGCCGGCGAGCAGGACGCCGGCGCGTTCCTCGTCGGTCAGATTGAGGCGCAGGTCGAGATCGGCGAGGGAATCGACGCGGTTTCTGAGCTGCCAGCGGTGGTCATCCCAGTTTTCCGTGGCTTCGTCCGACCAATAGCCGGGGGCGTGGGAAATGAAGGCTGGATCGAGGTCGGTGCGGTGCATGGAGAGTGGGGAGGAATCGGTGGGAGGGCCCTGGCGATTTCGTGTGAGAATCAGATTTTGGACCGCGTCGGGAAATTCGCAACCCGGAATCTTCTGCTATTTGGCGGCGCAGCGGCGGATCAACTCGATCAGGCGGCCGGTGGACGCGGCGACGGTCGGGGCGAATGGCAGTTTCTCGTCGGCTTCGTCGGGCAGTAGGAGCGGGCGGGTGGAGACGCGGACGGCGGGCAAGTTCATTTCAAACAGCGTGCTGGCCAGATCCGTATCTTCCCCGAGGCAAACGACTTCCGCGCCGTAAACCGCGCCGAGACCGGAGACGAGATTGAGCGGCGCGGCGGTGACGTCGCGCGAGCTGAGCCACAGCGGTTCGCCCGCGCCCATGGCCTCGACGCAGAGGATGGCTTTGGGGGATTTCGGCAGTGCGGCAAATTTGGAAGCTGTATCGAGGACCGGCGAGTCCAGATCGTTGGCATGGGGCAGGAAGATGAAATGGACGGGGAAATTCGGCTTGTCGCGGGCGAGGGCCTGGGCGGCGGCGAGGGTGGCGGCGAGGCCGGTGGCATTGGCCTCGGCCCCGCGCGATCCGGGGCGGCTGTCGTAGGAGGTGACCACCCAGACGGCGGGGGCTTGCGGGTTTTTCCCGGCGAGGGTGACTTGGAGAATCGGCCATTTTCCGGGGCCGTTGGTCCGGTGGACCGGGTAGCCGGTGTTGGACGGGCCGAGCAGACCCTCGATCATCGAGGCGGCGCGGGAAAGACTCGCGGCGGCGGTTTCGGAGGAAGCGTTGCGCTCGCCGATGACGTCGACGATTTTCCGCAAATCATCGGCCAGCAGGGGCGCGGAGACGGCTTGGACGAACCGCTCCTGCTCGACGAGCGCCTGCTTTTTCTCGCGGTGGAAATAATACCAAAGCGCGCCGGCCCCGGATGCGACCAACCACAGCGGCAGCAGAACGAGCAGGAAGATGACCCACGGCGAGCGGCGTTTCGGAGCGTCCATGCTAGACTTCCTTGGTGGATTCACTGGTTGCGGGTTCTTCCTCGCCGTCAGTTTCCACTTCGATTTCCTTTCGCAAGCGCTGGGAAATCCACGGCCGGATCATTCCATAAAGCAGATAGATGCTGAACAGCACCACCGGCATCACGTAGCGGAACTGCACGGTGACGTAGATGACCAGCACGGCGATGACGATCGCGCCGAAGGTGCCGCGGGTCCGGAAGCCGACTTTCTTGAAGCTCGGGTAGCGGATGTCGCTGATCATCAGGAGGGAAAGCCCCAGCATCGCGCCTGCCAGGATGTATTTCCACAAGCCGAGCTCGTGGTCGTTTTTGTAAAGGTCGATCAACAGGAAGGTCACTGAAGCGATGAAGCCGGCGGCCATCGGGATCGGCAGGCCGCGGAAATCGGTGGAAGCGCCGGGTTTTTTCGGCAGGGCGGCGAGGCAATTGAACCTCGCCAGCCGCATCGCGCCGCAGACGAGGTAGATCAGGGCGATCGCCCAGCCGGTGTTGCCGAGCGGGAAAAGCACCGCGCGGGAAAGCAGCATCGCCGGAGCCATGCCGAAGGAAATGATGTCGGCGAGCGAGTCGAATTGCTGGCCGAACGGGGATTCCTGGCCGCCGAGGCGCGCCAGCCGCCCGTCGAGGAGATCGAACAGGCAGGAGCCGAAAATCAGCAGGATCGCGTATTCATAATAGCGCTTGGAGATTTCGTAATACTCCTTGTCGGGCAGTTTGATCTCGCCGGATCTCCGCTGCACTTCGATGAGCCCGACGACGATCATCACCACCGCGAAAAATCCGCAGGCCAGATTCAGGGCCGTCATCAGGTTCGGCAAAAAGTAGATTTTCGGTTCGTCTGGATCGCGTTCCCTCGGCATGCCGGGAGTTTATTTCATCGATCGCGCTTTGGAAACAGCGGAAAAGTCGCTTCATGACTTCAGGGCGCTCGTCACGATCCGACGGGTTTCGCAAAGATCGGACTGAAGTCCTCGACGAGTTGGGTCTTTGCGGCCTATGCTGTGGGCGAAATTCATGCCCAAACGTGCCTCCAAAATTACTGACTCTCTCAAGCAGCTGGTAGAAGTCCAAGTCACGGACTGGGATTTCCGGGCGGCTCTGCCCGCGGTGAAAAAAGTGGCGAATCAAGAGGTCGATGTGGTCAGTTTCCTCAAGCGAACCGCCAGTTACAAGGTGATGGATTGGGATTTCAGGAGCGCTCCGCCCGCCGCGCCAACAGCCCCGGGCATCAGCCGGGATGAAATGCAGGCGCTCATCGTCCGGCTGAAAAATTTCCTGGAATACGTGGCCGTGAATTTGATCGACGAGCCGAACCACGCGCAGATCAAGGTCACCGAAATGGGCCCGACCGGACTGCGCTTCAAACTCGTGCTGGTGAAAAAGGATGTGGCGATGTTGATCGGCAGGGAGGGGCACACGGCGGCCGCGATCCGCAATGTGCTGAAAGCCGCCGCCGCGACGCACGGGGTGCAGGTCTTGCTGCAAATCCACTCGCACGAGGAGGAGGCGGCGTTTCTCGCCAAAAACGGGCCGGGATCGTAGGGTTGTTTTCCCCGGCAGGGCGGATAGGTTTCCGGCGATGCAAGCTGCCGATCTATCCACTGACTCGCCGATGGGCGTGATCCTCGAAACCCTGCCCGGCGCGAAGCGGGCGATTTTCGCACGCTATCACCTCGGCGGCTGTCAGAGCTGCGCGTTTTCCAACGAGGAAACCCTGGCGGAACTTTGCGCCCGCTCGGAAATCCCGGCGGACGAGGTGCTGGAGCATTTGCTCGCCAGCCACGTCCATGATTCCGCGATGTGGATGGAGCCGGCCGCCGCGAACGAGCAAATTTCCGGGCTGCGTCTGATCGACCTGCGCACGCGCGAGGAGCACGAGGCGGTGGTGATTCCCGGCTCGGAGTTTTTCACCCAGGAACTCCAGCAGCAGCTTTTCGCCGGAGATCCCGCCACCCGGATTCTGCTATATGATCACAGCGGCCAGAACGAGCTCGACCAAGTCGCGTGGTTCCGCGGCCACGGAATGAGCGAGTCTTACGGTCTGCTCGGC
>ERZ767114.1518-NODE-1518-length-11010-cov-3.129150_pt1 | contig 11010 bp, 13 predicted proteins | sample MGYA00374952_ERZ767114 | MGnify/ENA primary metagenome ERZ767114 (study PRJEB28939, sample SAMN06267156) | marine metagenome | isolation source: Columbia River Estuary | place: USA:Columbia River Estuary, USA | collected 2012-05-05 ...
ACACGTCGCTGGATGCTCTAATTCAAATAAAAAGTTTACAAGTAAATGTCAATAAAAGTATCAGACTGTCTCACTTGGTGTCTCACTTGGTGTCTCACTTGGTGTCTCACTCGGTGTCTCACACCCGTCTTTAAGTTTTGCACCCTTTTCCGCACACCCAACAATATTTTTTTCATCAGTGGTATCGCCTTCATAGGATACACCATCCGTATTAGGATAAAAGAAACATATATTTTTTTTATCATCATCATGCTTTTCCGTTCTATGACCCCATATTTTATACCCCATTTTAATTGCGTATAATCTACACTTTTCGAGGGTTCCACCTAATTCATTTCTATCAATAGTTTCTACACTAGGATCCCACCCTTTTGTATAATCTATACCACTTTGTATATCTGGTGAAATGTAGGTATCTAAAAGATATTTTTCAACTTTTTTCCTATCTTTTTGACTTAAAGCTCTACCGTATACGATAATTTCGTGAACGGCCCAATCACTTGATTCCTTTGAATGAGTACCCATATTTATAGCTATTTTACCTGGTGATTGTCCATTATACTTGGTACTACGTGCCTCACCGTTCGAAAAAAATTGGGTTTTATACGCCGTAGTTTGAACCCATGTTCTCCCAGAACCGTGTACATTCACTTGCGGTGTTGACCACCCTTTATCACCATAATACGCGAGTCCCGTGCGCCCACTGTGCCACCCAGCTAACCAGTTTACACCTTTACCATCAAAAATACGACCCTTTTTTTTACCATTATACCGGGCGACCGCAAAAATTGTCCAATTCAAACCACCAACATCGAATGGTATTATTATACCATCTTCTACACCTCCATAAACATACTTTCCTGATACTGGGTCCACTGTCGTTTTTAACGAACCCTTTAAATTATCATCTTTTATGTGATTACCTTTACCTGATTTATCTTTCCATATTAAACCGTTTTCATCTAAAGACGTACCGGTATACCAACACTTAATACCATTAGGTAACATTGTACCCGATAGCGAGACGTCGACGTCTAGTTTGGTTACACTATTTCCAGACTCGTCTGTAGTTGTAGTTGTGGTGGTACCAGTTTCGTCGTAAAAAAAAATACCGGTGAGCGAACCTACTAATATAGATACACAACACGCGAACATGAAGACAAGCATTAATATTTTTTGTGAACCACCTGCCATATTAACTTAAACCAATAAAAAAATTAGTAACGATATTTTCTAACCCATAAATTACATACCCACTTTTCACCTGATTTCACCTGTGTACCACCATGTAACGCCTTTTTGGTAGCGCATTCGTAATTGTTTAATGTATTAAAGAACAAAGCGTCACCCTTTTCTAAACGGTACCGCTTATTTATATTTGGAAATTCTGTTTCACCACCTTCATACTCGTCATTCAAGGCAATTATGAATGTGTACATACGTTTATTTTTATCATTTTTAAAACAGTCTTGATGTGGTTTATAAAAACCACCTGGTTTATATTTAAGAACCTGTAAATCTTCACAATTATGTAAAGGTCGATCCGTCATTGATACACACTTACGTATAAGTTTATCAACAACGGGATCTTCTGATGCTTTTAACCACGCCGTTTCACTTTTACGCACTTTTTCGTCTATATCACGACTTTTAGATACTGTAGACGTTTCTAATTTTTTAGATGCAATGTCTTGTATATGTTTACACTCATTTTCACTTAATACATTTTTTAATACTCTGGGTTTTTCATATATGGGTATGAAAAACCATATAATCAGTAAAAATGATACAAATAATATAATTCTATTCATTTTCTACTATACGTTAAGAATATTATTCTTCAATAAATATTGGGGTGGACACAGTAATAAGTTTACTAGTATATCTGTATATCTTCCAAATATAGTATCATAATGAATAATAAATGCTACAAACCAAAAGTAAAGTGATACAAGGTAGTGTAATTTAGGCATACCAAATGTACTTTTAATTACACTTACGATCAAGTTTACATCCATATACTTTTTATCATGAATACTCGATTTATAAATGATAACCATGGATAAGAAGTTAAAAACAAGTTCCATATAATCGAAACCACCTTTTAATACATATCCTAATCGTAGTAAATCTACATGCCTGGATATATAAACAAGTTTATACATAGTTTCATTTCTATGTAAATGATAAAACAGACTCGTTACGCTACCAAAATTCTCTAGAATCATAAATGGAAAAAGTGATGTAATTGCCGAAGCTAATTCTATTAATTTCATTTATGATGTAAACGACTCTATTCTTAAAGTGCGCGTAAAAATATATAATAAGGTACCGAACAATTATACCTATTTCGTATTTTTGTTATGACATTATTCGAATAATCAGCTAATGCGTGAACGGTGCGCATTATATCTTTAGTTTTAGTTGGATCAATTACCCACTGACGAAGTAAATCACCACACGTATCGACAAACATTCCGTATATATTCCGTATATCCTCTAATTTAGATTTATGTTTATCACGTCTCTGAAGCTCCTTTTTAAATTCGTCGTCAGATATAATTTTCAATAAATAGTCTACACGTAACCGTAGATTATCGTCGTCGCCAATTCCATCGTATCTATATATAATATCTCTATCCAATAGAGTAAGTTTATAACTCAAATCTAATATATTTACATTTGCTTCATTTTCTTCGAGTTCTGCGAACGTGGGTCGCCCACCACATGGTATATCTCCATGTTCTCTCGAACGTTTTTTAAATTCGAAATAATGAGGGTTGTGTACGCGACCTGTTTCTATACGTCCCGAGCGCCAGTCAAATGCAGTATGACACTCTGTACACCACATTTGTGCACATCCATCTATTTTATGTATCATTGTACCACATTTAGGACACGGTTTAGTATCTTTGTTTATGAGTTTCATGGTTTCAACCGTTTCAGGATCACACACGTGATTTGAATCTATAATAACTTCATTACAATCTTCACAAAACTCTTGAACACATAACCCACATTTCATATCCGTATCTAAAAAACCTCTACACTCTTCGTATGGACACTTACGTGTAAATTTTTCATTTCCATTTGAAGATATATTTAATTCGAGTGTATTTACCTTATGTACGATTTCCTCTATTTCTATACGCATATTTTCTAGAGCAGTATCATAATCCGCTATAGAATTACGCATTCTTGCCGCTTCTCTACGCATATCTCTCATAAGAAACATTTGATCTAAAAGTTCGAAATACCGTAATCTAAGTTCTTTTATTTTTATTCTATATTCTGCGTATGGTTGAGTTTCCGGCATCCGCGCCATTTCACGTTCGTATAAAATCTGTTCTCTATGTTTTCTATAATTAACGTTTCTAAAACGTTTTGTACAAAACGAATCTATAAACTCACGGTCATGTTCATGTTTACATTTCATACAATGCGGTTCTTCTGTAGTTGATAATAAATAGGTTTGGATACATGTTTTACACGCATCGTAACTACAATGAGGACACGTAACCTTTTTACGTTGTGTTTTATTGTACTTATCGCAACATACTGTGCACGTACTCATACTTATTATATAACGCGGGTTTTCTTTAACTTTTTTTCTTATATATAAGTAATATGATCTTACGTAAATTTAACGATTCCGAGTATGAACCACATCTCCATGAATTTCTGAAAGAATATTATGCAGCTGAATTTCCATATTTTTCTTTTAAAAATGGGTGTTTAGGTATAATACCTAGATTTCCTAAACTTATTAGATTAGGTAAATGTAATTTAATAAGACGGAGTATGAAATCTAAAATGAAACACACGACACCAACAAGTATTTTATTTGTAAATATGTCAGAAAGAAAGTTAAGAGTGACAGTGGAAGGAAGATGTAGTAAATTAACTGGATGTGGTATAGGTGCAATGGGAAGTAGTATTAATATGAGTGTAGATCCATCGGAAAATAAGAAACAGAAGTGTGTTATAGAACCAAAAATAGGTTATTATAATTTTGTTCCAAAATTTAGAGCAAAAAGATGGTTTCAAAGGTTAATGTTTAATGACGATCACGAAACAACAAAAAAGATCGCGGTATGTTTAAGTGCATCTTCTGCATTGATAGACCCGTGTACATATACATATTATTTAACCGTTCATAGTTTACTTGATAATGGTAAAGAGGAACCAATTATGGAGGAAATATTACACCATTCGAATTGTGATGTTATTTTCAGAGATAAACATGTAAAACCAGATGGTCTCGAAAAATGGATAGAAACTGGATTTCCTTAATCTTTAAAAAACGGGTTCTTATCAAGCTTACCTTTATGAAATAAAACTGGATTATATAATGAACCGTCTTTATAATACACCTTCGTATACCATGACATTGAATTTGTATCCCATACTTGACGCCTTTTTAATCCACATTTATATATGAGTTTTTCCTGCATGTCATCACTACTTCCGGTAATTTCCCCCGATTTGTTTCCTTTAACGATAGTTTTTGCTTTCTTTTCATCACTAATAGAACGCGCGTAGTTCATCATAACGGATGATAAACCTCTGTGCATGTTTTATTATTGATTGGATTAATTCTTTTAAATTATTATTTTTTTGATGCTGCTGATACTACAAAGTATATACTACATAAGGAGAGTATACACGACGAAGAATACGAAGACATAGGTAAAAATACAGCAAATAAAACAGTACCCAAACCACCTTGTTGTCCTGAGTTAGTTGAACCCATGGCCGTTCCTACCTTTTTTGGTGGACTGTAATTAACTGGTGGTGGATCTATACCGAATAATTTATATGCACCATTACATTCTTCTACAGTTGCTTGTTTATTATTAAGTCTTCGCGAACAGTCATTTTGACTTGTACATGGGTAACATACTGCCTTAAATTTTTCTAAATCGGCACCCTGTAATTTTGGTTTAAATTTTTTTAACCCCATTTATAATTATACGACATTTTTATTTCTGATACTTCGTTTGTTTATTTAATTGTGCAAGTCTGGTCTTGACTGCCATTTCAGATACACCTTCATTAATATTCTTTTTGAGTCTACTTACGTTTTTAGCCGCACGACCTTTCATTGTATTATTCACCAACTTTTTGAGGTTCGCTTTTTTATTTTTCTGTGGGGGAGGTGGTTTTTGTGCTTTCATGTTTTCACGAATATTTCCCTTAATTCGTTCAAATGCCTTATTTGCACCCATACCCTGACTCCCTGAAAGAAATCCCTTCTTCCATTGTGTAAGGTTTGCCCTTTGAATATATTTACCACGATTAGCTTTCGACATATTTGGATATGTTTTAGTGATATACTCTGCGAGTTGTTTCTTAACTTCTTGTCTTTTCTTTTTATTCGCCGCCTCATTATAATTACCGTTCAACTTTTCAGATTCGATTGTTTTCTCGATACCCGGTGCAACATTTCGGATTTGAACACTATAATTTTTAAGTTGGTTCAATAATTTATTTTTAACTTTTTGGTCCATTTGTGTCGATTTAACTTTTTTAGTGAGAGATGCACGCATTTGTGTATTTTGTGCAGCTTTCTTTTTATTTTCAGCCTCCTTTTTCTTCTTTTCTTCGTCCTCCTTTTTCTTCTTTGCGAGTGCCTCTTCCTTCTTTTTTGCGATCATTTCTTCCTTTGCTTTACGATTTGCCTCTTCTTTTTCTCTCGCTTTACGATTTGACTCTTCCTTTGCTTTTCGTTGTTTTGTAAGTTCCTTTGCTTTACCAATAGCATTTTTCTTTATAGTATTAAAATTTTCACCTTTTTCAAATCGTTTAAGAAACGTCATTTTATTTGTATTTGTCAGGTTTTTAGAGTTGTTTAAGATTTTACTCAAAAGTTTCTGTTTCTTCTCCTTTTCTTTTTTCTCCGCCTCTTCTTCCTTCGCCTTACGATTAGCTTCTTCTTTCTCCTTTCTTTGTTTTGTAAGTTCTTTTGCTTTACCAATAGCATTGGACTTTATAGTATTAAAATTTTCGCCCTTTTCGAATCGTTTAAGAAATACCATTTTATTTGTATTTGTCAGGTTTTTGGAGTTGTTTAAGATTTTACTCAAAAGTTTCTGTTTCTTTTCCTTTTCTTCCCTCGCTCTACGGTTCGCTTCATTCTTAGCATTTTGGTTCGCCTTTTCCTTCGCCAAACGGTTTGCTTCATTCTTGGCGTTTTGATTCGCCTTTTCCTTCGCCAAACGGTTTGCTTCATTTTTAGCGTTTTGATTCGCCTTTTCCTTCGCCAAACGGTTTGCTTCATTCTTAGCATTTTGGTTCGCTTCATTTTTCTCTTTTTGAATTCTATTTCTTTTCATATTTTGCGCCTTACGAATTGCATCACCTTTTACAATATTGAAATTTTCACCTTTATTGAGTCGTTGTAAAAATGGAAGTTTATTTTCATTCGTCATATTTTTAGAGTTGTTTAATATTTTACTTAAAAGTCTTTGTTGTTCGTTTCGAATACGTTTCTTTTCCTGATTTTCTAACATTTCCTTTTCTTTTCGGACACGTTCCTCTTTTAATTGACGAGCCTTGTTGATAACATTTGTTTTTATCGTATTAAAATTATTACCACTATTGAAACGCTGTCTGAACACGTTCTTTTCTGCATTATTAAACAAACCAGAATTATTCATGATTTTATTCATGAGTTTTCGTTGTTCTCGTTTTTGTTCATTTTTATACTCCGCTTCCACTTTCAGTTTTTCTTCAAGTTCACGGTTTTTACGTTTCTTTGAAAGATTACGAGCTTCCTGTATAACATTACCTTTTAAGGTATTGAAGTTATTACCCGCCTCGAGACGCTGCATAAACATACGTTTATCATCATTCGTAAAGTTTTTAGAGTTATTGAGAATCTTTTGTAGTAATTTCTTTTGATCCGCGTTTCTAAACGATATTTCACCTTGGTTACGTGCATTTTTTATCTTTTTCATTTCATCTTCAACATTCTTTTTCACTGTATTGAAATTCCTCGTCTTTTCAAAGTTTCGTAAAAATTTAGCTTTCATGGAATTATTGAGATTTTTAGAACTGTTAAGTAAAACACTTAATTCTTTCAGTTTCAAATCATAATTTTTACGGTTGGCATTCTTCTTATTGGTTATACCAAGTATCTCTCTTTTCAAATTAGATATATCTTCACCCGCGTTAAGTCTATTTATATACGTACCCTTATTGTTTACGTTTTTATTTTCCAAAAACGTTTGAAGGTTTAGTTTAAGGTTTTCAAGTTTAGATTTCTTAATATTTCTATCTTTTTGGATAGCTAGTGTTTTAGCGTTATTCAGTTTTCCATTTGAATTAAATTTACCTAAAATTTCAGTTTTGTTCGTATTCGTTAAGTTTGTAAGTTCATTTAAAATTTTCTGTAACTCGTTACGGTTTTGTTCCAATTTTATTTTTTGGTTTTGAATACGCTGTTCATTTGTTATTTTAGATGATATAATACCGTTAATATATGTCTTTACATTATTAAATTTAGTACCCTGTTTTACCTTATTATACGCACTCGTTTTTTCCGAGTTGTTTATGTATTTACTTACATTTTCTCGGTTAAGATAGGTCCGTAATAAAATTTCACTCTCTTTTATTTCAGAGTTACGCTGTTTAATGATATCTGGACCATCTACGTTACGACTAGGTGGACCTTGTACAGGCCCTTCAGTTACTGTAACTGATTTTTTTGGTACGAAAATTTTATTTAAAAAGGATGGTCTTTTTGATTTTTTACTTGTAAACGCTTTTATATTTGATTTTGGTAGAGTGTTTGTAGACGTTTTTATGTTACCCCCGTTTAAAAAAGGTGGTTTTTCGTTCTTTTTTATTTTAGAATTCAAGTTGTTCACTGTGTTCACTCTGTTCATTCGGTTTGCACTATTGTTCACTTTGTTCACTCGGTTTACACTGTTGTTCACTCGATTAACACCGTTGTTCACTCGGTTCACATTGTTCAAATTGTTATTGAGACGATTCACATTGTTCAAATTGTTATTGAGACGGTTCCCGTTGTTCAAATTGTTATTGGGTCGGTTCACATTCAGGTTATTCACCAAGTTTACATTGTTATTAAACGCATTTTTCTCAATTTGTTTCGTCTGAACAGACCTTAATTTAACTGGTTCGTGTATGTTCATAGAATGGAGACGTCTACCAATTATATCAGTAAGTTGTTGTTTTGTAAGTTTCTTATCGGCGTGACGCACAACACCAACTTTCTTTGCAATTTTTCGCATTTCACTAACTCTGGTAGTGGAACTGAATAACGTATCAAAATCTTTACGTGTTAATGGTGATTTAGCATCAACTAAATATGATCCATCTTTACTCAAAATCAATGGTGGTAATGGAAGTTTGCCACCCTGGACTAATGAGTATACGTCACATATTTGATTTTTGGATAATTTTAGGTCTATACCCGCATTTTGTTTAATAAGTGTTCTAAGATTACTAATATCTAATCCTGGGTCACACGCATCCATATTGATATAACTCAACAAAAAAGTTATAGCGATATGCTTTTTGTATACATTTGAAATTTTTCTTCATAAGACATATTAAAATTAAATACATCGACCTGACCTATGTCTATATCGATAACTGTACTTTTTTCTATATCATTATTTTTTCTATTATTTAAAGTTGATGAAACAAGTGCTTCAGCAAACTGTTTAGGATTTTTTATTTCTTCTATAAATTGTGTTTCCATTTTCATTCGTACACACAAAATATTATGAGGTTTCTTACTGAGAAATGGTGCCGTCGGTAACGTTTCTAATGTACCACCATCTACATACACCATATTTTCGTACCTATACGACGAAAATATGAAAGGGACGGCAATACTCATACATATGGCATCTATGACTTTCATATCTGGATGCGTATATTTTGAAAAATATTCCGTCTTCGACGTATTAACACAAAAAGCTGATATATAAAGTGTTTTATCTATTTCCGAAAACGTTGGATCTGATTCTAATAAATTAACTAACTGCTGACGTACAGGTTTTAAATCAACTAATCCATATGAATTTATAAAACATTTCAAATTAAGTTTAACGAGTTTACTCGGATCGAGTTCGAGTAATTTATATAATGTTTCTTCTACTGAATATCCAAGTGCTAAGAAAGTACATATAATAGCACCCGCAGAAGCACCTGAATATCCCTTGACATCTTGTAAAGTGTTTTCAACACTTTTGAGGTACCCGAGCATAGAAAATATACCCATGGCACCTGGCCCTATAATAAGATACTTATAAGACATGTCACTTAATAAAACTGAGGAAATTGCTTTCGCAAAAGAGCGAACACGACCGCGAATACCAACGCGTGAACCAAAGCCGCTGGAACACCAGTTTGTCCCGACATAAAGACGCCTTTGGAGCCTGGTGGGAGGGTGAGGAGCATACCTGGACTGAGTGCAAGAAAGAGAGACGTGGTCACGAGAAGATCCGTCTTGGTAAGAACGAGACCCATCGCCTTCGCAACGAGTGAGAATGTGAGGAAGAACACGAGAGCGTGGAACATAACGGCTGTTCTTCCAGTGAGCCCGTCCTTGAATGCAACTCTGGAACCGTCTGTTCTGAGGAGAATACCTGGACTGAGCGCTAAAAAAAGCGAAGCTGGGATGGCGACTTTTTGGGATGTGATATCTGGGAGCATGTTTGTATATATATTCATTACATATTTATCTAAGATCCGTATTCGGAGTTATAAAAGCAAAATTCGACAAATTCGTCGTAGTTTGCAAATTTTAAAATAAGGTGTGACATAACTGCATCGTGTAGATACTGTTGTAGTATCCCCCACATATAACGAAGATGTTCATGGTGTACTTCTTCCCAATCGTTTATATGTAGAGGTTCATCGATATTGACTTCCTGATCATTATCGCTATTATAGGCTTCATTGCCGTGCGTGGCTTCGTAGACGTATTGACTCCAAACCATTATTCTTGTTTCTTTTCTTTGATTCCCGTGAGAGCGAGTGAAGTAGATTCTTTTACTGGTAAACTATCGAGTATAACCTTTAATACCAATTCGGCCTGTTGTTCGTTTCCTTCGTAAAAAGAAACAAGTCCTTCCTTGACTGAGGTCTTATTTAACCCCGTTTTTCTGGAACTTTTACGAACCGAAATTTTACCTTTTTTAAGGTTAATTACATCAAGACCATTATCGGTCATGAGTTTTTTAACTTGTAACTTGAGAGATTTCTCGGCCTGTGTTAAGACCTTAATATCTTCGCGGGCTTCTGTAATTTGCTTGTTTAATTCAACCAACTTAGAGACGCTGTTCGAGAGTTCGTCTGTAGGTGTAACCTGAGACATTTTATATATAAACTATACCTATATTCTTTAAATTAATTAACACAATGGTCTACGCATGGTATCGGAAGCAATGGTGGAGTTGTTCCACACGAATGGTTCCTTGGTATTTGGTGGGTCGGCGCGGATTTGTTGGTTCGCGTTTCTGAGGGCACCACTGACAGTTTCTGGGAAACCGACTTGGGCTCTTGGTTCGAGAAAGTTTTGGCCGGCGAGAACATCTTCTGGGGCAAATTCACCGAAGTCTTCTTGGGACGCAACTTCGCGTGGGAGGAGGGACGACGCAAGACCGGTACCGGCCTTCATTTCACACGCTGTTCCTGGTTCGGATGGCCCGACATCGGCACCGTACCCAGATGGGGCGTACATAGTTTCCTCAACGGAATACATGGATTTTTTGTTGTTCGCGAACATGAAATAGATTACAGCTGCAATGGCAACGGCGATCACAGCCTGTCTTGGCGAGACTTTCTTCATCTTCATCATCATCTTTATATACTATCAACAATTTTTTTTATTCTGAATCCTGGATCATGTACTGGTCTGGATATGTTTCTTCTTCAACCTCGACCTCTGCTTCTGGGATTTTTTCTTGGTGAATTTTTAATTGGACAATATTCCAAGATGGACCAAACGCTTTCTTCGCGAACCAAAGTCCA
>ERZ767114.1521-NODE-1521-length-11007-cov-2.468527_pt1 | contig 11007 bp, 6 predicted proteins | sample MGYA00374952_ERZ767114 | MGnify/ENA primary metagenome ERZ767114 (study PRJEB28939, sample SAMN06267156) | marine metagenome | isolation source: Columbia River Estuary | place: USA:Columbia River Estuary, USA | collected 2012-05-05 ...
CGCTGGCCCGCCGGAGGCATCCCGGCAGGAACGGAATGCGATGCCCTGACCGCACACATCGACATTTTCCCCACGCTCGCCGCGATTGCCGGAGCCACCGTTTCCGCAGAGGTGAAAAAACAAGTCGAAGGCAGAAACCTGCTGCCATTGCTCAAGAACCCGAAAGCCGAATGGTCCAAGCGCACTCTGGTCCACCATGTCGGTCGCTGGGGCAAGGGCCAATCACCCGAGGGCTCGAAATACAAGAACTGCGCGATCCAGAACTCGCGCTTCACCCTCGTCAACAACACGGAACTCTATGACCTGAACGCCGACCCTGCTGAAGCGACCAACGTCATCGCGGATCACCCCGATGTCGTGGCATCCCTGCGCGTCACCTATGACCAGTGGTGGGCGGACGTCCAACCCTACCTAGTCAATGAGACCGCCATCGGTCCGAAGATCAATCCGTTCAAAGCGATGTATTGGAAGAAATTCGGCGGCGGTCCGAGCGAGGCGGAGATGAAACGCATGGATCCCTCATCCACCACGATTCCCAACTGAGTCAGGTTCCCATGAAACTCAAAGCGGGCCTCCTCCTTCTATCGAAATGTATCACCTTCGCCTGCTTCACGTTAGAGTGCCATGCAAGCGACCCTGAAAAGGCATTCCACAATCCACCGGAATCCGCCAAGACCGGCGTCTTGTGGATGTGGATGGGAAACAATCTCAGCCAGCAGGGAATCACCCGCGATCTTGAGGCGCTCAAGGACGCCGGCTTCAATCGCACGACGATGTTCAGCCTCGCTGATACGACCACTCCCTGGGCGGGTGAAATCGGCAACAGTCCGACACCGGAAATGATTTCATGGACGGAAGCGTGGTGGCGAAGGACCAGGTGATCGATCTGACAGGAAAAACCGAATGGGACGCCCCGGACTGAAAATGGATCATCTATCGCTTCGGGCACACCACGATGGGAAACTTGATCCAACCGGCACAGTGGAAGGCCGTAGGGTTGGAATGCGACAAGATGAGTCCCGAAGCCGTGAAGTTTCACCTGAATCATGTGCTCGGGGAAATCCAAAGCCATCTCGGCGATCTGATCGGAACGGGTTTCACCCATGTCCACTTCGACAGCTACGAGGCGGGAGTCCCCGGCTGGACACCCAGGATGCGCGAGGAGTTTGCCAAACGGAGGGGCTACGAGCTGACACCGTTCCTGGCGACACTGGCGAAGCGCACCGTCGGCAGCGAGGAGGAAACCAGGAAGTTTCAGTCCGATTTTCTCGATACGATCAAAGACCTTTACCGGGATGTTTACTTCACCACGATCCAGCAGATGCTCCATGCGGCAAAACTAACATTCCTATGCGAGCCTTACGGCGGGCCGTGGAGGCAGGATGAGATCCTGCCGAAGATTGACCGGGTGATGACCGAGTTTTGGACCAACGAGGGCCGCTATGCTCCGTTCGAGGTGGATCCGACCATCGCCGCCTTGCGCAAGTCCGGCCAGAACATCGTCGAGGCGGAGGCGTTCACCGGCCTCCCGGGCGACAGCCGGTGGAGCGAGACACCCGCGTGGCTGAAGCCGATTGGCGACGCCGCGTATTGCGCGGGAATCAATCGGTTCATCCTGCACCGGTTCGTGCAACAACCGTGGGACGGGCGATACAAGCCGGGAGCGACCATGGGCTGTTGGGGCACGCGTTTCGACCGCACCCAGACGTGGTGGGAACCCGGCAAGGCGCTGGTGCGATACTGGCAGCGCTGCCAGGCCTTGCTGCAATGGGGACAAATCGCCCCGCTGGATTTTTCGGCGGAAGGATCACCGGTCACCGCGATTCACCGGCGTGCGGAGGGAGCGGATCTTTGGTTCGTGGCAAATCCCCGGCGCGCGGATGGCGAGGCTCGCTGTGTTTTCAAGGTGACCGACAAACAGCCTGAGTTGTGGGATCCGGTCACTGGCGAAATGCGCGACCTGCCGGAGTTCAAAAACGCCGACGGCCAGACGGAGCTGATACTGAAATTCGGTGCCGCGCAAAGTTTCTTCGTGGTCTTCCGCAAGACTGGAAAACCCTCGCCCGGATCGAACTTCCCAGCGCCCGCCCAAGTGGCGGAAATCAGCGGTCCCTGGGAGGTGAGGTTCGATCCGAAGTGGGGTGGCCCGGCATCCGTGAAATTCGAAAAGCTCACAGACTGGACGAAGCACCCGGAGCCCGGCATCCGCTATTACTCCGGCACCGCCACCTATCAGAAGACTTTTGATGGCGCTGCCAGCAACCGTCTCGATCTCGGTGTCGTGAACCATATTGCGCGTGTCCGGATCAACGGCCGCGACCTCGGCGTGGTCTGGACCGCCCCGTGGCAGGTGCGGGTTCCGGCGGGTCTGCTCAAGCCCACGGGCAATCAACTCGAAATCGAAGTCACCAACGTCTGGGCCAACCGGTTGATCGGCGATGAACAGGAGCCTACGGATTGCGAGTGGTCGCCGGGCCACCACTTCAAGGGCCAAGGCGGATTTCTCCAGCGCTTCCCGGAGTGGTTCGTGGAAAACAAGCCAAGACCGTCGCAAGGCCGCTACTGCTTCACCACCTGGAATTACTTCACCAAAGAATCACCGCTGGTTCCTTCTGGCCTAGTCGGCCCGGTTACGCTTCAGTCCGCCGAATGAACGGGCCTTCCATGAGACACCATCCACTGCTCAGACCCGGGGCTTCGCCACCCGGGAAGGTTCATGCCTGGTTTGGCGGCAGTGCGACGCTCCGTGCCTTCGGAATCATCGTCGCTCTGTGGCTGATCACAGGAATGCTCCACGCAGCGGCCTCTCCAGCCGGCGCCGAATCCCGGCTCCGCGGGCTTTCCCTCTCGGACCTCGAGCAGAGCCTCCTGACCGTGGACCATGAGCTCAATCAGCTTGCCTCTCTGAGCCTGCTCAGCGGTGTCGGCTCGGTTGGCTATCGATCACTGGCCCACAGCACCCCCACCGAACAGGAATCGATTCAGATCGATCTCGGCGACGAGGTGACCATCGATCAGATCGTATTGGTTCCGACCCTCTGGCGCGACACCAAGACCGGATTCCGCGCGGATGGTTTCCCACGCGAGTTCAGAATCATCGTCGGCACCGCAAGTGATCCGGTTGGCACTGTGGTTGCAACCTACGGATCCTCGTCCCGGCTGCTCCCGCGAACCGCCCCGCTCACGGTATCATGTCGCGGCACCAACGCATCCTGGGTGCGGGTGGAAACCACGCTGATGTCACCACGTGCGTGGGACGGAAAGTATATCTTCCAAATGGCCGAAGTCCTCGTGTTCAATGGCGAGGAGAACGTCGCACTTCGGAAACCCGTCCAGATATCATCACCCGAGGGAACCGGTGGCCTCGGATGGGACAAGGAATACATGGTGGACGGCTTCGTTCCTTATCTGATGGATGCAGCCGAGGGAGAGCAAAGCCTCGCATACCTCAGCAAAACCAACATTGGCGAACAACCCGCCATCACCTTCGACCTTGGTGAAAGCCTGCCGCTGGACCGGATCCACTATCATGTCACCGATCTCAGCGACACGGTTCCCCAGTCCATCAGCGATGGCTTCGGCGTCCCCCGTCACTTCGTGCTGGAAGGAGCAAACCAGCCGGATTTCTCGGACGCGGTTCGACTGGTCGAATACACATTGGAATCCACCTATGATGTCGGACCTATCATCATGCGTCGCTTTCCCGTCAAGACGTGTCGCCATGTCCGCTTGATTGCTGTCGAGCCGTTCATCAATACCCTTGAGAAGGACAAAGGCACTCAGTTTGGAGCGGCGGAAATCGAATTGTTTTCCAAAGGCCTCAATGTGGCACTAGGCAACCTCACTCAAACAAACTTTTCAGAGGATTCCCCCGGGCGCTCGCTTGCCTCGTTGACGGATGGTCGCAACCTCTACGGAAAAATCCTGCCTGTCAGGGACTGGTTGAACCAACTGGCCCGGCGCCATGACCTGGAAACAGAGCGCCCCTTCATCACCACGGAACTGGACCTCCGCCATCTACGCCAGAAGACCAATCTGAATCGTCTTGGCTGGTTAGCCCTGCTACTTACAGCGGGAATCGTCTCCATCATCCTCATCGAGCGCATCAGGCGGATGCGCCAGATCGCCCGCATCCGGGAACGTCTGGCGGCGGATCTTCACGACGAACTGGGAGCCAACCTCCACACCATCGGGTTGTTGAGCGACCTCGCCGCAGACGCCGGAGATTCCCCGACAGAAATGGCCACGCTCTATCGGCGGATCCGCTCGGAGACCGAACGCTCGGGCATCGCCGTGCGGCATTGCAGCGACATGTTGTCCGCCAAAGGGCTCTACACCGACCTTTTGGCCGACATGCAGCGGGCTTCCAACCGGATCATGGCAAGGCTCAAACATGAAATTTCAATCGAGGGAGAGGAACACCTCAAAGCGCTGCCCCCCCGCACCCGCGCCGACCTGTTTCTATTTTACAAGGAATCCCTGATCAACATCAGCCGTCACTCCGGAGCGACCAAATACACCACCGAGTTGAAAGCCGGGCCGGATAGAGTCGATCTGAAAATCTGCGACAACGGCCGGGGGGTGGAAATCTCCGAGGAGAATGGCGCACCCGCCTCACTCAAGCGCCGGGCGAAGTTGCTAGGGGCCAAAGTCACCGTCAATAATCCTCCCGAAGGAGGAACCTGCATCCAACTGAATCTCAGAACCCGAAAATGGGGATTTCACAAATTATCAAGAACCCGATGAATCGAAAAATCCGCATCATGATGGTCGAGGACCACCCGGAATACCGGGAAATCGTCGAGCTTGCCTTGAGCAAAGAGTCCGACATGCAAATGACCAGCCAGTTTGGGACCACCGAGCGAGCCTTGCGCAGCCTTCGGGATCGTGAGGTGCGCGAAGAACCGGACATCATCCTTCTCGATCTGCATCTCCCTGGCTTGGGCGGCTTGGAGGCAATCCCTCATTTCAGCACCGAGATGCCAGGTGCCAAAATCATCATCCTCACCCAGTCCAACCGGGAAGAGGATGTTCTCAAGGCGATCATGCTGGGCGCATCCGGATACCTCCTCAAATCCTCCACCGTAAAACAACTCGCCGAAGGCATCCGAACCGTTATGGAGGGCGGAGCCTCGCTGGATGCCAAGTTGGCGAAGTTTGTCCTCAAGACACTAAAAACCAAACTCCCGCCGAGTGAAATCGAGCACCTGCTCTCAAAACGGGAAGTGGAAGTGCTCACCATGCTTGCAGAAGGCCGCGTAAAAAAGGAAATCGCCGCGCGACTTCATATCAGCCTCACCACCGTGGTGAGTCACGTGGGTCACATTTATGAAAAACTCAACGCCCCGAACGCCCCTGCCGCAATCGCCAAGGCGTTTCAACTCGGGATCCTCCCAATCAGTGATTTGGATTGATCCCGAAATCCGAAGTTGGATAGAGCATCGTTTGGCTACAGGTCATGTGGTAGAAGGCTTGTGTCGAATATCCGCAGACTTTTAGGCGGGGAGCGGTGAAGAGATTCCGCCTTCATGACTGTCCGGGAAAGCGGTCATTAAGGCCTGATTCCCTTGGTAGATTTTGGGAAATCAGTTGAGTTGCGTTTTATTACGACTCCAAGACCTTAGTAAGTTTTTAGTAAACTCACCCAGAAAATCCAATCTAAAAGGCCTCTTTCGGGGAGTTGTAACTCATTAAAAACCAAAATGGTGCGCGCGACAGGACTCGAACCTGAACAGGGTTGCCCCCACTAGAACCTGAATCTAGCGCGTCTACCAATTCCGCCACGCGCGCACATCATCGATTGGTCGGCCGGAAAAACACCATGGCCCATCCCCGATTGCAACCCCGTTTTTGGAAAGTTTTAAAAATCCGAATCCAAGCCATGGTGGGTCCGCCGGTTTTCGGCGTTGCCAAACCCGCTCGCAGTCAACCACCCTCGCCCCATGCAAAAGGCCACGCCGCTTATTCTCGTCCTCATCCTCGCTGTGACGGCCGGGATCTTTTCGGTGCGCTCGCACAAACCGCCAGTCTTGCCGCCTGTCGTCGAGACGGTCCCGGAACCTGCCGCGCCAGCCCCTCTCCCCACGGTCAAGACCGACACCGCGGCGCCCAAAGTGACGCCCCGCCCTTGGCCCCAGGCCTCCTCGGACATCGCCCCTGATCCCGGCGCGACGTTCGGAACTTTGGAAAACGGCATGCGCTACATCATCTATCCGAATGCCGAGCCGCCGAAGCGGGTTTCCCTCCGGCTTCACATCGCCGCCGGCTCGCTGATGGAGGCGGATGACCAGCAAGGCCTCGCCCATTTCCTGGAGCACATGGTTTTCAACGGCTCCAAGAATTACACCGCGGCGGAGCTCATTCCGAGGATGCAGCGTCTGGGTATTTCCTTCGGCGCCCACGCCAACGCCTATACCTCCTTCGACGAGACGGTTTACATGCTCGACCTGCCGGATCTATCGGAGGACACGCTGAAACTCGGCTTCACGGTGATGCGCGATTTCGGCGACGGGGCGCTGCTCTCACCCGAGGAAATCGACAAGGAGCGCGGCGTGATCCTGTCGGAAAAAATGAGCAGGGACTCCGTCAACACCCGTCTGATGGAACAGCAGTTTGCCGAACTGTTACCGGATTCGCTCGTCAGCCGGCGCTTCCCTATCGGCACCGAGGAGGTGATCAAGTCCGCGCCGCGCGAACGATTTCTGGACCTCTACACCCGCTACTACACTCCGGAGCGCATGACTTTTATTGTCGTCGGTGACATTGATCCCAAGGAAATCCAGAGCAAGATTGAGAAGACCTTCGCCTCCATGAGCAACCCGGCGAATCCCGGACAAAACCCGGATCTCGGCCCGATCAAACAGCCCGAAGGCCTCGAAACCGGCGTTTTCGTCGATAAGGAAGTCACCTCCACCGACGTCTCGCTCGTGCTCGTCCGGCCCTATGTCGAGAAGCCCGACACCGCAGCCACCCGCGCCGAACGCATGCCGCTGGACATCGCCCACTCGATCATCAGCCGCCGCTTCGAGCGGCTTTCCAAAATCGAGGGCTCCGCCATCACTTCCGGCTCCGCCTCCAACACCACGCTTTTCAATTACCTCGATATCGGCTCCATCGACGTCACCGCCGCCGATGACCGCTGGCAGGAAGTCGTGCCGATCCTTGAGCAGGAATTCCGCCGCGCCATCTATCACGGCTTCACCGAGGCAGAACTCGCCGAAGCCAAGTCCAACCTGCTCAACGCCTATGAACAGCAGGTGAAACAAAAAGCCACCCGCAAGTCCGACGGCATCGCCACCGTTCTCGCCAGATCTATCAACGACAGCACCGTCTTTTCCGATCCGGCCACCGACCTTGAGTTGGCAGCGCGCACGCTCGCCGCCATCGACCTCGCCGCCTGCCACCTGGCACTCGTGAAATTCTGGGAGACCTCCGGCCAGCACCTGATTCTAACCACCAAGGAGAAGCCGGAGAACGCCGAGAAGGAACTCGCCGCATTGTTCGAGGAATCCCGCGGGAAGCCCGTCGAAGCGCCCGTCTTGCGCGCTGTCCAAGCCTTCGGCTACACCGACTTCGGCAAGCCCGGCAGCGTGGTTTCCCGCAAGGAAGTCAAGGATCTCGGCATCACGCAGCTGGTGCTTTCCAACCAGGTTCGGGTCAACCTCAAGCAAACTGATTTCGAAAAAGGCAAGATCCGCCTGCTCGCCCGCGTGGGCTCAGGCAAGCTCACCCAGCCCAAGGACATGCCCATGCTCGACATGTTCGCCACCGCGGTCTTCGAAGGCGGCGGCCTCGGCAAGCACAGCAATGACGACCTCCAACAGATTCTGGCAGGTAAAAACGTCGGCTCCTCCCTGGCCATCGGCGATGACGCCTTCACCCTCGGCGGCACCACCACTCCCGTCGATTTCGCCACCCAGGTCCAGCTCATGTGCGCCTCGCTCACAGATCCCGGCTACCGCGACGAGGCTCTCTGGCAGTTCCAAAAAGCGGTCCCCATGCTCTATCAGCAGCTCAAGCACACCACCGCCGGGCCCCAGCGGGAGATGGAAGCATGGCTCCATGGCGGCGATTCCCGCTTCACCATCGCTCCCGCCGAGAAGCTCGCCTCCTACACTCTTGACGACGCGAAGAAGTGGCTCACTCCCGAGCTCACCAAAGGCTACCTCGAGCTCACCATCGTCGGTGACCTCGAAATCGAGAAGATCCTGCCCGATCTCCTCGCCACATTCGGCGCGCTTCCCTCGCGCGCTTCCGCAGCCCCCGCCCTGCCAGAAGCCCGCAAGATCCTCTTCCCTAACGCCCCCGCCGCCAAGACCTTCACCTACGAGTCGAAAATCCCCCAAGGCGTCGCCACCACCCTCTGGAAGACCGTTGGCGTCCGTGGAAACCAGAAGGAATTCCGCCGCCTCAACGTCCTCGCCGACATCTACGGCGACCGGCTCCGCGAGGAAATCCGCGAGAAACTCGGCGCCTCCTACAGCCCTAACGCCGGAGCGTCCGGCTCCGACGCGCTCGAAGGCGTCGGCTACATCATCGGCGAGAGCGTCGGCAAGCCAGAGGACCTCGAAATCCTCCTCAACACGATGCGCGACCTGGCTGATAGTTTCGCCAACACCGGCGCCACCGCAGATGAGCTCGACCGCGCGCTCAAGCCCACCCTCGGCCAACTTGAAAAGTCCCTCCGTGATAACAGCTACTGGCTCGGCACCGTCATGAGCCAGTCCCAGTCCGATCCCAAGCGCCTCGACCTCGCCCGCGGGCGCGATGCCGACTATCGCTCGCTCACCCTGACGGAAATCAACGCCCTCGCCAAAAAATACCTCAAGGCGGAAAACGCCCTGCTCGTTTCCATCAAGCCTGCGGGTTGATTCATTCCCTTGCATCCATGGAAGAAACCACCATCCGACCGCTGGAGTCCACCGATCTGGCAGACGCGGCGGCCTTGCTGACATTTCTGAATCCGGAGACACCCGCGGCGACCATCGCCACGCGCCTTGAAACGCTGTTAGCCGACTATTCCCACTACGAGCTCGTCGGCGCCTTCAACGGCGGCACGCTGGTCGGCCTCGCCGGAGCGTGGGTCGCCACCAAGATCTGGTGCGGCCGCTATCTGGAAATCGACAATCTCGTCGTCGCGCCCGCGCGGCGGGCCGCAGGCATCGGCAGCCTGCTCATCCGCCATCTCGAAGCCCTCGCCCGCGAGCGGGATTGCAACATCATCGTGCTCGACAGCTACAACGCGAATCATCCGTCGCACCGACTCTATCATCGCCTCGGTTTCGAAATCTGGGGCTTCCATTTCGCCAAGCCCGTCGGCGATTGGAAAGCCGCCCCATGAAAGTCGCCATCGTCCACTATCACCTCGGTCCCGGCGGCGTCACGCGAGTGATTGAAGCCGCCTCGCAAGCCCTCGCCACCGCCGGCATCCGGCACGTCATCCTGACAGGCGACAGCGACGTGGCGCCGCCGGAGAAATCACTTCCCGTCCGTCAGATCGAAGGCCTCGGCTACCTCACCTCCCCCGGCGAACACACCGCCGAATCACTAGCCGAGTCACTCCGCGCCGCCGCCACCGAAATCCTCGGCGGCCCGCCCGACCTCTGGCATTTCCACAATCACTCGCTCGGAAAAAACTGCCTTGTCCCCCACGTCGTCGCCCGCCTTGCGCGGGAAGACGAACGCATCGTCCTCCAAATCCACGACCTCGCCGAACAAGGCCGCCCCGCGAACTATCAGCTCGTCGCGAACTGCCGCACGCTCTATCCGTTCTCGCCCCGCATCCGCTACGCCTTCCTCAACTCCCGCGACCGCGACATTTTCACCGCCGCCGGCCTGCCCCCGGAAAACGCCACCCTGCTCCCCAATCCCGTATCCACCGCTCCGCTTTCCGACTCTCCGGCAGACTCCCCTTCCCCCATCCTCTTCGCCCCCGTCCGCGGCATCCGTCGGAAGAACCTCGGCGAGCTCGTCCTCCTTTCCGCGCTCGCCCCCGCAGGCACCCGCGTCGCCGTGAGTCGCGCGCCGCGAAATCGCGAGGCCCTGCCCGTCCATGACACCTGGCGGAAATTCGCCGGCAAGCACCGCCTGCCCATCGGATTCGACGTCGTCGATCGTTTCGCCCCCGCCGCCGGAGCCGCCACCGGTTTCGAATCCTGGCTCGCCCACGCCAGCCACATCGTCACCACCTCCGTCTCCGAAGGTTTCGGCCTGCCCTTCCTCGAAGCCGCCGCCCTCGGCAAGCCACTCATCGGCCGGAACCTCCCTCACCTCACGGCGGAACACGCCCGCCACGGCATCCGCGCCGGGCGGCTTTACGACCGCCTGCTGGTTCCCGTCGATTGGAGCGACCTCCCGATCCTCCGCGACCACCTCACCACCGATCTGGAGAGGAACTACCGCGACTACCGCCGCCCGCTCTCCCAGGAACCCATCGATGCCACGCTCGCCGCGCTCGTCCGCGACGGCTACCTCGACTTCGGAAATCTACCCGAACCCCTCCAGCAGGGAATCATCGAGCGCCTCGCCGACCCCGCCAACCGCCGCATCCTCCTCCTCGAAATCGATGGCGAAACCCAGCCCGCCGCGGACTGGCTCGCCGCCGTCATCGCCGACCGCACGCCCACGGCCACTCCCGCCCAGCTCGCGCCTTACTCTCCCGGCGAGTATCAGAAATCCATCACCACGCTCTATCAAGATCTCGCCAACCAGCCCGCCGGCCCCGTCCGCCAGCTGTCCGCCGCTGAAATCCTCACCGCCCACCTCGGCCCCGGATCGTTTCACTTTCTCCTCTCGTCGCTCAAGCCCGCCGCCGCGGCTCCCACAGCCTACCGCGCGGTCATCTTCGACATTTACGGCACCCTGCTCGTCGCCGCGCCCGGCGGAGTAAAGCCCGATCCTCTCGCCGATCCCGTCCTGCGCGACATCCTCCGCCAGTTCGGCCACCCGCCGCCGCTCTCTCCCAGCTCCGATCTCCACGCCGCCGTCCTCCGCCATCACGCCGCCGCC
>ERZ767114.1526-NODE-1526-length-10991-cov-2.324079_pt1 | contig 10991 bp, 6 predicted proteins | sample MGYA00374952_ERZ767114 | MGnify/ENA primary metagenome ERZ767114 (study PRJEB28939, sample SAMN06267156) | marine metagenome | isolation source: Columbia River Estuary | place: USA:Columbia River Estuary, USA | collected 2012-05-05 ...
CATAAAATTTGCATGAAAAATTCCCGCCAAATTAATTCTTTTAAAAAAGTAATTTCTTCTCCTTTATTTGCTTCAATTGCCATTTTTCGAACACTTAAAGTCCCGAACCTAAGATGCGAGCCTGTTCTCGAGGTTTGGTCTAAGGCTGGATAATTGCGAGTTGCTTCATAGTTTCTAATGATCGCAGTATTGAGTTGATACTCTGGATAGGGTATGGAAGAAGCTTCAAAACCCAAATCGTTTAGTTCTAACTGTGGTTGGACTACGGATGCTAAATTGTGTAAGTTTTTTTCTGAAGGGAAATTTGGAATACCTTCTAATCGCATCTTAGCCAACCATTTCTTAGAATAAGGAGTATATACTCTGTATGGCGTTCCATCATCTTTGACTACTTCTGCCTTTTCAAAAATCACTTGATCTTTGTGGGTTTCGAATTCAACTTTTTTAGCCGCTAAAAACTGTTTTATTTCCTCATCTCGCTTTTGAGCATAAGGTTCGTAATCGTGATTGGTAATTACTTTCGCGATGGAATACTTTTCGAGTAATTGTTCAAAAACGGCTTTTGGATTCTCATGATACATTCCAACATTGCATCGGTTCTCCTTCATTGCATCTGTGATTTTTCCTAAAGCCGTATGAATCATTGCTAAGCGAGCATCCTTTTTACTCGGAAGCTTTTCTAATATTTCAGTATCAAAAATAAAAATAGGGAGTACTTTATTGCCTGATTTTAGGGCATGGTATAATCCCGCATTATCGTCAATTCGCAAGTCTCTTCTAAACCAAAATATAGTATACTGTTCCAAAAATTAGTTTGTTTTTAAATTCCCAATTCCACCATCTACATGCAAAATTTGTCCCGTCATCCACTTACTTTCATCACTTAGTAAAAACTTAGCACTATTGGCTAAATCCTCTGCTGATCCAACGAATTTTAATGGGTGGCGTTCGTTGGCTTTCTCTAATTTTGTTTCGTTGTTTAGAAACTTATCTGCCAGTGGCGTTTTTGTTAGTGACGGAGCAATAGCGTTTACTCTGAATTTCGGCGCATATTCAGCAGCCAAGGACTTTGTTAGTCCTTCTATTGCGCCTTTTGCTGCAGCTACAGAGGCATGAAAGGGCATTCCGGTTTGAACGGCTACGGTGCTAAAGAATACAAGACTTGCCTGTGGACTTTGTAATAAATTTTTCAATACGACTTGCAAGCTTTTGACTGCTCCCAAAACATTAATTTCAAAGTCCTTTTGAAAAGTTTCTGGTTTGAGACCTTTAAACGGACGCAGGTTGATACTTCCAGGACAATACACAAAACCGTCCAATTGATCGGGGAGTTGTGTTGTGTCTAAAACATCTGATGTTGCATCAAATGGTATGTAGGTTACTTTTCCAGTATCTAAGCCTTCAGAAGTTCTGTTGGCTACAAAAAGTTGGTTGCTGTCTTGTAGTAATTCGACTAGGGCTTTTCCAATTCCTGAAGTTCCCCCTATGATGAGTATGTTTTTATTCATTTATTGTTCTTTATATGTTCCGAAGAGTTCATTGAGTTTGTTGAATCGGTATTCAAATATTTCGTTGAGTTTTCCTTTCACTAAAATTGGATGCGCTATCCGACCCAAAATTCCCAAGGGTAATTTATAGTCGATAATATCGATCATTTCGACACCACCTTTTATCTCTTTAATAAAATGTTTGTGGTGCCAAAGTGTATAAGGACCAAAGCGCTGTTCATCCACAAAATATTTTTGATCTTCTACGTGTGTAATTTCAGTTACCCAACCGGTTCGTATACCCAGTACTGGTGTCACCGTATATTTTATTATCTGACCAGCATACATTTCTGGTTCGTGGCCCTCCAATATTTTAAAACCCATATAATCTGGTGTGATGGTTTTTAAGTTACCAGGATTACTCAAAAAGTCCCAAGCCTCTGAAACTGATATGGGTAGTTTTTGAACGGTCTTTTTTCGATAAATCTTCATGCAATGAATTTTTTTATAAAGATACATAATGTTTAACTATCTTTTAAAATAGTTAAACAAAAATTAAAACTCTTTATCCACAAAACCATGTAGAAAATAATTCATTACAAATTCATACATTTGAAAAATAAACAACAAAAATTGAAGTCTATGAAAAATACAGTATTATCCCTAATCTTTTTGGTTGGAGCATTTGCATCAGCGCAAGTTCAAACACCACAACCAAGTCCTACAGCTCAACTATCTCAAACGGTAGGTTTGACAGAAGTTACTGTGAAGTACTCTCGTCCAAGTAAAAAAGGGCGTGATATTTTTGGAGCTTTAGTTCCATTTGGAGAAATCTGGAGAACAGGAGCGAATCAAAATACAATCATCAGTTTTAGTGATGCTGTTACCATTGCTGATCAAGAAATTGCTGCAGGTGACTACGCAATCTATACCCGTCCTGGAAAAGCGACATGGGAAATTTTCTTCTACAGTGAAACAACAAACTGGGGTAATCCTGGAGAATGGGATGCTGCAAAAGTAGCTGCAACTATAGAGGTAGCTGCTGTTGATACAGACAACATTGAATCTTTTGAAATTTGGATTTCAAAACTTCACAACAACGGAGCTACTTTGAATATTGGATGGAGCACTACAATGGTATCTGTTCCTTTTGGAGTTCCTACAGTGGCTAAAGCAACTGCTTCTATTAAAGAAGCTATGAAAAACGATCCAAAAGACCGCGATTACTACAATGCTGCAGTTTACTATTTACAAGAAGGTCAAGACCTAAACCAAGCTAAGGAGTGGATCGCTAAAGCAGTAGCAGCGAACGGTGAAGCGTATTGGTATCTTCGTCAACAATCATTAATCCTTGCAGGATTGAAAGATGTTGATGGTGCAATCGCAGCAGCTAAATCTTCTTTAGAGTTAGCTACTAAAGCTGGAAATACAGATTACATCACATTGAATGAAGCTTCTATAGCCGAATGGTCTAAATAAGTCTTCTTCAACATAAACATAAAAAAACCTGCTTCGGCAGGTTTTTTTTATTTCTTTTTTAAAGGTTTTCCCTTTTTAATTCCCAACGATTTACTTCTTGTTAAAAGTTTATGGCACCGGGTGTAGTTCTGTAGGTTCTGGTTTTTGTAAAACCCAACTGGGATAGAATTGCATTTGGTGCTGGGTTGAGCGCATAAGGTTCACAGATCAAGATTTTTAATTTAAAACATTCAAAATAGTAAGAAATACATTGGTTTAAAAACTCCAAACCTAGCCCTTTTTTTCTTGCATTCGGATTCCAAAGGTGTAAATGCATATGGGTTTCTTTTCCATATTCCAAAAAGGTGAGGTTGGAATGCCCCACGGGTATCCCGTTTTGTACCCAAACTAAATAGAATAATTTTTTCTTTTAGGGGTAAGCCAATTTTTTTTCAAGGGTCTGAGCCCATGCAGTTTTGTTGGGTAGTTTATCTGGGTCGGCACCCGTTCCTCTCAAAAACTCTGTAGAAGCAGTAAAAAAAATAGGAGATAATCAAAGGAACCTCTTCTTTGGCAAGGGGGCGTACCTGGACTGTTTTATTTTATTGGTGCTGCATCATAAACGATTACTTTTTCCCAAAGGTGTTCTGCTTCGGCAACAAACGCCAAGTGTGTAGGGTCGATCTGGTAGGCAGCTTCTGCGGTTGCATCGGCAAAGGTCATCTGATAGAAGTAGGTAAAACTTGGATCGACTACACCACGAGCTTCTGTGTTGGCAGGTTTTCCTAAATACCCACTGATTTTTTGTGGGTTGTTTGTAATGAGTTTTTGAATTGCAGCTTCAAATGCAAAACGATCGGACTTACTTTCGGGGTTCTTTAACCAAAAAAGAACGCTATGAACCAAGGGCTCTTTTGCTTTTTCATCTTGAGCTTGAATTGTTGTTAGACTTGATATAATCAGAAAGGGGAGGAGGAAGCTGCGCATGTTTTTCTTGTAAAAGTAAAAAATAAATGGTTATCCAGCTTTTAGTTAATCTTCTAATTAATAGAGCATTTCGACATACAGTTGCTTAATTTCTTCATTATAGCTCCGTTTTTTAGAATTACCATGATAAAAATCTTCAATACCGGCTTTTACCCATTCCAAGGCTTTTTGGGTATTGCCTTGCTTTTGCTCGTAAAGTGCATAGTAGTAATTTAGTATCTGCCGATTTATTTTGATAGTGCTTAAGGGCTCGATCCAGTTCTGCTGGCATTTTATCGAATTGATTACTCTCGTAATAGGCAATAGTAAGGTTAAGGAAAACGTCGGGCTCTACCCATGTTTTCAACTTCCAATCCAAATTCAATGCCACAAATACACTCATTGCAAAACAAAAATAGGCAAATGCGTGTGCTGCTTTATCAATTTCGAAATCAGGAATTCCTTTGAGGGCAACTGAGGGAACCGTAGAAAGAAAAATGATAAAAACTCCAATACTATAGGCTGCAATGGAGAACAGATATCTAGGCACCAATCAATTCTTTGTATGCTGCCGCTTCCAAAAGTTCACTAGCTTCTGCTGGGTTGTCCAATTTAATTTTGATCATCCACCCTTTACCGTAAGGATCTTCGTTTACCATTTCTGGCTCGTCTTTTAGTGATTCATTGAATTCGATAATAGTACCAGAAAGAGGCATAAAAAGATCGGAAACGGTTTTTACAGCCTCTACTGTGCCAAAAACCTCTGTGATTCCTATTTGTTCATCTAGGGTTTCTACTTCTACATATACAATGTCACCCAATTCACTTTGAGCAAAATCGGTAATGCCAACCGTTGCAATTCCATCTTCAACAGAAATCCATTCGTGGTCTTTGGTGTAGTGTAACGTATCGGGTGTATTCATTTATTCTTTGTTTAAAAAAACAAATATAGCAGATTCTCCCGATCAATTACCAAAATTATATCGAATGCTTATCCCGGATCGAATTGAGGTTTGTGGAAAAGCAGAGGAAATTGCAAATTCCGAGAAATTGTGATCGTAAAAGAACTGACTTATTAGGTTTCTTGACAAAGCGTAATCAGCAGTTAATTTGATAGACCACAGGGTCTGTCCTGCGGTTACTTGATTGTCGTTTATTTCCAAGTTTCTCAAAACAGTAATGTTGTTTCTGTACGATAAATCTGCTTTTATATTCAAATCTCCTTTCAATGTTTTTCTTCTGCCACCAATTCGAGTATTAAAGCGTAAATCTTTGAGGCGATACCCCATTCCAACAATATATTCTTGCCCACTGGATTCGGTCAATAAATTATTATCTAAACTTAAAGAAAGAGCGCGGTCTGTTTTGAGTTCTGCTAAAAACTTAAACGAGTTTTTCAATTCTAAATCAATCCGAATAAGGGGGTTGAACTGCTCTACTAAATTTAGATTAGAAAATAGGGTTGAGGGAACAAAATTTCCACCATCATCTACTTGGTCGAGAATCGAAGGATCATAGTCTAAATTCGTTTGAAAATTATTGATTGTATAACTCGAACGGTAGGCATGTGTGAGAGAAAATCGATTGAATATTTTCTTTAGAGATTTAATATTCATCAAACCTGTATATTTCAAATTCCAGTTGGGTAAAGGTGTTTTCTTAATCGGATCTAAGGATATCTGTTCTGCAGAAGATCCAGAATAGGCTGCTAGAAAAGCAGGAATAACAACCGATTGGCTCGATTTCCCATAACCTCTCGGAAAGCCCTCTTCGTCTACATCGGTAATTGGAATTCCTGCTGCTGACGCTAAACGTTGCGCCACAACCAGACGGTGTTTTCTGAATTTTTCAAAATTGGGATTAAAAGAACCTGAAGGCTTGTTGAAGGCTGTTCTAATGAGTAAGATCGACATCCCAAAGTTTCCATAGCTGTTTGGATTTAAAGGGACATAGGAGCCATCTACAACAGAGAAGTTTTCAGATAAGTTTTCAGAAAAATTTCGTTCAGCCGTTAAATCGATCAACAAGCCTTTTCCAAAATCCAATTGACCTGTTATTTTTAATTGATTGTTGTGGACCTGCGTAAATTGCTGATTGAAATCTGGAAAATCGGTCAACCAACCATTTCGGGCTACTTCATAGCGAATGTCGGCCTGACTTCCAAAGGTAAACGCTGCTGTCGGCTGTAAAGTTCCACCAAAGCCGAGAGTCGGTAAATAGCCTGGTAATACCTTACCGTTGTTTTCGCTATATGTAAACTGTACCCGCTTCATTATCGAAAGCACATCCGCTACCGAGCGTAGTACTTTCTTATTCTTCTTCTTTTTAGGCTTTTTCTTTCCCTCTGGGGCATTGGGATCGGTTTCTTTTTTAGAAAGAATTTGTCTTATGCTTTTTTGATTCTTTTGAATTCCAAAGATTCTATAAATTCGATCCATGGAGATCGAACCGTTTAGGGTTTGTGTATTGGCATTTTGAACTGTATTAACAATGCCCAAAACATTACCGTCTAGATCTTCAACATCAGCCAAGACATCTGACCCACGTTGCCAACTAAAATCGCCGGTATAGCTATAATTCGCATCAATAAAACTCAAAAACGGAATGTACTTGAACGGTAGTTTATAGTTCAAGGTTAAGGCTTGGAAATGCCTGTTGGGATCTCCAACATCCCAAAGACCATCCCAGATATTCTTGCTTTTATCTACAGTAGTAGCGCCTTCATTATTTTCTTGATAATAGTTTCGGACTATATTATTACTCGAAGCAGTAAAATTCATTTTCAAGGATCGGGTAATGTTGTGGTTGATGCTGTAGGTCCAATCGAATAAAAAGTTCCGCTGTTGCAAATCCGGTAGAGCGAGCTGTTGCGAACTGTCTCCTCCTTCCGTATAAACTTCTCTAAACTGCTGGCTATTGAACAAGCGATCGATTTTAGAGCTGATCTCTATGTTGTTCGGTACTAGATTGAAGTTTATTTCTCGAAGCCACTGCCAGTATTTTTTTCGATTGAGGGCTTTGATCTTTTTAAAAGGAGTGATCTCTACAGGAGAGAAACCATAATTGTAATTTGCCGAAAGGGCAACCGTTTTATTGGACTGGTTTTGAATTTCATAATCCCGGTGAGAAAACTCATTATAGGCGTAAGAAAAATCAAGGTTTTCTAGATTATAAAAACGAGCCTTGGCGGCACCACCATTCTTCCGAACTCCAATAAGGCTGATGCTTTTTCTTTCGGTATAATCAATTGCTTGATTTCTTATGGTATCGCGCTGGGACTTACTCGTAGCTGTTGCCAAACGATCTTTTAGACGTAAGTCTTGATAAAAAGGGTCGTATTCGGGAGTGATTTGTGTTGCCCCTACATTGTAGTTTAATGGAATTTGTACGCCCCATTTCTTAGGTAACAATTGTCCTACATTGACATTCGTTACAAAATCGTATTGTGCTAGGTCTTCTCTACTGCGTTCATTTGGCGACTGTTCAATAGATCCAAAACCAATAGTAGACATACGTCCTGAAGCGCTTATTGTTGCAAAATCAGCTAGGTTAGCATCGAGCGCCCCAATAGCAGCCCATCCACCTTGGCTATCAATTCCAGCAATCCGCAATTCGTTAAACCAGACTTCACCACACAGCACATCGCCTACGGTTTGAGAAGGGTTTTTAACACCAATCATCATGGTCTTTATTGATCCCAATGAAGGATTTCCTCGTACCGAAAACTTATATCTTTTATCCCCAGGAAGAGAACTAATTGGAGTAAACTCATCAATAACATTTAGATCTTCATCATAATAAATTGCGCCATTAGAAATCTTTCCAATACTTGCCGCCTTGAGTTTTGATAATATTTCAATCGGAACGTCAATAGAATTAAAGTCGGGTTGCCAAACCTCTTGCGCGCTTAATTTATTGGAGGCACCTTCCATAAAAGAAGATGGTTTCAGCGGTACTTCAATTTGATAGTAATTGTCTTTGTAATCTGTACCAATTCGAATAAAGGCAACCATGCGCTTGTCGTATTCGTCTTGTGTTCCTTCGCCAGGCAATGGAGTTTGACCTTGCACAGATTCTGCATGCAAGAACATTTTCAGTTTCTTATATTGTCTTAAATCAACTTCAACGCTTTTGTAGATCCCACGAGAATCCATCGGTTGTAAATCACAAATTCGAAAGGAGAGCGATTGTTCGTTTTGTCGAACAATGGTGTTGTTGTTGTTGATTTGTTCTCGTTGTATCTCGGGGGGTAAAACATAATTAATGGGAACCCTGTTTTCGTTCTCTAGAACATTAACTGTACTAATATCCACTGTGGTATTTGCATTAGCCACTACCGTTTCATTCAATGATTGGTTGTAACGTCTCCAGTCGCCACGAACCAAGTCTAGAGTCCCAAACCTAAACACTACAGGCGTTTCAAATTCACTTAAAACCATTCGCATAAAACGAATCGAACGTAAATCTTCAATTCCATTGATGTTGTCGAAGTAGGTGTTGAAACTTGTTCCTTGATAGTAACGTTTATCTATGGGTACTTTAAACTGAATCCATCGAGAAGTAAGTTGTTGTCCATTGGGAAGATCAACAGTTACATTTTCACGAACATCGGTAATAAAAGGATGATTCCCAACCGTCATGTTTTTTGAAATTGGAACACGATATTGAAAGTAGCTGTCAATCGTATTCATGGTTTGATCGCGATTGATGTCCTCGGTATCGGGCTCTGCAGTACTCCCTCGATTGGTGTCTGAAAAAGCAATGGGTGAGTTTCCTTCCGTTCCATTGTAGTTTTTATAACGATCCACAATTCCTCCCGAAGCCTGAACAAAATACTCGTAATTATCTCCAGCAGGGTCGTCAATTGGTCCGTTTGGATAAACTAAACGTTCTTCGGCATCATTCAAGCCGTCAAAACCGACATCTTGTAACAAGCGGTCTTCTTCAATCGTATTAAACGCATAGAGTAAGGATTGAGCTGCAGGTGTTTTTCCCCAATTACTCTCATTGGTTGCAGCAGGTTCAGATCCCGGTAAACCATTTTCATATTGTTTACGACCATCTTTCAGAACATCTTCAGAAATATTGCCCAGATGAAAAACCAAGGATCCAAGATCTTGATCAGGGGTTTCTAATTCTGTAAAAGTATCCAGCAACCAAAATTCTATAAACTCTACATTGGATTGTTCAAAGTTTGTGGCATTAATCGAACGCATGACACCCCCCCAATTCTTATCGGGATTTGCAATAAAGGTGTTCATTTCTTGATTATTGTAAGGTCCTTTTTCTTGAGGAAAATAAGCTAAGTCTAGTGTGGGCTGAAAAGTCGATTGTCCTTGAACTAAATCTTGTTCTGGGAAAATTTCATTGATAAAAATACGACGTGTAGTATTCAACGAGATATCATCATTTCCGATTCCCTGTGGACGAGACTGTGAGGTGTAAAAAATCGGATCGACACTATACCATGCAAGTTTAGCACGGTTGTGACCCGCTGACAAATCATCTACTCCTGCATCTGAACCTTCAAATCCTTCAGAGGGAACACTCGCAAGACTCCATGCAAAAAACCCTTTAACATCAACGTTGGTTTGAGCGCCTTCAAAATCGTCTAAATAAACATTAGTTTCTCCTTCCAGCTGGGTGTTTCTGGGATCTCCAGCGATAAAGGTGGCTACTTCTCCGCGAAACGAAATCCGTGAAGGAGCAGTTGTTTCAATATTTGGAAGTTTATTGACCAATCGGGTTAAGAAAGGAAGTTCTGTTGAGAAATTAGTATTGATCCCCATCATGGTATTGTTTACAGGCTCTGTCCCATAATTCGCTTTTTGAGTCAATGGGTTTTCACTCAAATTCAATAGTGTTCCACCAAAGACAACATTATCATTGACTTTGTGAACAAGATTAAATCCAGAAAATCTTTTGTTCTGCTGATTGAAAAAGGAATTGTTTTCTACAGAAATATTGATGGGAATATTAGAAGCTTGGAGGGCTGGGTCTATGATCTTAACCCGTCCAATAGCGTAATTGACAGTATAGTCGATCCCTTCGCGTAATACCCTCCCCCCTGCGGTTACCTTGACAGAGCCACGAGGTACATTGAATGCCCCAATTGGGATACCATCTCCCCCTTCAGACTTATAACGCCCTTTTAATTGAAATTTATTTTTTTCAGTGGTCTCCAAAGCAGCTGCTTTTGTCTTAACGTACATTTCATCATATACATACCGCTTCTGGTTGGCGTTGTAAGTCTCAAGATTTTTATATTGCTCTCGTTGAGAGTTTGGATCGTCTAAAAGTTCAAAAAGATATTCCCCAAAAGGCTCTACATTAGGAAAAACAATCCTTCCGTATTGGGGTTCTATCGTTACTCCAGGAATGTAATCAAAGAATCCATCTCCTTCAGGCTGAGGGTCTTTATAGAAATTGAGCTTATCCAAGTTAAAGGTGTTCAGCAGAATTCTATTGTCCATCTCCTCTGGCCAGATGGATTGATCAACTGGCGACAAATAGTTAATCGGAGAAGGGTCTGAATAAAGAATATTAAGCCTAAAATTCTCTTCAGCCAATTGAAAAGCTCCTGTGTTATAAATGTTCTTCATCATTAAGTCCCAAATGGGTTGACGCACATCGGTAATATTACTTTTCAATAATTTGACTACCAAATTGTTATTGTTAATCGCTTTTGATTCTCCTGTTTGATTTTGTGTAATAGAGGTAGTCTCTACACTACCGTTAGCAAACTCTCCAACTTGATAGACCTCTCCCCTATAGGTATATTGGAAAGCAACAGCCAAAACCTCATCATTGCTTAATCGCTGATTGAGGGAAATGTAGCCCAGCTGGGGGTGAAGCTTGTATTCGCTTTGGTTTAATTTTCTGGCACTTTCCAAAACCGCATAATCGAATCCTTCACTAATGGTTTTGTTGTATGCTCCGAAAGAACGGGAAACCGAAGCAATATCTCGGATGTCTCCACTTAGAATACTACCCTTGTCAATGGCCTCAGGATTCAGACGGTTGTTGTCATTAGAAGGAGGGCTTGAAAAACGATTACTATTAAAAAAATTGGTGATTTTG